>Ga0181356_1000107_pt1 | contig 32634 bp, 27 predicted proteins | sample Fa13VDMM110SN_FD_130104 | JGI IMG/M metagenome (GOLD analysis project Ga0181356, IMG submission 130104) | Freshwater viral communities from Lake Michigan, USA - Fa13.VD.MM110.S.N | ecosystem: Environmental > Aquatic > Freshwater > Lake | place: USA: Michigan | collected 2013-09-24 | reverse complement strand
GATTGCCTTCAATGGGTTGTTCTGAACTAGGTAGAGGTATTCACTTACGAATATACACACTACACATATCACTACTATAAGAATTTCACTTATGCTAAATTTTTTCATTTTTATTTTATTTTAATTTCTATCTATTAATGTTTCTACTAATACCCATAAAAAGAATAAGATACCAATTGGTAGACTAACTGAATAACCTAATCCAAATGAAAGTCCTAATCCAATAATTGTTTTACAGGCTTTTAATCCATCTTTAATGAATCGTTTATACCAATACTCATAATAATTTTTCATTTTATTTTTTTTATTTATTTATTTACCATATTTGAAATCCTCCGCAATTACGAAGAAAGTTAATCCACTCTTTTAATCTACCCAATGATACACTATACGATGGTTCAACTAATGTCCCATTTAATGCTACGACAGGAGTGAATAGTATATCACCATATTCATATTGGTCATCTAATCCATCAGTAACTTCACTTGGTATAAATTTACCAGTACCTGCTTCACACCACATCCCCATACAAACATATAATCGGTCTTCATCTTCCGTAAGTTGTTCACCATATTTTTCAGATATCAATAATTCTATTGCATCTGCTAACTTATTACACTCACGTTGATTCTTCAACCCTTTACCATCATTTGAACCCCAATTTGTGGTATCAAATCCCAGTCCCGTTAATTCGATTGCAGTTTCAGACAAGGCTTGGATTGGTCTCCATCCCCACCAATTAGAACCGAAATAATCGCCTGTTTCTACTTTGGGCTTTCTACCCGATACATCTACTCCCATAATTTTATATTTTAAATTTTATCTATATAATGTTACAAACGAACCGAAGTTTTTATCAAACACATTTACTGCGTTTTCATAATCACCACTCATCATTTCTTTTTGAATTTTTGCACTATCTAATCCCAATTGTTTGGCTAAATTTCTAGCAGTTCCAATTAAGAAAAATACGTTACCTTGAGGACCAGTTAAGTCAATCTCAATACCTTTGTTTTTTTTAGTCTTTATCATTGTTTTATATTTTATTTTTTAATTCAATTATATGTTTACAATCCTTACCTCTACCAAATCCATGTGCCGGACAACTACATGTCCATCTACCATTCTCACTTACTACCTCATACACTTTACCTTTACTACCTTCAACTGAGAAAGTTTGTTTTTTTACTATTTTTGGTAGTATTACTACTGATTTTGTATCTTTTTTAAACTCATCCTTAACCCACATTAATTCAATCTCACTCCAATCATATTTTCTATCTACCTTTGTCCATTTTCCTTCCTTGCCAGTAGTAACGATATACCATTGACCATCAACTACTGATTGAAATGATACTGGCGGTAAATTTGATACAATATTCATAACTTAGTTTTTAGGTTCTAAAATGAGCTCCGTTTGATGCCCATCCTCTTGAGTGACTACTATATTGTGGTTTGATTCTATTGTTTAAACTCATTTGAGAAGGTTGACCGATTGAATCCCAAGCAGATTCCCACTTATCAGGCAATGTACCATCTTTCATTCGTAATAATCCAACTGCCGATAGATACTCCTTAATATCGGTATATTTTACTTTAAAAAAGGTATTCAGACGATTCTCTTTATCTACGTTAATAAACAATAGTGAACGAGCCTTAACTCTACATACTTTAAGATTACGGGTTTTAACCTTCCCGTTAATAGAAACCGTCACATCTAAGAACTGACCGGCTGGGAGATTATCGAAATTTGAAGAATTCATAATTTTAGGGTTTAATATCAATCATTATTATAAAGCTAATATACGAAGAATAGCTGAGATTACCAAATTTATTTTAATGAATAACAAAATTGATATCCACAATCTTCATCGTAATCATCCTTTTCTTCAACTGATTGACCTACGATTTCCTGTAACTTATTCACATCAACTCTAGCCCAATACCCAAATCGAAGATACACCTCATTTGAACCAAAAGCCTGGTCAATATCAAAATAACCAAACACCTCTTCAATTTTCTTTAATACATTAATATCAATTCTACTCATCATAACGTTTATATTTTAAGTTTTATATATCTTTCAATCTTATACAGCTAATATACAGCTTTTTTCTCAATTTTCCAAATAATTTATCAATTATTTTAGAGCTTTTCTCCAAAATGGTAGTAATTTATTATGAATTACCGAACCCTCCGAACTATATTTAGAAATACCCATTTTCCATAAAAAGAAATCCATATCCCAACCATCTTCTTCAACTCCAGCCTCACAAATCCAACGAAGGGCGGTTTTGGTGTTGTTGGCACCCATTTTAACCATCTTGTTAATTGTCTCATTAAATTTATTAATGGCTAATTTCTCAGCCTTAGCCTCCTCTTCGGCATTCTCCTTACAAATACGGCCGAATGTCTCATAATCAGCCTCCAACTCCTCCGTTGTTAAGAGAGAATAGTTGTAAGTGGGGCGATAACCATAAGCATCTTTATGGTAATCAGAATAAAGTTGAATTAAAGAATCGCGGTGAGAAATTTCAGTTGTCATATCTTTTATATTTTAAAGGTTAATCTCTTATTACAAAGCTAACATACGAAGAATATTTCATATTTCCAAATATTTTATCATTTATTTTTACTTTTTTTATGACAAAAAATAACCCATTGAAAATCAATGAGTTATAAAGTATTCAGTATCAATGGGTTATTCTCCCCAATGTTTTTTTCTTAATTCGTACATATCAATTGCTTCTCTTTTCATTTGATTTCCAGCATGAAAATATGCACCTTCTTTAAGATACCCACCTAAGAAATTTCTTCTCATTCTTGTGGTATCTCCGTTTGGTTCACTACCGTGTACTACGTGTGAGTGTAAAAGGGCAACTTGCCCTTTTTTAAGATATCCTTCAATCTTACGGAAATCATGTCCTTCAGGCATTACACAACTCTTACCTCTTTCACTTCGCCAGTTATCGGTATTTGTTGCTTTTCTCTCTTCGTTATCTTCAATTGGTAAAACAGGTAATCTATGAGAACCTTCATAGTTCCATACCGCACCATTTTCAGGGTCGTGATTATCTAATGCCAAAGCAGTATTAATAATTTCATTATGTCCACAACCAGTATAGAAAGCGTTTTGATGTTGGTCTCTACCTAATTCGCCTTTTGGTTTATAATAACCCCAAGTTTGTAAACCAACAACATTACCTTCCATTAGGAATTCTGCTGCTTCCATAATTTTTGGATGTGAAAATAATTTAGCAATTTTTTCTGAATCCTTATGTGGATACATAATAGGTTCAAACTCTTGCCATTTTCCTGGTTCTTTTTCATTACGTTCTACACGTAAACGGTCTAATTCTTCGTTGATTTCATCTACTTCTGCTTCGGTTAATAATTCCAAAACTGTGAAGCCTCGGTATCTCCAATCAAATGACATTTGTTGAAGTTCTTCCGTTGTAAGGTGTTTATATTTTTGCATAACTTTTGTGTTTTATATAAATATATATATTTTATAAAAACGATAATTATTTTTTTGTGATTGTTATCACTTATAAAATTGTAATAAGTTCGGTAGATATAATTTTAAGGTAGGAATGTTATCATATACCAATTTTATTGCCCTTCTATTTGATTCACTTACACTTATATCAAACACATGTCCATTTTCTCTATATTGAGTTTCCTTTGGGCCGGATATTCTCCATTTTAAAGAACAACGACTGAATAGGGGATTTGTTTGAAATCTTAAATAAGTTTTTGAATCGATTTCAAATATAGGTGAATTGATATCATTTACTTTTTTTATAAAATATCTACTGATATATCCACGAGTATAATCTAATTTAGATGGCGTAGGAATATGAGTATCAAATGAATCATTTGGTAATGATGTTGATGGATTTATCAACTTATTATATGAATCTAATATACTCATCGTTATTTAGGTTTACTTTCTTTACCTACTATTCTTAATTTAGATTTAACATCCGTTGTCCATGTCATACCATCTAATGTGTGGTCTACTTTCACTACTTGAAATACATTTGGTTGACCGAATTTATCAGGTAATCCATCTACTTGAAATTGGTCACCCACTTTAAATCCACTTACACCATGTACTTTGAAATCAAAATCAGCAACACCAAATGGTGGATTTTGTGTATTATTAGCAGCTTTCGTTTGTAAAGTTTGACTAACGGCTAAACCCTTATCAACTAAAAAACATTGTCTTAGGGCCGAGGTATCATTCCATGAACCTACCATTAATACATTTTCAATTGTGTTATCGTTAGCTGCACTATCAAAAAAGGTTTTAGTTATATCTAGTTTTGCCTCTCTATCTTGAATTTTAGGATATACTGCACCTGTTTTTACAAAAAATTCAAAATTTGCTACCTTAGCCTCTAATTCTAATTCATCTGCACTTTTTCGTTTTGGTGGGTTATTTGATGTATCAGGTGGTCCTTCTTCTTCTTCCTTTTCTGCTTGTTGTATTCCTGCTAGGATAGTACCAACAAAATCTTCTCTTCTAGAAAATACAGTTCCTAATGCCGGACGGGGATTTAATTCAGGACTATGGTCATATGTATGACCCTTATCATCTTTTAATTTATTATTCACCACCGATGACATCATTGCTGCAGGAACTTCTACTGAAAAATCACAACTAATAAATGGTGATTTGACTCCTCTAGATTGAAATGTTACAATACCACTATTATTTGAGATATCACCTAAAAAATTTAAATCAACTACTGCTAATTCAAATTTACCTTTTGGATTTGGTTTTGGTACTTCTTGTATTTGAAATTTCCAAATTGAATTACATGCAGATGACATACCATTTAACATTTCATAAAACACATCTCTGATTACAAAATTTGGTTTACTTATACATTCTACGAAAAAATTAAAATTTATATATAAATCTTTTAGGTATCCCCAAAATCTAGCTTTTTCTTGTATTGCTATAAATGTAGAATCGGCTGGGGATTTTGCACTCAATCCTCTTGTGTTTGGAAATGCATATGGAACTAACCTACTCTTACCATCTGAAGGGTCTACTCTTGAATCTACGTGTTGTAGCCAAGGATAAGCCGTTAGTTCCGCTAACGGATGTATGTTTGAAAAATTTTTGGAATCGTCTAATGCATCAAACTCAAAATAAGTTTTTATTTCTTTATCTGCTGATAACGCATCTAAAAATTTAAAATTTGGAGTAGTTGGGTTTGGTATAAATAATTTTGTAGCATCAGTTGAAAACATATGTGGAAACCCACTAATATAAGTATTTTTAATATTAATTATTTTACTACGGGTTTCAGAATTAGGACATGAACTTGGTTTACTTTTTAAATCATATACATAACTATTCATGATTTCACATGCCAATTCAAATCTAATAAATTTTTCTTCTGATAATAGTGGTAAATCTTTGGGAATTGCCACCTCCGTACCAGAGGATGATTTTAATTCGCCTGCCTCTGATAATGCATCTTTTAAAGTTTCACCAACTACTTTATCTATATTCACAAAATTAGCAGTATCTGCCCACTGTGGGTTTTTCCATAAGTTATAAACTTCTGGTGTTCTTTTTTGACCAGGAAGTTGATTAAACATTTGCATAAAAAGTGCGGCACCAATTTTTTTATCACCTACCTGTGTTTCAATTTGTTGTGGTGAAAAAGTCTTTCCACTATCTTTTTTATTTTCATTTGTGTTATTAGCATCTCTATGCGTTTGCATATATTCAGCTACATTACCAACTGATGTTAATTTTACTTCCAATTCATAACTTTCATTATCTCCAAATGAAATTCCACCGCCAGTTACAATACCTAAAAATGCATCATAAGTAAAATCAGATTTAATTCTTTTTTCTTTAATTGTAGACCATTGGTCGTATGCAACTAAATCACAATTTGTTACCTTTCCACCGCCTCCAACTTTTTGTGCGGCAGATAGTGCAGTATTCCAACCCCACTCACATAAGGCATGAAATCCCGGTTCTAAAAAATATCCGGCTAATAAATCAGATTGTTCTTTTGTAAATGCACGAATTTTAATAGTTGCTAATCGGGTAGCGCCTTCAGCTTTTTCATCCATAGTCATAGATGTTATAATAGGTGGTGGTCTAAGTGCTCTACTTTTACCAGATGGTATCCATATTTCATCACCATTAAAATTTCTACCAATAGCACCAGGGCCGATGTAAGAACCACCATTTGAACCATACACCGATGTGAAATCAGTAGCGTTTGGATTTATTGATTCTAATATACATCCATTTGGAAAAACACCGGCCAATAATCTAATCCAAGTGGATAGACCACTAACACCGGGATTTGCTTTTGCATTCCACGGGTTATTATTACCTGCTCTTTTTTTTAGAGTGGTTTCTAATTCTGGATATATATTTGATAAATTTGGAAATGAACCTGGCATAATTTATTTATTTTGTAAAATTATTCGAAATTTCTAAATAATTTTCGGGTATTCTTAGTATTGTTCCATCGTTTACTGCGAATGGTGCATCGTGGATGTTGTTAGCAGTTGCTATAATCCACCATAAGGATGCATCTCCGTAAAACTGATGTGCAAGTGTATCCAATCTATCACCTGTCTGGGTCACTGCGTAAATATCAGTATCTCTCAATGGTATATTTGGGTATATCTTCGTTCTGAAGACTTCCCTACCATCTTTGAGTTTTTGTATTTTATTATTTGTATATCTTGACATAATTTAATTTAGGTTTGAGCGGATGGTTTTGGTTTAAGCCAGTCAGAAGGGCTAGATTCTTGAAGTGGGTTAACTCCGTGATTAAACATTCTGACCCATGTGTTATATGTTATTGATACGGCCGACCCAATTGAATTTATAAAGAAACACATATCTCTAGTTTTGTAGCTTCCCTTATAGGTTACAGGTACATAATATGCAGTTTCAGTTGCTTTTTCAATACTACCATCACTAATTTTATGACCTGCTCCTATCACTTCTGCCAGTCTAGCAGCTATCAAATCTGGTATACCAAAGTCATCTTTGTATTGTGTATATGCCTCTTTTCGAAGTTCTTCTGCCCTGGTTTCTGATTTTTTAATAATTGCAGCCAATAAAGCAGGGTCAATACTTTCTTTTGGTGTTTCTGCCGGTTCTCCTGTTTCTAATGATTTTGGAGTTGAATCCATCCCTAACATACCACCACTTGTTGATTCTGTCTTTGGTGGTTCGGTTTGTGCTACTCCCACACTATTAATTGGTGGTGGTGGTGTTGCCGGTTGGACTACTTGAGGTGCACTTGCAACTCCTCCATTATTTGTAGTTGGTGCACTACCACCAGTTTTTGGTTCTTGACTTACAGTATTTGTATTACCAGATTGTTCAGCCTTTCTCTTATTAATTACTTTAACCGCCTCTTTAGAAATTGGCGTTCCATAAAGTTTAAGTTCTGAACCAACATTTTCAACAAATTTAAATTCCATTTGGACTTCAACTATTTTTGGTAATTGATTACCATTTGCAGTTTCCCATGTACCATCATCTGGAAATGTGTACGAAAGAGAGTTTATAAATGCAGTTTTTCGTTGATACATATTACCCAATGTAAATTCAATAAATGGTGGATTCACTAAATTATTTTTATCAATCGTTGGATATGCTTTACCCGTTAAAAATTGAATTCGTTGCCACATTGTTGATAATTCATTAGAATTCATACAATACATTTTCAATTGCAATGATAGGGTTCTTTCCACTCCACCATATGTGTAGTAACTATATGGATTACCAACAAATTTAGCAGAATCCCAAGTTGGTGAAACAGTTTCACTTAAACTTGTTATTAGGGTTCTAAAATATACCTTTTTGGAATCACTTACCCCTGCTATTGAAAATGTTACTAAATCTTTATCATCTCCATTACCGATGCCACTTACTCCATACGAGCTATTAATTAAATCACCATTATTACTTGTAATTCCATATTGTGTTTCTATTGTAGTAATATTTTGGTCTCCTGCTACTCCACTATATGGAGTGGTTGGGTCATTAGGCATTACAAGACCCGAATTATTTTTTATATCTTTAAATGCATAGGGTGATGTACCAAATACACCATTTGTACCTCTTCTATCAATTCCATATACCGGTGATACTAATTTCAAATCAATACGTTCACTTACTTTTTCGTTTGTATAATCACCTAATTTTCCACTATAAGTGGTTGGAGTTGCAGTAGTTGTTTTAGTTTTTGCTTCAACTGCTTTATCTATTTCTGGTTTTGATTCAGTACCTTTTAATTTATCTTTTACTGATGTAGCACTTTTTCCTAACTTTTCTTTAGCCTTACCAATTTCTGCAGAATCCTTTACTGCAGTATCCGTAGATTCAGCAGTTGGCATTTTTAAATTAGTTTCTGTACTATTCGATGTTATATATGAACTATATTTTTCATTATATGGTCTAGAATTATCAGCTCTTTCTTTAGCTTTTTCCTCTACAAGTTTGTCAAGTGCGGATGGGTCTGCAGTCTTTTTTAATTTTTGTTTTAGAGATGCAGTTGCATTTGCAGATGCCTCTCCTAATTTTTTCTTAGCATCAAGTTGTAATTGAGTTACTTTTTTGGTAATATCAGTTGCACCTTTATCTACTTTACTTACTGATTTTGAATTAAATTTAACATTACTAATTTGTTTTGAATATGGTAGTTTTGAACTATATTCGTATTTATCAGTTGCACCTGCGGTATTCGTACCTAATGAGTTTGGATTACCAAATAGGGTAGTTCTTAATTTATCCTTTACTAATGAGATACCTTGACCTATTATTTGTTTACCAATTGTTTTTGGGTTACCACCACCAGTATTCTTTAGAAATCTACCAACGATTGTACCCTTTGCATCATTTTTTATTTTTGAAAGAGTAATCATTGTATCTGGTTCTAATCCAGCTTGTAATTCTCCTGTATTATTTACATAGGTTGGTATTACGTTTTGTGGAATACCTATACGAGAATTTATACCATCTCTTGCTTGGTTTAAAGAAGTAACTTTACCACCAAAAACAAATTTACCAAACTTACCACCGGTAATTGCACCTAATCCTTTACCAATCAATCCACCATCCGCTGCACTTCCGCCAGTTGCCTGTTTCATTTTCTCAACCGATGATGTACTACGAGTTGCTATACGAATTGCTTCGTTACCATATATTAATGGGTTATTTAATTCTACCTTAGTTTTTATACGAATACCACTAAGTTCTTGTTCTATTAAAGTTAGTTTATCTGATTTTACACTTTTTTCTTGTGTAGAACCTTTGAATAATTCTTGCACGGGAGTTAAGTCCAATATGGTTGGAGTTATATCTTTATTCGAACCTCTAAATAATTCTAATATTGTTGGCATAATTAAGCTCCCATTAATCCAAATCGGTTTTCACCACTTTTTTCGTTTGTTTTCACTACTGCAGAGGAAACTTTTTCTTTATCCATATAGACATCTCTATTTGATTGAACTGCCATAATTAATTCATCTAATTTAGCAACAATAGCAGTGTTATCTTGCCCTCCACCCATCATACCACCCAATAATCCACCGATACCAGTTCCTAATCCCGTAGCAATTGTTTCCAATAAACTAGCAGGGTCTTTAGTTGCTAATAAAACATCTGCTGGATTTGTTCCTATTACTTTGCCATCTTGAACTACACCATCGTTAATACTTGATGTTGTTGCAGTACTACCATCGGTTACAGCAGGGTCACTTATACCTAAGAATGAACCTATTGAATTAAATGCTCCACCAATTGCGTTAACCGCGGTCATTATTGGTTCAACTATGTATTTGTTAATTGTATCTCCTATAAAACTAATTACATCGTATATTAATCCAAATCCCTTTACTAAAAAATTTATAAAAAATCCAATTGCTCCACCTACCAGTGAACCAAATAGTTTACCAATACTACTAATAACTCCAATGATTGGTTGTGCGAATTTCATCATTACTTCTTTGAATTCACCTATTTTTAAAAACAATGGCTCTAATGCATCAAATGCAGATTCAAATGGAGTAATTAATGCATTTATTATTGCAGAACCGATTGCTACTAATGGCATTACAATTGCAGATATAACATCATAAACTGCTTTAAGTGGTTTGAATACCATTTTAAACGCCAATCCTATAACTCTAAATATCGGTAATAGAACTGCATTTAATATTGTAAATAAATCATTTAATACTGGCATTACAAATGCTGCTATTGGTTCGAACATATCACTAAATCCAGTTTTAAGAGCAGATGAACTATTTGCAAGGTTATCCATTACTCCCTGCATATCTTTTTGAGATGATAATCTTTGTGTTTGTAAATCTAAATCTTCTTTTGATAATGAAGTGATATCTCTGCCGGAATCCATTAAGGACATTGCCGATGCTAATTGTTCTGAATTTAATTTACCAAATTGTTCTCTAATTCTTTGTTGATTTATTAAATCACCCATTTGCATACCAGTTGCTTTGGTAAGGGCATCTTGTTCAAATTTATTTAATTTTGTTAAATCACCTAAACTTGATACTTGGTCTAATACCGCCTGTTGTGCCCCCAATATATCATTATTAGCTGCTAGATATCTTGCTTGAGAAAGATTTAGGTTTGTTCCTAATATTGCACTTGCTTCTAATTCTGATGTGATACTACTTTCAAAATCCAAAAGATTATCTGCAACTGCACCTGCTTCTTTAATTGATGTTCCTAATTTTGCTGCTTGAACTGCTGCTTTAGCTAATTCTTTTGGTGAACCATTGAAATAACGATATGCATATTCGGAACTCTCCGCCATATCTGCTATTACCTTTGAAGGTGCAACCCCAGCCATCTTTGCCATTTCAGCAGTTTGACCAATTAGGGCTTGTGATTGTGCGGCAGTTAATCCACCTATATTTTGAAATACTTTATTTAATTGTGCACCTTGTTCTACCCCAATACCAAAGTTTTTATTCAACGTAACCATAGAACCCAACACTTCTCTTGAAGGTTGCTCTAGCCCGCCAAATTCTTGAGTAAAAGCGGCTGCAGATTTACCTACATCTTCTGCACTTACACCTAACCCTGCGAATTCATTTGATACCGCTTGAATATTACCTTGTAAAGTTCTAGTTTGAGAATTTAATAATCCAGTTTCCTCTCTAAAAGATTTTGCTGCTGCTTCAATTTCTTTGAATCTTTCTAATCCTACTTCGAATGCTTTGTATAATGCATATGCAATTAGAGCAACTGCTGCAACTACTGCTACTACTGATAATATTGCTATTCCCTGTGGGCCTAATAATCCCATTATCATATTTTTAGCAGAACCAAACCCTCTACTTAATCCAGAAGTAAACGATTCCATCATATTAGCACCTTTGTTAGTTGCTTGAGTAAATCCCGTTTTGAACTGAGTCATAAAACGTTTTTTTACTGCATCTATACTTCCTTTAGCTTTATCTGAGAATGGTGTCCAAAATCTATTGAATAGGGTTTCACCTATTATCGGTATACCTTTTATCTTTTCACCAATTTTATCTAACGATGATACAAATTTATTTTGTAAATTATCTGCAATTCGTTGGGTTTCATTTATTATTTTTAATCTAGCTAATTCCTTTTTTACAATCGCATCTGCTGCATCTAATTGTGCTAGATACGTTGATTTCATTCTTTCATTAACACCAAAATTTGTTTGTAAAACACCCGTTTTTTGTTGTGAAAGTTTAATTAGGGCTTCTTCGTAAGATTTTTCATCCTTTAATGAGTTTAATACTTTTTTAGTTAAACTTATTTCTTCAAATATTTTTTTATTGCGCAAATCAGAAGCTTCAGCAGTTGCTTCAATAGCCCTCTTCATGTCACCTATGATAGATGAGGTATATTTGACTGCATCTTGATATTCTTTTTCTTCTGCTGTTCTATTTTTTGCCATAATTAGTAATCAAATCCTAAATATTTTCTAACTGATTGAGGTATTGCTTTTTTAACTGCCTCTTTATCACCACCAAATCTTTTTTCAATGGTTTCACGTGCAGTTTCGATTGATTCATCTGCATCTTTTATTGCTTTAGCTATATTTTTATCACTTTTTAAATTACGACTTAATATAGATAGAAATAAATTACTGATAAATCCTTCTTTCAATTTATGTTTAGTATAAATTTCTTTAAAAAGCTGTCTATCTTCTTTTGTTAATTTCATAAGGTTCTCCTATTATACTCCTATAAATATAAGACATAAAAAAAGTGAGGAATTTATTTCCTCACTCTTACACCTGGCCCTTTTGATGGTTGGTTAGTTTTTTGTGCTTTATTTGCATTATCACTTTCTCGTTTCTTTGTATCTACCAATTCTTTATAATAAAAATTTCTTAAATGAACTGGTAATCTATATACATCGGATTGAATAAATCCATTCCCGTGATAACATAATTCAAAAATTTGTTTATGCAATAAAACGGAATAATTACTCGGTAGGCCAAAAAAAGCTAACACCCATTGTAATAGGTCTTACCTCCGTTTCTCCTGTTTCAGGGTTTGTGTAATCAAATTCCATTTTGATATCCGGTTGTAAATTTTTTACATATTCTCTAAATCCTTTAGTATCTCTAGCAAGGAATTTATTATTGATAAAATCAGTTATAGATTTAGTATCTTCTTTACCATCTACCGATTGTATCATATAACGATAACGAGTGGTTAATTCACTACCCATTGAATCTTTGTTTAATCTTTTTAAAGCGTTAACATCTGCATCAATTCTTTTTTCATCACCATGTGTTAATAGTTTAAAAACTAATACATTTCCAGTTGATGTTGTAAATTGATAACGATTTTCAGTATTTAACTTTGAATAATCAATGTCTTTTGTTTGAACTTTACCTAAATCAACAGTAACTTGTTGTTTGGTATCATTATCATCTAATATTTCAATCTTATATTCTGGTCCATATCCTAAGATACGAGTTGCTAACATAATAGCGTTTTTATCACCCAAAAGAATATCATCTGGATTTACTTTCTTATCTACTATAATTGCTTCGAATAATTTATCTAATACTACACCTTTTTTAATCAAACTTTGAGATGAAAGAATTTCTTCCTCTCTTGCCGTCATATATTTTAATTCGATGTTACCACTTGATAATGGATTTGTTTCTGGATAGCATTTACCTTGAGATGGTAATCCAACTATTTCCGTTGAGAATTCGTATTGTGACATATTTTACCTTTATTTTGTTATTGTATATAAATATATAAATAAAAAAAAATTGAAAAAAAAGGAGATATTTCTATCTCCTTTCTTAATTTTATATTTTAATTCTATTAGAATTCAAGTATTGCGTAATCATAAGCTAACGTTAATGTGATTTCTGCAGGGTCGTTTGATGTCCAATCTAAATCACCGAATTGTGCGTTTAAGATAAATGCACCTTTAAGTTTCCAGTTTTCAATTTTATCACCTACTGGTCCTAACATATAGATATCGATATCTTTTTTGTAGAAATCTGCATATCCATCACGTCCTGTTAGGGATTCATGTGAAGTTCTAACCCACTCCATTACTGCCTGTGCACCTGATGGTACGATTGGGTCATATAATGTGATTTCTAAATCTTGCCATTCACCTTTACCTTTCAACTTTCTTTTTACGTTGATGTGTTCTAATGTTACAGCTTCAAACTGAATGTTTGGTCTATTACCTGCTTTGATAAGATATGAAGGGATACCAGCTATTTCCATGATGAAACGATTTTTCATCTTTGGTTCAAAGTTGGTATAGAACATTTCGTTAAACTCTAATATTTCTGCCATTTTTATTTTCTCCTATTATATTAATAAATATAAGGTTTCTCTTTTTTTTAAAATTTATGCTGAGAACGATGCTCCAGTCGGTAAGATATTGAAATCTAATACGATGAATTCAGCGGTTTTTGTTGGTTGTAAGAAAATCTGTCCAGCCAATATATTTCTATCAATTACATCAGGAGTGTTATTACTCTCATCCATTATTACTCTAAATGCATATAAACCTTGTCTTTGTTGAATTGCTTCTAAATAAGGATTAACTGTATTTAAGAATCTTGAACGAGTGGTAGAAGTATTTTGTTCGAATACTAAGTATCTTGATGTAGAAGCGATATACTTCTTAACTTTGATAAGTAATCTTCTAACATTGATTCTATCTAACGCTGATGATTTTTCTTGTAATGTTTTCTGTCCAAATGCCACGATACCCTCGCCAGGGAAAGATGCGATAGGATTTATTTTTCCTTCGTATAATGTATCTCTCTCTGCGTGTGTTAATCTATTCAATACTGAAACTGCTCCTACGATTCCACCACGATTTAAACCAGCTGGTGCGAACCATTCTGCTGCAACCGCATCATTTGCTGCGAAAATACCTGGCATCAATACTGATGGTGGTACTGCAGTTAATTTGTTAGTGTTTCTATCGATTGTCTTAACCCACGGGTAGTAAGTACCTACATAGTTAGAATCTACTGATGCACCTTGTTCTACTGCTAAATCAATTGAATCATCTTGTGAAGTTACATCACCAATGAAGAATACATCTTCTCTATTCTCACACATTTCAGTTATGTAGTCAAACACATATGAGTGATGTCTACGAACTATACCAGGTGCTGCGATTAAGTTAATATCGAAATCATCAGGGTTAGATACCGCGTTGATTGCTTTTACATATGCAACTGAACCACTTGATATTGATGTTGCTAAGTTAAATCCTTGTGAATTACCAGATGATAAATCTGCTCCTTTATACACTACTCTTGTTGGAGTTACACCATCAAATCCACCTTGAAATCCTAATGTAAATTGTCTTTTAGCAATTGTATCAGCAGAATCATCAGTTGATAATGAATAACCAAAATTATATGTTGCAATTGCACCACTTACAATAGTATTGATATCTGCATCAAATGTAAAATCAGTATTTCTACCAGTACTAAATTCAGTTCCTGGTAATGGTTTTAAATATTGTGTATTGTTTATTTTTACTCCAGTAGTTTCTAAATCGATACCTGAGTATCTATAACCAGATGATGCTGTATTATTAGCAGAACCGGTTGCATAAATAACTGCAGGAACAATTGCTTCTACTGTTGCATCAATTGGATTGATATATGCACCATGTCCAAAAGGTGCTGCTATAATAGGGAATGAACCTTCAGGTGATACTTCTACTCTAATTAATTTAGAACGATTTGCATAATCACCATTTTCACTTTGTTTACCATTTGCATCAATTGTTAAATTTCTATCACCAATTATTTTGGCAATATAGTTTGGAGATGCAGGGTCTAAGTTAACGTTATTATATGTTTCTTTTACTGATTTTTTTCTATCTGTATCACTAAATCCACGAACTACTACTGAGAATGTTGCGTAATCAGTTGCACCAGAAACTCCTGCTGCTTTAACGTTAAAAATACTTACTTTATATTCAGTATTGTATGCATTACCATCACCTAACGTATGAAAACGGAATAGGTCACTTCTTTGACCACTAATCAATTGAGATTTAACCCACGGAGTAGTTGCGTATGTAGTATCATCAGTAAATGCTTGAGTTGGTAATTGCACTAATGAAATAGAACCAGAACCTGCAGATAAGTATGCACTTAAATCAGTAGCTGTTTTTTCAAAGTATGTATACACATATGCTTTTTTAGTTCCAAATGGAGATTCTCCAAATACATCACCAATATCATTTCCTTCTGACGGGTCAATTGATGCCGAACCATTATATGCAAGATTACTTCCACTAATTGTAAAATAACTATCAGTTGATGTTCCGTTTGCAAATACTATTGAACCAGTAGCAAATCCGGTTGATTCACTACCACTTAATGTAGCGTGTAATGTACCGATGATATGTTCACTACCACTTGCATATGTTCCTGTAGCAGAACCAGATACTAATGTTACTTTAATACCAATTGGTGCTACGTGTGAATAACCACCTAAGTGACCAACACGAACAATCGTAACTGTTCCTGCTTCTCTTAGATAGTTTTGTACTGCGTACCCTGTATAGTATGTTCCATCAGGTGTACCGAATATTTCTTCAAATTCTGATTGTGTATTGACGATAGTTGGTAAGAATGCAGGTCCTTTACTAAAAGGTCCTACTATTGCTGCTCCAATTTCTCCGATACCCTGTGATAAAAATGATAAATCATTTTCTCGTGTGAATACACCAGGTGATACAATTTTTTCTGCCATTTTATTTACTCCTATTAAGTTTGTGTAATGATACACATATAAGTATTAGATACTTTTTCTAAAATATTATTTTATATATGTGTAACGTAGTATTATTCCGCGATTGGTGTGAATTCTCCCGTTGTAGGGTTGTAATCACCATCTCCGTATTTTTCATTTAAACCTTTAAATAAGGTTTCTTCCGTTATAACTAAATCCGAATGTTGTTTAGTTAATTCTGCTTCTCTTTCTTCTAATTCTGACAATCTTCTTCTTTTTTCAATATGAATTTGTCCTAATTCAGTAAAAACAGCCCCAACATCAATTCTTAATTTGTTAATTTGTGCGACTTCGTCTTCCGTAAACTTAATTTTTTCTGCCATTTTGATATATTTTGTTTATTAATTAGTTATATATATAAATATATAGATTTTCCCCAAACGATAAAAAAATTATCTAGTAAATGTTAAAGTTGCATATGTTCCTTTGAGACCTTGGTCTATAGCTCTAACTCTTGCATACCACGTTCCTGCGGTTAATAGGGTGTTAACTTCTATATTCGCTTCACTCCATTCCGTAAAATCAATAGTAGGAGCTGAAAAGTTTGCATTTACTGAAACTTGTACATCATATGCGGTAATACCAGCAGTTCCTACTGCCGTAGGTGCTACCCATGTTAAGAAAGGTGATGCGTAGGTAAGAGAAGTTGGTGCACCTGGTGATGCTAAATCTACGAATGAGTTTCCACCCTTATTGTGGGTTACATATCCATTTACTAAATAAGTATCCTCTTCTTCCACGTCAATTGATACGATTTCACTTGTTTTTACTACAACTTCGTTTGAATTAATTATTTTTTCAACTAAAACTCCACCTTCTGCTTTTAGTAATTTGTCATCAGTTGTAATTCTAAATATTTCTTTAAATTTATATAATCCATCTTCACCATCTTTTACTAATAATGGATGTTCTGATGTTGCTGTTATTTCTCCATCATTAATATCATAATATTTTGATGAAAATGAGTATACTAATCCAACTACGGTTACTTCTTTTTCTGAGGTAACTAATTCATTTGTATTCCATGTATAAAACCCACCATCTAAATCTGGTGATAATCCATTTAATGAATACCCTTTTAATTTATCACCCTCTACTAAATCTCCTGCCTCAACTATTGAACCATCTGCTAAAGTAATAGGTGAATCAATTGTTAAACATAATGCGGTAGAGTTACCATCATATGAATCTACGGAATAAACCGTTTTATCTTTATTTGTATTATATCCAGCAACGTGGTCGTTAAACCCATCAACAAATACACATCTAATCGTATTAGATTGTGCAGACATTAATGCTGTTTGAGCTCCTGGTGATTGTGGATTCATACTAGAAATTGAAAAAGTAGCAGTTACACCGCTATTTGTTCCTAATGTTATATATGAACCTGCAGGAACACTCCATGTGAAGTTTGCTGCTCTACTACTAATTCTACCAAAATTTGCACCATCACCTGTAAAACCTAATGTATAAGTTTCGGTTGTAGATTCAACTGCGTAAGTGTATCCGGTTACAGACCCTACTGAATCAATTGCAAATGATGACATTGCTATGGGACCAGTTGTATCTCCCTTAGCTGCTGATAATGATTTTGTACCCTGTCCTGTTGCAGAACCTAAACTGTTTAAACTTAGTGTATTGCCTGATGTTAGTGTTGCCATTTATTTTATTCCTATTTGTTATAAATATCTAATAATGAATCAATCCACTTATTCTTATCCGTATATTTTTCAATCATATAAGTTTTTATAGTATTGAACCAATATAATTTTTCAGAATAAGGTAATGTAGTAATCTTTGTATAAATATTAAAAAATTCAGTTTTAGATGATGCTCGGTATGGATATTCTAAATCTTTACACCAACTCGAATGTAGTATTGGTAATTTACCTTTATCAACCGCTTCAAATATTGAATATCCAAAGGGTTCTGATATAAATGCGGAATGTGATACCCCCCAATCCATATCGTAAAAAGTATCTTTGAAATCTGGATTATAATGATATAATTTTGATTTTGAAACATCTACCTTTACACCATTTTTCCAAAGTAAATTAAATTCTTCGGAATTAGTAAAAATAAAAGTTGGGATTTTATCTAAATAATGTGGGTTTTTTCTACCTTCACTTCTTGCAGCAAATCCTAACTTATTAGATTCGGATAGTGACAGATTCCATTTAAATTCGTAAAAATTTGGTATATTGGTGTTTTTATAAAGTATTTCGTACAATCCTACCCATATATTAGTTTCACACCAATCAGTAACCTCTTGTTCCCATTCTGAACTCATATACGGATGATGCCCTATTGGTAAATCACTTCCAAATTGAGATTTTAGAATATGGTCTACTGAATTATGTAATATATTCGAATGAATTTTATCTTTATTATCCACAATTGGTTTCATTGGAGTATAATGTCCATGTAGGATATTAATTCTTCTTGCCCCTTTACATAGTTCTTCAAACTTTTGAATATTTTCACCATGCCAGTAAGTTTCTATTGGGAATTCGTAATCTTCATGTCCTTTGGGTTTGTTTCTATGAATTAGTAGAATTGGTTTAACATCTAATTTAGGTGCTATTAATTCCATCCAAAGATTTACCCAAATATCAGAACCTGCATTGACCCACGGTCCACCACCTGTGGTATAATAAACATCATAAACCATTTATATTATTTTTTTATTATAATTAATCCAGCAAATACTCCAGCAAACGTTACCGTCAACGCATTAACCGAAGTTGATTCTATAATTGAAGGAACTTCTTGTCTTTTATTGGCAGTATTCCATGCTTGAACTATTGGATATTCTTCACCCAAACTATGAGTGATTGAATAGGTTGAATTACCACTAACTGTTTCTTTATAGGTTGTTAATGCAGTTATTTGTGATGAACCCGAAATTAATCCACTTGGCGTTCCTGCTAAGTTAGCAAATGAAGTAGAACCACTTACTATATGTCCACCTTTAGCAACTACTGCGTATCCACTTTGAGCGGATGATAATACTATTGTTGCAGTATTATTATTAGTAAGTGTTACCGATGATGGTATTATTTGTGAATCATTTGTTCCGTATACTGAAACTAATACATTTTTAGTATTAAAATTATGTGTTACCGAAATAGTTGATTGATTATCAAACGAAGATGTGATTGTTGCAACTTCTGCAATTTCAGTTACTACGTTTGTAATACCACTACCATCCCCAACAAAGAACGATGCAGTGATTGCACCATTTCCTAAATTAATTGATTGACTTACTAATGATGAAATGATTTGTGTAGAAGATGATACGATATTGCTTCCACCTAATATTTGGATTGACCCGGATATTAATGTTGGTAATGAACTAATTCCACTAAAAGTAATTTGAGATGACCCTGATACGATATTATCACCACTAGCAAGTAGTATTTTAGATTCAGACCCACTTACTCCACTTTTCCAATAATCATTAGTCGAATCCCACAATAGAGAACCACTAATAATAGAAGCACCGGTTGAATCTTTAACTAATAAACCACCATTTGCTACACCACTACCATTCAATTCAATAATATTATCACCTAATTGAATTGTAGTTGAATTTATGGAAGTTGTTGTTCCTCTAACAGTCAAATCACCTAAAACAATTACATTTGAACCTGTCAACTCTAACGCAGTTTTAAGAGAGGATGTATATGTGTTTAAAGATGCAGTTGATTCTTGTATTCTATCTAACTCATTATCAATTGAAGCAGTATATGTCGCAAGGGTTGAGTTCTTAGTATCTTGTGATTGTGTATACGAATTTAATGAACTCAATATACTAACTATCTGAGATGAACTACTAACTAATCCATTTGGTTTGTTTGTGTGGTTGGTATAATCTAAATAATATGAACCGGATTGGCCATTTAATTTATTTGAATCATCTGCAGAACCACTAACGATGTGACCACCTTTAGCAACTACTGCGTATCCACTTTGAGCGGAAGTTAATACTATTGTTGCAGTATTTAAATCCGTAAGAGTTACTGATGATGGGATTATTTGTGCATAATTAGAATCATATACTGAAATAATTACATTTCGTGAATTAAAATTATGACTAACTGATATGTTTGATGAATTAAAGAAAGCGTAATTAACAGTTGCTACTTGAGAGATATCGGATGCGGGTAGATTTGTCAATCCACTACCATCTCCTCCAAATGAACCAGTGAAAGAACCACTAATAGTTCCTTCACCTAATGTATTTAAATATCTTGAATCTAATGAGGATGTTAATTGTGATGAACCGGAAACCATTCCAGTCCCACCGAATGTTATTTGAGAACCATTTCCTATGAAATATGAAGCGGTTATGGCACCATTAATATTAAGAGAACCTGTTATTAGGGCATCTGTAACTACGATTGTTTGAATTGATGGAATTCCGTTATCTTTTTCAAAGTATAACTTACCATCGTATGTATTTATTGCCAACTCTCCTAATTCAAGAGTGTCGGTTGTAGGAATTTTACCCTGAACAGCTGTTCTTTTTAGCTTTAATACTTGTGCCATATGTATGACTTACCAATTTCATTATATAATTACTCGGTTATTTAAAAACCCCCTTTATATAAAGAGGGGTTTTGTATGTCTTTTTTATTAGATTTTGTTTTCTAAAGAATTTACTTTAGAAGTTAAATCATCAATTTGTTTTTGTTGTTCTTTAATACCTTCTATTAATAAGGTTACTAATTTATCATATTTAACTGCTTTGAACCCATTTTCTCTTGTTTGAACTAATTGTGGTAATACTGCCTCAATTTCTTGTGCAATTACACCCACATCGTTTCCTTCGTATCCGTGTTCAGCTTTAGTTTCTGCTTTCCAATCGTAAGTGTTACCACTAATCTTAGAAATCTTATCCAATGCGTTTTCGATTGGAACGATATTTTCTTTGAAACGAATATCTGAAGATGAGAATGCTACGATATCATTGGTTGCATCAATTCTACCTGCAGTAGCAGATGCGGCCATTCCTATTCCTAATGAGTTAAATCTAACATTATCAGATGTTCCACCACCTGTTGTAGATGATAAAGTTACTTGAGATGAACCTGAAACTAAGTTTGGAATAGTAATGTTTGCAGAACCATCAAAAGAAGTTCCATTAATTGTTCTTGCAGTTGTTAATGCTGCTGCAGTTGTTGCGGTTGAAGCGTTACCTGTTAATGCACCTACAAATGTAGTTGATGTTACCGAAGTTAAACCTGCTATTGTTGTTGATGTTCCACCTAATGTAGTCGATGTTGAACCAATTGTTATTGTTTTATTTGAACCCAATAAAGAACCATCTATTTGTGCTGAACCTGAAACTACACCATTTGTTGCGTTGATTGTACCATTGAATGATGTTGCAGTTGATGTGCCTATTGTTGTAAGTGAACCACTAACTTGTACTGAACCAGTGAATGAATGTGTATCATTTCCTGCATCACCAAATCTATTTGAGCCACTACTGAATATAACTGATGCTGTTTCATTAATGGTTGTTAAATTAACAATAGTTAAATCTGTAATAGTAGTTCCACTCAATTGAGATGAACCCGATACAATTCCTGCCGGAATTGAACTAACACTAGCATAAGTTATTTGAGATGAACCACTTACTGTACCTGTTGGTAATAATGGTGTTACTTGTGTAGAACCACTAACAATTCCAGCTGGGATTGTAGAAATACTAGCATAAGTAATTTGTGATGAACCTGATACTAAGTTTGGAATAGTAATATTAGCAGAACCATCAAAAGAAGTTCCGTTAATTGTTCTTGCAGTTGTTAATGCTGCTGCAGTTGTTGCAGTTGATGCGTTACCTGTCAATGCTCCTGTAAATCCAGTTGAAGTTACTGAAGTTAAACCTGCTATTGTTGTTCTAGTTTCACCTAATGTAATCGATGTTGAACCAATTATTATTGTTTTATTTGCACCTAATAAAGCACCATCTATTTGTGCTGAGCCTGATACTAAATTTGGAATAGTAATGTTTGCAGAACCATCAAAAGAAGTTCCGTTGATTGTTCTTGCGGTTGCTAATGCAGTTGCAGTTGATGCGTTACCTGTTAATGCTCCTACAAATGTAGTTGAAGTTACTGAGGTTAGACCTGCTATTGTTGTTGCAGACGAACCCAATGCAATTGCAGTTGAACCAATAGTAGTTGAACTATTAGTTAATTGTGCATTTCCAATTCCTGTTACTTGAGAAGAACCGGATACAACACCATTAGTTGCATTTACGGTCCCGTTGAATGTACCACTAAATGTACCATTTGAAGGTAACGTGTATGTTGCACCTGCTGCAAAGGTTAGTGAACCTGAAATTATGGGACTATGTATTATCATCGCTTTTGATTTTTTTTTATTTTATTTACTAATAAATATATTTTTTTTAAATTGAACCGCCATCTATACTAGAAATAACTGAAGCATTTGCTGTTCCTGTCACATCTCCACTCAATGTTATTTGAGCAGAACCACTAAAAATACCAAGTGCGTTTACTTGATTTGTTACAGCAGTACTGAACCCAGTAATGTTACTAGAATCAATTGAACCACTAACAATATGACCACCTTTTGCTATAACTACATATCCACTTCTTGCAGATTCAAATGTAATTGTTATAGTATTATTATCAGTATGTCTTAATGTTGATGGGATTATTTGGTATCCATCGGTATCATACACTTGTGCAATTGCATTAGGTGTGTTGAAATTATGAATAGCTACCCAAGTAGATGAAGTAGTAAAAGAACGTTGAACTGTCGCCGTTTGAGCAATTGTTACGTTTTCTAACCCACTACCATCACCTTTAAAAAATGATGCGGTAATTGAACCTGTTATATTAAGGTTACCCGCTATGGCAGTTGAAGTGTTAGTTGTTACTACTGATTCTATTGAATCTACTGAACCTGACTTTCTAAAAAATACCTTACCATCGGTAACGTTCATTGCTATTTCACCATATTGTAGTGAACCAGTTTCAGGTATTGCTCCAGGGGTCGTTGACCTTTTGAATTTAATAATTTGTGCCATTAATTTTCTATTTTGGTTTTTAAATATTCCACTTGTTTGGTTAATTCCTTAATACCTTCAATTAAAACGGATACTAATTTATCATATTTAACTGCTTTGTAACCATTTTCTCTTGTTTGTACTAATTCTGGAAATACTTCTTCAATTTCTTGAGCGATTACCCCATAATCTTTACCACTATAAATAGTTTGTAAATCCGCATTCCATTCGAACTCACACCCATTTATTTTAGAAATTTTTTCTAATGGAGATTGGATTGGTTTGATATTATTTTTTAATCTAATATCTGATGATGCGAAGGCAACAATATCACCTCCTGCATTGATATCACCACTTACACCAATACCACCTGTTACGATTAACGCACCAGTTGTTTTAGTTGTAGATGCAGTAGCATTTGAAATGGTAATTGCATTTGTTGTAGATGCACCGGTATCAGTTATTTGTTGTAATGTTCTAGTTATTTGTGATGAACCTGAAACTACTGTTTCTGCATCTAATTTAGCTTTAACGTTTGAATCAAAGTTAGTAATTGAATCAGCATCTACTTGAGATGAACCTGAAACTACTCCGCTTGGTAACAATAATATAATTTGTGAACTACCACTAACAACACCCGAAGGTAATGTTGCAGTAAGTTGTGTAGAACCTGAGATAACACCATTAGTTGCGTTTATTACTCCGTTAAATGAAGTAGCAGATACATCACCTATTGTTGTAAGTGAACCACTAACTTGTACTGAACCAGTGAATGAATGTGTATCATTTCCAAAATCACCAAACCTATTAGAGCCACTACTGAATATAACCGATGCAGTTTCACTAATTGTTGTTAAATTAACAATAGTTAAATCCGTAATAGTTGTTCCACTTAATTGAGATGAACCAGAAATTATTCCGGCTGGAATTGATGAAATATCTGCGTATATTATTTGAGAACTACCACTTACTACACCGGTTGGTAATAATGGAGTTACTTGTGAACTACCACTTACTACACCGGTTGGTAATAATGGAGTTACTTGTGAACTACCACTAACAATTCCTGCTGGGATAGAAGAAATATTTGCATATGTTATTTGAGAACTTCCACTAACCAACCCACTTCCACCAAATATCTGAGATGAACCCGAAACAGTTCCTGTTGGTAATAGTGGTGTTATTTGAGATGAACCACTAACAATTCCTCTACCCTTTGTTTCATAAGATGAAGTTGCGGTATTTAGATTTGAAATATGTGAATCAATCGAAGCTGTATAAATAGCAAGAGTTGAATTCTTTGTATCTTGTGAAGATGTATATGAATTTAATGAGGTTAATGGAATTAATCTAGCATCAACACCATTTGTAAAATGTGCAGAACCAGTATTCAATGTAAGAGTAGCTGAACCACTTTCCGCACCACCACTTAAACCATTACCCGCAACTACTGAAGTAATATCCCCCGCTCCAGCTAATACCATTGAATCATCTACATATGTTTTAATAGCAAAGGCACTTCCTAATGTATTTGGATTACCATCTGCTATTGATTGTGATACATAATAAAATGCTGCTGAACCTAATGATGCTAATGTATTTGCACCTAATAGGGTAGCAAAAGATGCCGATGGTGCATATAATAAATTATATGAACTTGATAATTGGTTTGAACCACTAACTACACCACCTTTTAGGTTAGCAGAAATAGTACCACCTGTAATTGTGATATCTACATTAGTAGTATCCGAAGATGCTGAAACTAATCCTGCAGGTAGTAATGGTAAACCAAATGTTGGAATCCATTGAGTATCGTATTTTACATAAAGGTTACCATCGTCGTTGTTAAACCATAGAGAACCGGTTTTGGATATAGATGGTGCAGTTGTTGATACTATTGCAGTAGACCCGCTTAAAATATCACTACCACCCAATATTTGAGAACTACCACTTACTACACCCGTAGGTAATAATGGAGTTACTTGCGAACTGCCACTAACAATTCCTCTACCCTTTGTTTCATAAGATGAAGTTGCGTTAATTAAAGATGCGGTTACATTTGATAACGTATTCCATTTATCATTAATTGAACCACTATATGTTTGTAATGTTGAGTTCTTAGTATCTTGTGAAGATGTGTAAGAATTTAAATCACTTAATATGCTTACAATTTGTGCTGACGAGGATACTACCGAATCACCACCAATCGTTAAATATCTATCATCTAATGATGCAGTTACTTGTTGAGAACCACTAACAACGCCCGTTGGTAATAATGGTGTTATTTGTGCAGATGATGAAACTATCCCATCTCCTCCTGCTAAAAGTATTTTTGATTCGACACCTAATTGACCAGCTTTCCAATAATCATTTGTTGAATCCCATAATAGAGAACCACTAATAACTGAAGCACCAGTTGGGTCTTTAACCAATAAACCACCATTTGCTACACCTGTACCATTTAATTCGATGATGTTATCACCTAAGACAATTGCAGTTGAATTAATTGATGTTTGTGTTCCTGCAACTACTAAATTTCCTTTAATAGTAGTAGTTGATGAACCATCTACACCACTAACTGTTATTGCATCTTTTAGGGATTGAGTATATGATAATACTGAAGCAGTTACGTTTTCTATCGTAGTCCACTTTGTATCAATTGAACCAGTATAAATTGCAAGGGTTGTATTTTTTGATTCCTCTGAAGCAGTAAATAGTAACAAAGAACTTGTTACTAAACCTAAAGTTGTATTTTTAGTTTCTTCAGAAGCAGTAAATGATAATAAAGAACTTGTTAGTAAACCTAAAGTTGTATTTTTTGATTCCTCTGATGCACTGAAGGTGTTTAATTCACTTAATATACCAACTATTTGAGATGAGCCAGAAACTACCCCATTAGTTGCTGCAATTGAACCCGTAATACCACCCAATACAATTAATGAACCGGTTACAGTAAGATTATTATCAACTGTCAATCCCTTTCCAAATAAACGAGTATCTCTAAAAATTAATGCATCACCAGCGTTATTACTACTTAATAAAGTACGGTCTACACCATCTTGTTCGAATACCAATGATACACCTGAATCACTTGCCATAAATTTCCAAGCGTTATTTTCAGGACCAACATCATTATTTTTATATCTTAATTCTAAAGTAGCGATTCCGGTAATTGGGTCAAATGTAGTATGTCTAAAACTTAAAGAACTTGTCAGAGCCCCACTTCCAGTTGTAACATTAAATTGTCCACTTGATAATGAAAGAGAACCTGTAATTTGTTGGTTTCCTATAAAACTATTTGAACCGGTCGTAGCGTAAGAACCAGTTACATTTATTAAATTTGTTAATTTACTATCAACTGATGCGGTATAATTTCCTAAAGTTGAATTCTTAGTATCTTGTGAAGATGTGTAAGAATTTAAATTAGTTTGAGATGATAATAAAGAACTTGTTACATTTGCTAAAGTTAAATTTTTATCATTAATACTTCCCGTATAAGATGCAAATGATGTATCGGATGATGATAAAATACCACTTCCTGGCACTAATATACTATCTATTGATGCAGAAACTGCATATAAATTTTTCCATTTTTTATCTGAAGCACCTAAATCAAATGCGTTATTATTATTTGGTATAATTGATGAACTTAAATCTGCAACAATTACTATATTATCAGTAGTAGCATTATCACCTAATGTAATTAACCCACCACCAAATGAAATATTACCTGCTACAGTAGCATTTCCAGTTAAATTTAAACTCGATGCAGAGATATTACCAACTAAATTTATGTTACCATTTATAGGTGCACTTAATGGTAATAATGTATATGTGTTTGAACCACTTCCAAATTGAATTGAACCCGAACTTTGATGTAAATATAATTCACCCTCCGTTAATATCGGCGATGCATTAGATGTGCCTCTTCGTAATTGTAATATTGCAGCCATTAATTGAAATTTCCTATTTTATTTCCTATAAATATAGATATTTAATAAAATGTAAGTAAGATATGATAGTTATACCACCTATATAAGTATTGAAAAATAAAAAGATAAAAAAAATCCCCCACTATGTGAGGGATTTTGATTTTTTATTTATTCCGTATTAGAAAGTTCCACCATCTAATTCGTTTGAAGCAACGAATGATGAACCATTCCATTGAATCAAATCACCAGCGTTTGATGGAGTTACTGAAATTAACTTCTTAGAACCATTCGATACTACGAATGAGTTAGCAGTTAATCCGGTAATTACCAAATCAGTTCCGATGGTTACTTTAATAGCATCATCAGAAATTTGAGAATTTACAAATAATCCACTTGCTCCTACTACTTGAACTGAACCTGATGTTGGAGTTGCACTAAATCTAGCAACTTCTTTTTCAGCACCAGCTGCTCCAGCCTTCCAGAAATCACTTGTAGTGTCCCAAAGGAATGAACCTGAAGTAGTTGAACCACCTGTTACGTCTCTTACTAATAAACCACCATTTGCTGCTCCACTTCCGTTTAATTCGATGATGTTATCACCAATTTGTACGGTCGTTGAATCAACTGTTGTAGTTGTACCTTGAACATATAAGTTACCAGCGATTGTTACTGAATCTGCGGTTGAGTTACCTAATTGAACATTACCATTTGCAGTAAATGAACCAGAAACCGTTACGTTATCAGGTAAACCGATAGTTACTGTCCCACCTGAACCTAAAGTTACTGAACCACCTGTGATTTCAATTTCATTAGCAGTTCCTTGTACGGTCAATGAAGTATTACCTTCTACTGCAGTACCAGATGTTGAGCCATAATCTACTTTTAATGAATTATCACCACCATCTAAAGAAAGACCAGTTCCTGCAACATCAGCGTTTAAAGTTGCAGCGTTTACACCACCTGCTTTAATTGCTACGTTACCTGAAGTTACACCGAAGTTAGTAGATGAGAATGAAGCAACACCCTTTGCAGATGTACTTGCATTATCAGCTGTAATTGTAATTACATTATTAGTTACTGCTGTAGATATTGAATTTGAACCCGTTACTTTTAAAGAATCAGTTAATAAAGAAATTACATCATTTCCAGTAGAACCAGAAATTCTTAAATCAGTTACTAAACCTGTTAAGTTACTACCATCACCTTTGAATGAACCACTAAATGAACCACTTGCAGATACATTTGTTAATGTTGCAAGATTGATTGTAGTTGAATCCAATTGTGAAGAACCAGAAACGATTCCTGCAGGGATTGAAGAAATACTTGCGTAAGTAATTTGAGATGAACCCGAAACTACTGTATCCGCGTTTAATTTAGCTTTAACATTTTCATCAAAGTTAGTAATTGAATCTGCGTTTACTTGTGCAGAACTACTAAATAATCCACTTCCACCTAATATTTGAGATGAACCCGAAACTATACCATTTGTAGCGTTAATTGCTCCATATACGTTAGTTGCGTAAACATTAGCAAATAATCTAGTATCAGAACCTAAACTACGAACATTAGAACCAGAAGGTATAATATCTGAAGTTAAATCTGCTGCGAATGAAACTGTATCAGTTGTAGCATCACCAATAGTGATATTACCACCTAAAATTAAGTTACCATCAATTTTAGCGTTTCCAGTGATATCCAAAGATGAACCAGAAATACCAGCAACATTTATATTTTGACTTACTAAGTTTGCAACTGTTTGTGCTGAACCACTTACTAATCCTGCAGGTTTGCCAGTTATGTTTGCAAATGTTGGAGCCCCTGCTGCAACTGATGCACTTATTGCCGTTGCAACTGAACTACTATAATCAGTAAATCCAGTTGTAGAAGAAATTGTAATTTGAGATGAACCCGAAACTACTGAATCGCCATTTGCTAATAATACTTTAGCTTCACTACCTAATTTTCCTGCTTTCCAGTAATCATTAGTTACATCCCAAAGGAATGAACCTGAAGTAGTTGAACCACCTGTAGCATCTCTTACAACTAAACCACCATCAGATGTTCCAGCTGCGTTTAATACTAATATATTATCTGCTAAGTTAATTGTTGTTGAATCAACGACAGTTTGAGTACCTTGTACAAACAAGTTACCTTTAATAGTTTGGTCACCATTAAATGTTACGTTAACACCACTTGCAGTAAATGCTGCTTTTAATGATGCAGTGTAATTTTGAATATTATCTAATGATGCTGAAGCAGATGCACTGAATGTATTCAATGCACCCAATATACCAACTATTTGAGATGAACCTGAAACTACAGTCTCAGCATCTAATTTAGCTTTAACATTTTCGTCAAAGTTAGTAATTGAATCTGCATTTACTTGCGATGAACCACTAAATACACCACTTCCACCTAATATTTGAGATGAACCGGAAATCACTCCGGTAGGTAATAATGGAGTTACTTGAGTACTTCCACTAACAATACCAGCTGGGATTGAAGAGATACTTGCGTAAGTAATTTGAGATGAACCCGAAACTAATGTTGGTAATGAACTTATTCCACTAAAAGTAATTTGAGATGAACCCGAAACTACTGTATCAGCGTTTAATTTTTCTTTAACATTTGAATCAAAATTAGTAATTGAATCTGCGTTTACTTGTGATGAACCAGAAACTGTTCCGGTTGGTAATAATGGGATAATACCTGCTGAACCTGAAATTACTCCATCAGCATCTAATTTAGCTTTAACGTTTGAATCAAAGTTTGTGATTGAATCCGCATTTACCTGTGCAGAACTTGAAATAGTTCCAGCCGGTAATAATGCAACTACTTGAGAAGAACCTGAAACAATTCCTGTTCCGCCAGTTTGTGCAGTTGCTTTTACTTCAACGTTACCACCCTTATTAACGATGAATAATTTTTCTTGTGATGTGTTATAATATGGGATACCATCTATTGAGGTATCGTATGTTGCTCCTGTTAAATCAGGGGTTGTAGTTCCCTGTAATATTTTATTTGCGGGTGTTACTGTTGAACCATCAATACCTACAAATAAGATTGTGTTACCATTAGCTGCTGAGATTCCTGCTGAACCTGTTACAACTAATAATTCACCTGCTCTTTTTGTAGCACTTGATACGGCTTCTAACGAACCCCTCCTATGTTTAATTATTTGTGCCATTGTTTTTCCTTCTTTGTTTTTTTAATTTAAATGAAAACCTTTATTTTTTTGGTTGTAAGGACATATGCCTAAATAATAAAACACTATGTAGTGTTATGAATATAAGTATAAAGATATTTTAGATTTATTAAATTTTACCGCAGTCAATTGTAAAAGAACCTGAAGAAATTACATATTCTACTCCACTTTGAAAATGTAAAGAGCCAGTATTCAATGAAAACGATATTGTACTACCTGATAATGAACCTGTTAATCCATTAGATGCTTCGTATGTAGTACCACCACCACCAAATGTATAAGTGTCCCACGAAATGGAATCACTATATGTAGTTATAAAATCAGCGTAGGTAATTGTTGCTTTATATAGAGTATCAGTATTTGCTACATACACTATTTGACCATTTGTAAAGTTATTTACCGGTGAGGTGGATAACGCACTATACGTTGCAAATACTCTAAACGTACCTTTTAAATCAGTTAGAGTATCTATTAATTTTCTACCAACATATTGATAAGCAGAAACATAAACATACTGAGTAGTAGTTGGTGCCAATGCAGTAGTAGCAAATTGTAAAACACCCGTCTTATAATCAAAGGTATAATTGTTTACCGAAACTTGGTCTCCTGCTGCAACTCCTACTGATGATGTAGCTGATGATACAAATACCTTTGCACCATAACCAGGTGTTGTATCTTCTGCGTTAGCATTTGCTAATGATACTGCACCATATTTTGGAGATATAAAATTTGTTTGTTGATTACCATCAATCAACTGACCGCCAATACCTGCTAAAGATGCAGTTGCATTAGATAATACAAACCAAACTTCACTTTTAGAACCAGTTGCTAAATCCGAACGAGTTAAACCTGCTCTATAATAGTATTTCATCACACTCTGTCCATTGACTGAGTATACCGAACCACTTTGTGCACTTCCACTATATGGTAATCCACTTGAAGGTATCAATGCATGGTCTACATAAACTTCTCCGGCGTTAATATCCAATGTAGAAGTGAATGCCTCTTGTGAATCAGTAAAACTGTCATGAGTGTATCTTCTACTTTGAAGTAACCTGTTCGATTTGGATAATTTATCTACTGCCATTTTATATCTTTGCTATTCTTTAATTATTAAACTATTGTTATTGATGCTATTGGTGTTGGGTCTCCTTTGTAACGGACTATTACATAAATATTAGTATATGTTGCATTTAAGAACATACCATCACCATTTCTTAAAGGAATTGTATAAGTTGTTGATGATACACTACCTCCAGTATTACCATATAAATCTATACTACTACCGAATGGATTTTGACCATCAGTATTTGCAGAGATTGTTGATACAAAGTTAGATAGAGTTTTTGTTGGGTCATATACTCTTGCTGGAGAATATATTGTATTCTTAGATGATTCAAATAGAATAACTGCTGCTGCAGAGTTAGCAGTTGTTGCATCCCATGCCACTAATGTTTGTCCTAAATTTAAAGTCATAGAGGTTTTTACACCTGATGTTGTAAACTTACGAATATAATATTTGTAATCACTTGCAGTTGATGGATTTCCTAACCAATAAGCATAAGTACCACCCGGTTTAACCAAATGTCCTGGTTTAACTTGTAGGTCATTTGCTCCTAAATTATATAATCCAAATGAAGTTGTCCACGCAGTTCCATTAAATGCCAAAACGTTATCTGCTAATTGAATACGATAGTTTTCACCTAAGAATGGTTCGTATAAAGTAGTTGCCGATGCATCAGATGCTTGTGAAGCACCATAATACGCCATTGAACCACTACTTAATGGTTGACCAAAAGTACTGCCGGAATGATATAGTATCGTTGCAGTAGTTGATGTTTGTGTTCCTGCAAAGTTATATCCACTAATAGTTGCATTAAATGAAGTTGTACCTAATCCAGTTTGGTTGATATTCTCATTTGTTGATGGTGTAAATGTAAATTTAGAATTTAATCTAATGGTATCCGTTTCAAATGGTATAGTTGAAGTACTTCTTAATGTGTTATCAAGTCCATAAACTGCATTTGCAGTTGATATTGTACCACCAGATGTAGCAACTGTTGATGTGCCAGTTGATGTTACTAATGAATCCACTTCAGTTATTGATGCTATAGTTCCATTATAAAAT
>Ga0181356_1000106_pt1 | contig 32848 bp, 42 predicted proteins | sample Fa13VDMM110SN_FD_130104 | JGI IMG/M metagenome (GOLD analysis project Ga0181356, IMG submission 130104) | Freshwater viral communities from Lake Michigan, USA - Fa13.VD.MM110.S.N | ecosystem: Environmental > Aquatic > Freshwater > Lake | place: USA: Michigan | collected 2013-09-24 | reverse complement strand
GCAGTTTGAACATGTGTTCCCAGGTGGCAGCTGGAATGCTCCAAGTGCTATGAGTAACTTCTTAAGGGAGTTGCATTTACGCAACGGTGGCAAATTAGACTTGCCCTATCACGGCGAAGGTGCTAAAATGGGAGTTGAAGCTGGCAATATTGCCCCAGGCCTTTTCCCCGAGGAGAAATAACATGAGACCAATATGTATTAATTATGGATGTTACGAAGAAGTTACTTTTAGCCACAAAGATTCATTGGGAAATCCTCGCTGGCGGATACATTGCAGTCATTGCCAGGCTGCAAGTTATGGCAAATGGCCTCATCGTGCAGGAGTTACTCCATACAAAACTGGCAAGTGTACTAATGTAGATGGGCACCTTGGATTTGGTTGCATGATTAAATGGACCAAAATACCAGGCTGGGCCAAAGGCATGACCGAAGTTGATCATATTGATGGAGATCATACAAACAACCATCCGACAAATTTAGATGAGTTGTGCCCAATGTGTCACAAACTCAAAGGTCAGCAGTCGGGAGATTTTGACAAAACAAAACGTCACAGAATCCAGTTGCCAGTTGGGTACAAAGGCAAAAAAGTCAAAAATGCTCGTACTCAATTTGAAAAATTGTTTGTATTATGAATCTCAGAGAATCCTTAGAACAATTTACTGCGCCAGTGTACGGCAAGACCCGCCGTACAACAGACACCTATCAGACTGTGGCTCAGCATTGCACCAACCACTTGAATCGTCTGGTTGAAGAATACCAGACTGTTCGTAATGATCAGCAATTGTTGCGAGAGCTTCGCAACGACATCGATGAAAAACTTCGTCGTTATCACGAGTACTGCATCAAACAACGTGACGGCATGGGCGCACACTATCACGAAATTGGTGCTGATGCTGAAACGGACTTTGAACACCTAATTCCGGCAGCACGGATCCGTGACCTATTGTTGGCAAATACAATCACAGTGGAACAAGCACTCAACGCTCCTACGGTACGACTGAGTCGTGCCAAACATGCTCAACTCAAAGAAGCTGGCTGGGCAAGTCATACTCCAGACATGTGGTTGCCGTTTCGCCGATACAGCCAGGTATTCACGGCAGCATTTGAAACGCATGACGGAACTCAAATTGATCTAGAAACCTGGACACTAGGTGATCACTTTGATTACTTCAAGCACCTGGTGATTGTGTAAACTCAAGGAAAAAAATGTTGTACTTTGCTTATGGAATGAATACCAATCAGGACGAAATGACCTATCGGTGCCCGGATGCACGGAGCCTGGGTCATGCTAGACTGATTGATCATGCTTTTAGATTTGCATACCATGCTGATGTAGTGCCTTGTGCAGGCAGTTATGTGGATGGTGTGCTATGGAGCATCACAGATCTGGATCTAGCAAGCCTGGATCAGTTGGAAGGTTATCCCACCTATTATGGGCGAGATCAAGTGCGAGTGAGTCAGGGATCAAGAATTTTCCTGGCTGTTTGCTACAGTATGCAACCTGGCCAACCAGACACTCTTCCCAGTACCAGATACATGGACATGGTGCTGGAAGGATATGCACAGCACCAGGTGCCAACTGACCAGTTGTGGAATTCGGTCGAACTGGTTGACCAATAACGCCTGATCTGCTACAATCAACACTCAACACACCAGGAGAACAACATGGCCGGCAAAGCAAAATCAGTTTATCTCACAATAACCCCCCGAGGTACTCATGCAACTGCATTCCGTAAAATGTTTTTTGATGCCAAGGCCTACAACGACTACGTGAAAACAGACGAATTCAAAGCACTATGGCCTGCGGATGAATTCACCCTAATCAAAGAGGTATACTAACATGAATCTAGATCAAGCAGCAAATTTTTTCACAGGCAGCATTTTGATAATGCTGGGATTTATTGTGATCACCATGGGCATAGTGGCCATCAACTATCTCCTGCACCGGTTCTGGAAACCAGTACAGATGTTCAAATTTTTGGATTACCCTCAGCCACGCTTTATGTCTTCCAAAGAAACAGCTGAGACCAGGTCCAAGAAATCGGTTGACCAATAATCAATCACGTGCTACAATCAGCACTTAACTAGAAAGGTTTTTATGAATATTCGAATTACCGCCGCACTTCGCACCGCTGTCACGGTTGCAACAATTTTGATGTCAGCCCTGGCCATCAACTTGAGCGTGTCATATTTTGGCATACAGACCATGCTCACTGTGGGCCTGGTGTGCTTGGTTGCTTTCATGATTCACATGGTGTACACTATGAATCTCAAAGAGCTGGAAACCAAAAAAACACTGGACAACATGCTGGACAAAAACGGTTGACCATTATTCGCCGAAATGCTATAATATACACTTAAACAGCAACAAGGAGTCCCGAATGTTTGCACTAGACAATATCGAATCCGTCCATAACACTGCCGTGGCTGCCGCACAACGAGCCGAAGCAGAATTCCGCGCCCGGCATGGCGAGCCTGGTTACTGTGGTTTTGCCTGGGTACAGGTAACTGAAAAAGCTAGTACCAAGCTGGGTCGTGCGCTCAAGGCTGTGGGCTTTACCAAGGCTTACGGTGGTGGACTTCAGCTGTGGAATCCTGGTGGCAGCTTCACGCAAAGCATGGACATCAAAGAAACAGGCGCCAGAGCCTATGCTGAGGTACTCAAGTCTCATGGCATCACTGCATACATGAGCTCAAGAGCCGATTGACCTTTATTCACCATTCTGCTATAATTAACACTTAAACAGCAACAAGGAGTCCCAAATGGGTACACACAGTCGAATTGGTGTCATGCATGGTGACGTTGTCAAAAGCGTTTACTGTCACTATGACGGTTATCTGGAACACAATGGCAGGATCCTGCAGGAGTACTATGATTCAGCCCGAGCCAACCACCTTGTGGCCCTGGGCGACTTGAGTAGCCTGTGCCCAGAGATTGAGCCAGGCAATGACCATCACTCGTTTGACTATCCAAAACAAGGCGTCTGTGTTTTCTACAGACGCGATCGTGACGAGGAAGGAGTGGACTTTACCGTGGCACACACCTTTGCTGCCTTCCTGGACCAGGTTGAGGCCTGTGGCGCAGAGTACTACTACATCATGCGTGACGGTGTGTGGTACTGTGGTAGCCCCAACAAGGGTTCTAAACTAGTGGCCCTGGCTGAGGCCTTGGCTACAATCAAGGAGACTGAACATGCGTAATTTGGCAATTGGATTTGTGCTGGGCCTGGTGGTCAGTGCCGTGGGATTTTCGGGCATTGCTCGAATGTTCGACCGGGGCATCCAGACCATTCAGGAAACCAGCAAAGAACTCGCTCAGTGAAACGGGCAAACAGAGTCAAAATTATGCAGAAAGTGGTTGACCGTTATGCCGCAATCTGCTATAATTTAGACATGCAGAAAAACACTGCATTAATTTCAAACTTGACAGGCAACTTTTTAAAGGCAACAAAATGACAGAAAAACTCTTCACCGTGGCAGGTACCGCAACCAATCCCGATGGCACAACCAAGGCTCGCTTTGCAAACGACTTGGTGGCTCGCATCAAGATTCTAAACAAATCCAAATGCACTGACATCAACTTGGTGGAACTGCCCGAGCCCATGACCAAACTGCAAGCTCTGCAATTTTTGCAAGCACAAGGTGTCACTGACGGCGAAGCTGGTTATGCAGTGAGTGCCAAATTGGCAGAGAAAAGCAAGGTCGCTAAAAAGGGCGAAGTCAAAGTGGCCGGCGTCAAAGCCAAATCCAAAGCCACCAAACCTGCAGTCACTGCCGAGCAGGTGCTGGCTGCAGTAGGCGATGCCCTGCTGTAATTCAGTCTGATTCAGCACACCAAGGCATCTTCGGATGCCTTTTTGCGTTTTCTGGATAACTAAAAACAGTGCCAGAAAATAAAATACAAGGGCAACTGGCACCAGTTAAATATTTGATGCATCAAATGCTGGTCCCTTGGCCCCCTTAATGTCCATACCTAGTTATCGTTCTGTAGAGCCTCTCTACATTGTCATTTTAAACAATACCACACAAGCTGAATCTCAATTTCGAGCCTGGATACGCCACAACAAAATTGACCATGCGGTGGTCAACGGGCATAAGTTAATGTTGCACCATCAGCAAGCACTGGATAGATTCATGGTCACCTGGCACAACAGCTGGGAACAGATTGTGATCTGGGATACCTGGAATCGCAGGCACATTTATTGTGCTTGACTGGAGTGCCAAAACCATTGACGTTTGCATTTGCAGACGTTATAATTAGTTGTCAACAAAGGAGTTACTATGACACAACATGAAACAATCGTCGCCGCTTATGAATCCTACATCTCTGAAAATGAGAAGTTCTCTACCAAAGGTGTAAAAGCCAGTGCTGCTCGTGCTCGCAAAGCCTTGCAGGAAATGTCAAAAGGCATCAAAGAACGCCGCAAAGAAATCACAGCCGAAAAAGAAGCCTTAGCTGCTGTGGCCAAATAAGGAGATCACAATGTCAACTCTAACTGCTGTTCAAACTCTCAACACCGCGGTGGCCGGTGTGCTGACCCGCATGACCGCGGGTGTGATTGCCACACTGGTGTTGGCTGGCATTGTGAATGCCCTGGGACTGGTGCCGGTGCTGTTTGGTGGCATCCTGGGCTATGTGATCATTTTTGCTCCCTTGGCCATGAGCCTATACCTGGCCTGGCGCGGAGATGGCATGAGTGAACCCACTATCAAGGCCTGGTTTTTTGCTTTTGCTGCTGTGATGGGATTGAGTCTAAGTTTGATCTTCAGCATCTATACTTCGGCGTCAATTGCTCAGGCCTTGGTGGGAACGTCAGTAAGTTTTGCAGCATTGGCTGGCTGGGGATACTTTACCAAACGTGATATCTCAGGCTGGGGACCGTTCCTGTTTGCTGGTGTGATTGGCTTGATTGTGGCCGGTGTGGTCAACATTTTTGTGGCATCAACTGTTTTGCAGATGACACTGAACGTGCTCACAATCTTGATCTTCCTGGGTCTCACAGCCTATGACATGAACCGAATTCGCGACATGTTCTGGAGTGCCGAATCCAACGATGTTGGTCGCATGCAGTGGTTTGCAGCCCTGAGCCTGTACATCAACTTCATCAACATCTTTGTTAGCATGTTGCAATTGTTTGGCAATCGAAATGACTGACACACATCGATACATGGTAGATGTTCAGCACGATGCCGAAACTGACGACTACTACATTCAATTCACAGACGAAATGCTGGCCCAGGCGGGCTGGCAGATCGGGGACGAACTGACCTGGACGCAACTGGATGACCAATCATGGAAACTATCAAAAACATCACAACCACAGACATAGACCTTGGCGACAACACAATGGCCTGGTCTCAGAACAATTTTAGTGTTACCGGCGGTGGATATTATCCGCCAGGTGATGGGTACACTTACGCCACTAATACGATTGGTACTAGTGGTACTATTGGTATTAGTGATACCTGGATCACATCACCTGTGGCCCATACTTTGTCCGTTCAGGGAGATGCTAAGTTTGATGGCGAAATCACTATAAAAGGACGCAGCCTCGCAGAGTTCATGGACTCTGTAGAGCAGCGACTCAATATGCTGAGACCCAATCCAGAAGTAGAAGCAGAATGGGATCAACTGCGTGAACTAGGTGAACGTTATCGTGAACTAGAAAAACTATGCAAGGAAAAAAGCACAGCATGGAACAATCTTAAAAAGATTTAACATCCCAGCACAAGATGAATCCCATTCCTGTGTGCCGACTTGACAACTAAGTCAAATTCTTGTATAATACAACATGTGAGTTAACTGCTCACATAATGGCAAAATCATGCCATTTGGGCCCGATGATTCGGGATTATGCAACTCTCTGAGTAAGTAAAACTACCATGAAAGCACAAGTAAACTCTATCAACCAAGCACTGACCACCTGGAGCGCAAGACTGTTAAAAGTTCTGGGCCTGGCAGCAGTGGCCGCGACGTTGTTCACTGTGGTCGACGCCAAATTTGATCATCTGCGCCTGGCCAACAGTAGAATGCCCGAGCACATGATCACTGCTGAGCAACGCATGAAAGAACTGGATTGTCTCACTAGAAACATCTACTGGGAAGCTGCTAGCGAACCTTTCGAAGGCAAAGTGGGTGTGGCACAGGTCACGCTAAATCGTATGGAATCAGGAAAATTTGCTCCCACTGTGTGCGGAGTGGTGTACCAAAAGAATGTGTTCTACGAAAAGGTAGTGTGCCAATTCAGCTGGTTCTGCGAAGCAACTCACAAGATCAGACCCATTCACAAACCCTTGTGGAAGGAAAGTGAAGAAGTGGCCAAAAAGGTGCTGCTGGAAGGATTCCGACTGCCCAGTTTGGAAAACGCATTGTTCTATCACGCAGACTACGTGAGCCCGGGCTGGAAACTGCCCCGAATTGAAAAAATTGGACGACATATTTTTTATGGAGATCGTGTATGAAATGGCAAATCTTATTTTTTGGCATACGTGATTATATTCGCCAAAGCTCTACCAAAATCTCAGCTGACACTCTGGGATGGCTGGCTGCAATTGTACTGCATGCAGCCACAGTGCCCACAACACTGGCCCTGATAACTGGACTCAGTGACCGTACTCCTAATTTGGATGTAGTGCTGTTTTTGTGGTCAGGTCTGGTGCTGTTGTTTCTTCGTGCAGTGGTACTCAAAGACATGCTGAACATCATCACAATCGGGGTGGGATTTATGGTACAAGCAGCGCTGATGGCCCTGATACTTTTTAAGTAATTGACACAAAATCCCTGATCTGCTATAATATACGCATATCTGGAGAACATATGAGCATGCACTTACACCACCCTGCCCTTAGTCTCAACGGCAAGCGCAAAGGCAAAATAAAATTCCGCAATGCTGCTGAAGCACAGCGAGCACGAGATCTTGATGCCAGCTGGAAAGAAATACTCAAAGCTCAAGGTGTTGCAGACGAGCAGCGTAAACGCACACGGGCCATGCGGGCAGAACCCTTGCAGTACAATCTCAGCAGTGCAGAAGACCGTGCCAATACCAGGCACATTCCCAGCCGCGATACAGGGCACTCTGGTGCGTTACGTACCAAAGATATTCCCAAATATACAGGCACAAAAATTCTCGGCATTGGCACCATGCACAAATCAAATGCAGTGCCTGTGTTCAGCGAAGAAGAAGCACATGACATCGCAACCATGCGCCGCGGCTGATTGGGCATAATGTACAGGTGGGCCAAGATACTAGTAACATCAGTCTTGATCATGTGCGGACATGTGCAAGCCAAGCCAAGTATCTGGGTGTACAATCAAACTCAAGACACAATTGTTTTCAATCAAAATGCCAACACTGTTAGACCTGTTGCATCTATCACCAAGTTGATGACGGCCATGGTGGCTCTGGACCATGACCCTAAACTCACACGCAGCATAAAACTCGTCAACCGTGTGGGCAGCAGTTTGCCCGGCGGGCAGTACACTCGACGTCAGTTGTTTGACGCCATGCTGGTACGCAGTGACAACGCAGCAGCAGAAACACTGGCACAAGACTATCCTGGCGGCCGAGCAGCATTTGTCCGGGCCATGAATCGTCGTGCTCGTGGACTGGGCATGACCAGCACTAGATTTCAAGATCCCTCGGGGCTGAATCAAAACAACACAGGCACCGCAGGAGACATAGGCACCTTGGTCACAGCAGCTGGCAGATACGCAGTGATACGAGAAATCAGTGTGCAGCAACAGGTTCGGATTGAATCACACTTTAAACAACGTGTTCGAATCATTGCCTTGCCCAATACCAATCAGCCTGTGTTGTTTAGTTTTGACAACATACAAGTGAGCAAGACAGGATTTACCAATCCTGCTGGGTGGTGTGTGGCCCTGCTGGTAGAACGCAACAAGCAGACATTTGCTGTGGTGGTGTTGGGATCCGAAAACAAGTCTCAGAGACTTGACACAGTAAAAAATCTAATGTATAATCATGTTAATGATGCAGCAGAATTGCCCGTGGTGGACGATCCCCAGCCTCAGACCGGAAATAAGATGGTAGAAAATAAATTGTCAATTTGGGAACAGCAAGAAATTGTACGACTGCTCAAAGGAGCACCGGGCACACAGTACCAAGCAGCAGATGATGTCAGCAAAATGGTCATGCGAGATTGGATAAAGAATTTGCTGCAAGTGTCCACAATTACGGTACAGTTTACCAAGGCTGATGGCACAGTACGTGACATGCAATGCACACTAAATCCTGAACAACTACCCGACATGGTCACGACTGGACCAGTGGACGGCATTGTGGTGGAATCTACTAGGCCTCGAAAAGCACCTGATCCACACAGTTTGCGAGTGTTTGACGTGGACAAGCAAGAGTGGCGCAGTTTTAGATTTGATCGTTTGCTCAAGATCACAGCTGAACTAAAGTTTGCATGAGACACTTGTATTTTGCATATGGCATGAATACGCACCTAGATCAAATGGCTCAGCGTTGTCCCGGTGCTGAAGTTGTGGGCCTGGCTGAACTGCAGAACCATGCTTTAGAGTTTGCTTACCACTGCAATGTCATCTCTGTGCCCGGATCAGGCGTGCCGGGCCTGCTGTGGACCATAACTGATCAGGATCTGGAGGCCTTGGATCGAGCCGAAGGATATCCTACCTATTACGATCGTGTGCAAGTGCCAGTTACGGTCAACGGAATTGTACTCAACGCTGTGGTGTATGTTATGGCGGGCAAGACACAGCCGTGCCCGCCCGGACAGGGCTACTTGGACCTGGTGCGCATGGGCTATGCCCAGAACAAAATAAATCAAACGCAACTGGATCTGGCGTTAAATAAAAGCTATGAACTGTACAGCGTTTAACCGTGGCTAAAATATTGTTTCTGGGCAACAATGACGATTCTACGGACCGGCTAGTGACAGAATTAGCCAAAGAATCTAGCACAGTTAATCATGGGTTGATTTCGCAACCAGAATTTATTCCCGACCAGCCAGGATACTATCATACCACAGTGATGGATCTTTCCTGGGGAGCATTGATCTCTGTGGCACAAAAATTTGACACAGTGGTACTGCTGGATCAACCACAAAGTGAATGGAGCCATTGGAAATGTTTTCAGGCCACTTTCAAGTTGATGCAAAAACTAGAAGAACTTGACCAGGCCACTGTGTTCCGCACAAATAAAAATGTAAAAAAACTCGAGTACTGGTCCAATTTGGTTTTTAAAGAAAACAAGAGTTTTTGCATATATCCCTGGATCAACTATCATCAAAAAGGAAAAAACCTACATCTGTGTTCGAGATCGTCAATTCCAGTTGCTGCTGCCGACACAGTACAGTCTTGGACAACTGACAAAAATTATAACCGTGTAAGAACCAAAATGCTACAAGGGGAACAATTACCAGATCATTGCAGCTTTTGCTATGATCAATATGAAAAACAAGGTATTGAAAGTTATCGGCAATTTGAAACCATGGATTGGGTTGCAAAATTAGATCTTGACACAGTTGATGATCTAGACAAAATACAACATCCTCACTTTTATGAAATACATACTGGGAACAATTGCAATATCAAATGTAGAGGATGTACACCTGCTTTTAGTGCTCCAATTGGTCGCGAAATCAAAAAATTTAATATTATAACTCCGTCCTTTAAGGAGACTGTGTCAGTAAGTGCCATTGATAAAATTAACATTGACACACTGCACGAAAAAACTTCTGTTTATTTTCAAGGCGGAGAACCTACCATCATGCCTGAAGTGCTGAATTTTTTAAAACAATGTATAGAAAAAAACAAAACAGATTTTTTCTTGACCATGGCCACAAACGGTGTAAAGTTTTCTGATAACTTTTTAGAAACAATTTCTCATTTTTCTAACACTAATTTTAGTTTTAGTTTAGACGGTTACAAGCGTGTCAATGATTACTGGAGGTCAGGATCTAGTTGGAACAAAGTTATTGACAACTTAAAACTTTTGCAGTCACAAGGACATGCCATCAGTATCAACACTGTGCCGGGAATTTACAATGTGACCAATCTACATCAGCTGTTTGAATTCCTAGATCAAGAGTTACCTTTTACTACAGTGTACATTCAACTGAACTGGTGGCCCTGGCAGTCAGCATTGAATCATCCTCTCAAAGATCTAGTAATTGAGTCCATGCAAAAATGCATGCAAACATCAATATACCATTCCAATGGAAAAAGTTGTAAAAGCGGAATAGACAGCATTTATGCACACTATACCAATGATCCCAAATGTAATCTCAAAGATCTTAAAGATTTTTTTGATTACAACGATCAACTGGATCGTGTTCGTGGGACCAAATTAGCTGATTATATTCCTGAATTGGAACTAGCAAGAAACTACATTAAATAAACCATATGGCCAAAGAAGAAACTATCAACATGGAAGGTAAAGTGGAAGAAATTCTTCCGGCTGCCATGTTCCGCATCCGACTGGACGTGAATCAAAGCATGGTTCTGGGTCATCTAAGTGGCCGCATGCGTACCAACAACATCAAGGTACTGTTGGGAGATCGTGTGGAAATGGAATTTTCACCATACGATCTCACTCGTGGACGTATTACCCGTCGCAAATAAATACTAGTATGAACATCAGACAAAACATCGACCTAATAGAAGCTTCTACTCGTCCAGCCAAGCTAGAAACTACCCCATTACCCTACGGGAAAAAAGATCTTGCTCCGGTAATGAGCCAGGAAACTATTGACTATCACTACGAGAGTCTGGCCAAGGGTTATGCCAAGCGTTACAATGCTGACGCTGGCAATACTGGTGGAACCTACAAGCAAGATTTCAATCGTGCTGGAAATTTCTTGCACAACAAATTTTTTCCACAATTACGTCCTCCCAAAGGTGCCAACCGTCCCAGAGGTGCTGTGCTAGCCTTGATAGAAGACAAGTTTAAAACCTACGAAGACTTCAGAGAAGAATTTAAAAAAGCAGCCATGGCTATCCAGGGATCAGGCTGGGTGTATCTCAGCACCGGAGGAGATATCAAAACAATTGCCAACCATGCAGTTCGTACTGATATCTGTGTGTTGGTAGACTGGTGGGAACATGCCTGGGCCCTGGACTATCAAAGTGACAAAGAAGCATACCTTGATAATATCTGGAAGATTATCAACTGGGACGTTTGCAACGAAAGACTATAATGAATATTTTACCTGGCGCAGTGACCAAACTTCAAGAATTGTTTACAGAAGAAAACAATCCCAATCTCATGCTACGTGTGTTTGTGCAAGGTGGGGGATGTTCAGGATTCAGTTATGGATTCACGTTTGACGAAGTTCAAGCCGAGGATGATTTTGACTTTGTGGCCGAAGACGTCAAAGTTCTAGTAGATGCCATGAGCATGCAATATCTTCAAGACTCCGACATTGACTACCGAGAAGATGCCATGGGCGCCAGCTTTGTGATCAACAATCCTCAAGCAGTCAGCACCTGCGGTTGCGGTTCTAGTTTCTCAGTTTAAGTTTGATTTCTACCTGGCTGGAAAATCTGAGACTCCGCTGAAGTCTCTAAAATCTACTGGTATACTAAAATTCAGGATCCTGAGGTCTTGAACTTACGCCAAAACTTCCGCCTACAATGTTAAACGCAGCCGGAGATGATCCCACAGGCTGACTCCAAACGCCGTTTTGTTTCACAAACACTTCATTGATTACTTGCCAGACACCGTTAGTTTTGATGTATTGTTGTTGCACAGGTTTAAATGATGTACCATCATGCACAAACAGCCCCGGAACGTCAAATAAAATTTGCGCTGTTCCAGCATTACCTGGTTGTCTTATGCCACCTCCGCGACCGGCATTACCTGGAGCAGGGCCGCCTGTTGATTGTCCATTGGGATTGGCATTTTGGCTATAGCCATAAAATCCTGCGTTGGCACCAACGTCACCGGGATTTACAGTGCCACCGTTGCCACCACCACCACCGCCACCACCACCACCACCACCATCAGTTGACTTGTCCTGGCCGTTTTGTCCAGCTTGGTCTGGCCCTGCTTGTCCTGCACTGCCTGGTGCGTTTTGGCCGTCACGAGCTCCTACATTACCAGCACCCCCGCCTCCGGCGCCACCTCCAGCTACGCCCATTACCGTTCCGTTGAGCAAGACCACGGTGGCGCCGCCGCCACCGCCGCCACCTCCTGATACTCCTACAGGTCCTGCATTGCCGCCGCGGCCTCCACTGTAGCTGAGGCCCCCTGACACATAACTAGCGCCTGCGCTGCCGCCGCCGGTGGAACGAACACTGGTGGCACCAGCACCACCAGCACCACCTACTGCAATGTCAATCACATCGCCGTTGTTGATAAAAAAACCTACTTGAGTATATCCACCACCAGTGCCGGTGCCACCGATGCCAGAGTCATTGCCGCCTCCACCTCCGCCACCCCCAAACAGTTGGACAGTAATAGGTGTGCCAGGGCCAGACCAGACCAGTCGCTGTATGCTATTGGTAAACCCCAGGGATCTTGATGTTGCGCTCATAATTTATTAAATCTGGTACCAAATGTCACCGTTGCTGCCAACTCCCACAGTAGGAGTACTGGTAGAAACATATCGTATTCCGAATCCATTGCTGTTGGTAGCAATGCTTAGAGTAAGATCAGTTGACAAACTGCCACCACCCGCGAGTCCTGTGCCTGCAATAATTTGAGTTGTGCTGGCAGCAGCACCGATACCATTTCTAGCTGTAGTGGCAGTTGTTCCGCCTGTTCCGCCATCAGCCAGTGCCAAAGGAACAATGCCGCTGATGGAGCCACTGGTAATGGTCACGTTAGCACCATTGAACTGAGTAATTCCCACCAAAGTGCCACCGGTGATTCCCACAGCATTGAAATTTTGTGTAGCAATACTGCCAAGTCCAAGTCCTGCTCGTGCAGTGGGCTGATCGTTGCCGCCCGTGCCTCCGGATGACACAGCAATAGGTGAGTCGAGCCCAGAAATAGTACCACCAGTAATATTGATGTTGTCTGAGCTTTGTGAAGCAAGAGATCCAATTCCCAAATTTACTCGAGCGTTGGCAGCATTAGAAGCCCCAGTGCCGCCCGACGCCAGTGCCAATGGCACAATCAATCCGCTGATGTTGCCGCCAGTGATGTTGACGCTGTCAATAACTCCGCCAGTGATGTTGATGTCACTGTTGTTTTGCACAGCAATATTGCCAATTCCTAAATTTGTTCTAGCACCTGCAGGAGTAGTTGCACCAGTTCCGCCAGATGCAATCAACAGTGGGGTTGAAATGCCTGTGATGGTGCCGCCAGTGATGTTGACGTTTGACGAATTTTGAACAGCCATGGTTCCCAATAAGCCACTGCTGGGGTCTAGTGCAATAGAAATAAATTGTGTGGTAGCCAACTGAGTTGTAGCTGTGCCCGCGGCAGCTGTGGGTGCAGTGGGTATACCAGTAAATGCAGGACTGACTTTTTCGCCTTGCACAAACGCAGTTGTTGCGATTCTTGTGCTGGAATCTCCTGCTGTGGCTGTGGTAGCAGAAGGTGTGCCTGTAAATGCAGGGCTGACTTTTTGATTTTGCACAAACTCTGTAGTAGCCAGTTGTGTGTTGCTTGCTGTATTGCTGGCTGTGGGTGCAGTGGGTATACCAGCAAATGCAGGACCAGCTGTGACAAAAGCGGTGGTGGCCAACTGAGTAGTATTGGTTCCTGCTGCTGCTGTGGGCGCTATAGGTACACCTGTAAATTGTGGGCTGTTGGTCACAAACGCAGTGGTGGCCAACTGAGTAGTATTGGTTCCTGCTGCTGCTGTGGGCGCTATAGGTACACCTGTAAATTGTGGGCTGTTGGTCACAAAAGCAGTGGTAGCCAACTGAGTTGTGGCTGTGCCTGCTGTTGCTGTGGGCGCTGTGGGTATGCCTGTAAATGCAGGGCTGACCTTTTGCAATTGCACATATTCTTGTGAAGCAGTTGGAATCCAGGCATTACCTGAGCCGTATGCAAAAATCACATCTGTGGCACTGTTGTACCACAGTTGTCCCAGTATGGGTTGTAGAGGTGCGGTCGAGTTGGCAAAATTTTCCAACAAAAACACGTAGTTTTCGTTTTCAAAAGTACCGTAGTCAGTAAGGGCTCGCCCTACCAAAGATAGATCTGTAGCAGTGGTATTTACTGTGCCATCTGCTACTACTGCTATGACTTGCCCGCGGCTGTTGTTGATAATATATGACATTGATTGCTCCGAATCTGTGTATTTAGTGCCTGACAGGATGTTGCTGTAGCACAAAACTTTTGGTAAATACAATCAACAGGGATTTCAAACATGGCACAGCAAACAATCAATGTAGGCAACGTAGCAAACGACGGGCAAGGCGATCCCGTACGTACTGCATTCGAAAAAACCAACAGCAATTTTACTGAACTTTACAACATTGGTGGTATTTCAGGTATTGCCAATGGAACTTCAAACATTCAAATTATACAAGATTCCACTGTGAGTGTGAGTGCTGCCAACGTGGCCAATGTGTTTGTGGTGTCGGGTACTGGTGCCACTGTAAAAGGCACATTGGTTGCCAACACCACAATTTCCGCCACAGGCAACATTACATCAGGTGGTTTGTTCTTTGGCAACGGATCGCAACTGACTGGCGTGGTTTCTAGTGCGCCAGCCTCACTGATCACAGGAAACACACTCAGCAGTAACGTAGTTAACTCTAGTTTGACCACCGTGGGAACACTGACATCGTTGTCAGTGTCAGGCAATGCCACTGGTGGCAATTTAATTTCTACCGGCATAGTCACAGCATCAGGTAATGTGGTTGGTCAGAATCTGGTGACCAATGGTGCAGTGAGTGCTGCAGGCAACGTCACTGGCGGTAACATTGTCACAGCAGGTCGGGTCAACAGCACAGGCAATATCACCAGTTTGGGCAACATCACTGCCAACTACTTCATTGGCGATGGCAGTTTGTTGAGCAATGTCAGTGGCAGTGGCGGCGGATCCAATGCTGCATTGTTAACCGGAAGCACACTCAGTTCAAACGTGGTCAACTCTGTTCTACAAACAGTAGGCAATCTAAACAGTCTTGTGGTCAGCAATGCACTTGGCGGAACAGGCAATATTACCAGCAACAACATCAGTGCTTTGGCCAGCATAACTGCAGTGGGCAACATAAGCGGGGGCAATATTATTAGTCTGGGCACAGTGTCTACTGTGACCATCACAGCAATAGGTGAGATACAAGGCGACAACGTGATTGCCAATACTACCTCAGGCACAGTGGCAGGCAATGTGGTAGCTGCTACCAGTCTAGTGACCACAGCAGTATTGAGTGCATCGGGCAACATTACCGGTGGCAATGTGCTAACTGGAGGACGAATAAGTGCCACAGGCAATGTCACAGGTGGAAACTTGATTGGTTTGATTGCTACTGCCAGTCAAACTGCTATCACTGCAGTTGGTACTTTGGGTTCTTTGAGCGTGACAGGCAATGTCACAAGTGGCAACATTTCAACTGGTGGTCAACTAATTGCCACAGCCAACGTCAGCGGTGGCAATGTAATAAGTGGTGGAGTGATCAGTGCAGGCGGAGCAGTGACGGCGGTGGGCAACGTCACAGGTGGCAACGTTACCACTGCTGGATTAATTTCTGCTGTGGGCAACGTCACAGGTGGCAACATGATCACGGGCGGAGTGGTCAGTGCCACAGGTGCCATAACAGGTGGCAGTTTGACAGTGAATGGTGCCACTGTGATTGCTGGCAATTTGACTGTGACCGGCAATACGTTTTACACCAACGTTGATACCCTGGCTATTCAGGATCCCATCATTAGCCTAGGCAACGGTGCCAACAATGCTCCACTGATCAGCAATGACAGCAAGGATCGCGGAACTGCCCTGCAATATTATGATACTGCTGCAAGAACAGCATTTGTGGGCTACGACAACAGTATAAACAAATTGATAGCGGCCATTCAAGTCAACATTACCAACGAAGTAGTCACTGTGAGCAGTTACGGCACACTGGTAGTAGGCACACTGGAAGGCAGCAACGTCAGCGTCACTGGCGATGTCAATGCTGGCAACGTGGTGTCTGTGGGATTTGTGCAGGCAGCCACAGTTTCTGCGTCAGGCAATGTCACAGGTGGCAACATAACCACAGGCGGCCTGATCACAGCAACTGGTAATGTCACAGGTGGAAATATCACAACTGGCGGCCTGATCACAGCAACTGGTAATGTCACAGGTGGAAATATCACAACTGGTGGCTTAATCACAGCAACTGGTAATATTCAAGGTGGCAACATAACCACAGGCGGCCTGATCACAGCAACTGGTAATATCACCTCCACAGCCAACATCACGGGTGGTAACATAACCACAGGCGGCCTGATCACAGCAACTGGTAATGTCACAGGCGGCAATTTACGTACCACTGGATTAATCACAGCTTCGGGCAATGTGATTGGTGCCCAATTTAACGGATCAGGTGCTGGTCTTACTGATCTTAACGGTTCAAATATTTCATCAGGTACTATACCTAGTGCGCGGCTATCTGGTAGTTATTCAATATCTGTAACAGGGTCAGCTGGATCAGCAACCACTGCTGGCACAGTGACCACAGCAGCACAGCCCAATATCACCAGCCTGGGTACATTGACCAGCTTGATTATACCAGTGTTGAGTTCTGACCCAGGAAGTCCAGCTGTTGGGCAATTCTACTACAGCACTAGTACCGGTGGCCTAAGAATCTACACGAGCTTTGGCTGGGATAACGTTTAAAATATAATATGGCACAACCCATCTGGATCACGCCCGCTGGCAACCTGGGAGTCATACCTGAAGGTGTGTTTTTTCAGCTGAATCTTGAAGCTACCGAAACAGGGCAAGGTAATATTTCTTTTAGTTTGATTGCAGGCAGTTTGCCTGCTGGTATTCAACTCACAGCCACGGGCAGTGTGACAGGTGTGCCAGTTGCTGTGGCACGAGTACAAGGTGTACCACTAGATGTAAGTGCAGATGTAACCAGCAAATTCACCATTCGTGCTAGTAGTCAAGACATACCACCGCGTGTGCGAGATCGCACATTTGAAATAACTATCACTGGAGATGATGCTCCAGAGTTTACCACTGCTGCTGGTAGTTTGGGATCTTTTTATGACGGAGATCAGATCAGCATTCAAATTGGCTACACAGACACAGACCCAGCCGACACTGTGATTGTTAGACTGGTTGGGGGAGAATTGCCTACGGGTGTCACCGTAAGCCGAACTGGGTTGATTTCGGGAAACATACAACCAGCACCCAATGTCGATGAGCCAGCAGGTTATGATCTTACACCTATCTATTCTCTGCCCTATGACTTTGTGGTCAGTGCCATCAACAAAAACTATCAGTTTACACTAGAAGTCACTGATGGGCGTAACAGTAATCTACGTACATTTGAATTTTTTGTGTACAATCGAGACACAATCACAGCAGACAACACCACAATCACAGCAGACAACACAGTGGTCACAGCAGATGAAACCACAGAACGTCGTCCGTTTATTATGAATTCTCAGCCAAGTGATCTGGGACTGGTGCGTAGTGACAATTACTATGCGTATCAATTTATTGGCAACGATTACGACACTCCCAATTTGTTTTATGCTATTTCAGCAAATTCTGGATCTGAACTGCCTCCTGGTCTGGAACTGGATCCTGTAACTGGCTGGTACTACGGTTACATCCCTGATCAAGGCATCACTGAAATTGATTACAGTTTCAACATTGTGGTCTATCAGGACGAATTTGTGGGCAATATTGCCTGCTCGGCCACAACTTCTGGAACCAATCGCATCACCTGTGTGAGTACAGAATCAATTGGGTCCGGCCAACCATTGGTGTTTACCGGAACTGCATTTGGTGGAATCACTGCTGCGTCCACTCAGATATATTATGTGTTGACAGTGGTCAACCCCACACAGTTCACAGTGACGGAGTACCTGGGTTCCAACACAGCAGTTACGCTGACCACAGCATCAGGCGCCATGACTGCTAACCTGCCAGTGGCCAGCGATCCGTATCTTTTCAGCATTGCTATTGTTGGCAACATTGATGCTGAAGTCACTTGGTTAACTGACAGCGATCTTGGCATACTAGACAACGGCGACATCAGTTTACTCAAAGTTGAAGCTGTAAATCGTGGCGGTCGCGAACTTGAATATCGACTGGAAAGTGGAGCATTCAATGAACTTCCTCAAGGACTAGAACTTTTGCCCACTGGAGATATTTCTGGGCGTGTGAGTTTTAACACATTTGCCATTGACCTAGGCAATACCACATTTGATCAAGACACAACCTGGGATAGTTCTTTTAGATTTACTGTGAATGCCTATGCCCAGGAAATTGTTAGCGGGCAATTGATTGACGTAGTGTCTGTGTTTAAAGAATTTTTTGTGAAAGTTCGAAGAGAATACAACAAGCCTTACCAGAATCTTGAAGTACAGGCCATGCCGCCTGCCAACGATCGAGAATTGATTGCTGAACTGCTGACCAACAACAACATTTTTGTTCCCGACTACATATTCAGACCTACAGATCCTTATTTTGGCAAAGCCAACCGGGTGGTATATCAACATGCATTTGGCCTAGATCCAGACACACAAGATCGGTATGTAGAAAGTTTATATCTCAATCACTACTGGAAAGAACTAGTACTGGGATCTATAGAAACTGCTCAAGCAGTGGACACCGCAGGCAATGTGATCTATGAAGTGGTTTATAGCCGTGTAATTGATGATCTAGTGAACAATCAAGGCCAGAGCGTTGGCAAGATTGTGAACTTGGCTTACCCGATCACGGATCCTGGTGACGGTAGTACTGAACTCACGCAAGTGTACCCCAACAGCTTGGTCAACATGCGAGATCAAGTGATTGATGTGGTAGGACAAATATCTACCAAATTGCCACTATGGATGACGTCAAAACAAACTGATGGACGAGTCTTGGGATTTACTCCGGCCTGGGTCATGTGTTATACACAACCTGGTCGTAGTCGTGAAATTGCGTACTATATTGCCACGCAGTTTGGTCAACAATTAAACCGTGTGGACTTCAAAGTTGACCGATATGTTCTGGGCACAGAACTCAGTCGCAACTGGGATCCTGTGACTCAAAGTTGGACTCCAACACCAAATCTCACCACATTTGACAGATTCAGCACCGGCAGCAACACATTTATTGGCACAGTGGACATTGCCACAGACTTGGCCTACAGTGACGTCAATCAGCGCACACTGGACTATATCAACGCCCTGGGCGGACTTGACGGAGTAATATCCAGTATCAACAACAACACTTTGATCTTTGTCAAACAAGAGGACTACAATGGCCCTCCAGGCAGCAATTATCCCACCACTGCGGACGCTTGGCAAGATTATCTGTATCCTTATGATAGCATTGGATATGATGCTGGCGCAACAGAATTTGACGAAGCTGTCACAGTGCCCAATGGCGACGGATCCAGCCTAAATGATCGAATGGCCATCTATACCATCAGTGTAGATCCTGTGAATGCATTGGTGACTCTGACGTTGACCACTCCAACTGAGCCCAATGACTTTGTGCAAGTCACACGCGGTAACTTCTACCAAAATGCTCAGCTGCGGCACCCAACATCCCCTGGGCCTGGCCTGACTGAAATCAGTTGGTTACCACTGGAAACAGTGGTCACTGAAGAAACGTTCTTTGACGAAGGTAGTGTGGCCTTTACTGAACCAGTGGATATGTACGATCCAACAGATCAGTTCGATAAATATCTTGTATTCCCCAAAGCCAACATATTGGCCTAATCAGGACCCCAAATGACCAGCGCAATTAATCCCAATGACATAGACACTGCTTATCCAGTAGCAGGACAAGACAACAACACACAAGGTTTTCGTGACAATTTCACGTTTATCAAAAACAACTTCACAGCAGCGGCGACTGAGATTACTGCATTACAAAACACCAGTGCTGTCACTGGATCGACTGCAGTAAACAATTTTGCTGGCGGACTAATATACGATGCAAAAATTCAAGACCTGGCAGCAACCTCAGTGAATCTTGGATCAGTAACCGGCACAGTCACCATCAATTATGCTGCTGGGCACTACCAGCAAATGAGCACTGCAGGCAGTATCACCATTGCGTTAGACACTGCCAGTTTGCCACCTGTTAGTCGTTACGGATTTGTTCGACTGGAAATCACAGTAAGCAGTGCCGCGCACACAGTGACCTTGCCCGGTTCAGTGACCATAAACCGCACTGGCATCCAAGGCCTCAACGTGTCAACCAATGTGATCACTTTTGCTGTTGCCGGAGTTTACACATTTGACTTTACCACTGTAAACAATGGGTCAACTGTGACTGTGAACGAAACCAACAATCAATTACAGCCTTTCAACAATAGCAGTGAAGATCTTGCTGCCAGCGCTGCTGCAAGCCTGGCCTTGACCACTAGCTACTTTACTACTGCTGCTGCTGAAACAGCTACATTGGCTGCAGGTGTGCCAGGACAAATTAAAACTTTTGCAATGTATGCTGACAGCGGCGACATGGTTATCACTGTGACCAATGCAGGATGGAAAACATCAGGCACAGGTACTATAACATTCGACACCATTGGTGATGCTTGCACACTGCAATACATCAACGCCAAATGGTTCTGTATTGGCAACAACGGTTGCGTTTTTGCATAAGCAAGGAATAACAAATGACCAGCCAAATCAATCCCACCAACATCGACGGTTCGTACCCAGTTGCCAACCAAGACAACAACTCACAAGGCTTCAGAGACAACTTTACCAACATCAAGGTAAACTTTCAGGATGCTGCTGCTGAAATCACTGACCTACAAAACAAGGCCATTCTCAAAGCTGCCTTAACTGGTGGTGTGTTAGACAACAACATGAATGATGCACTGTTGTATGCTGCTCGTATACAAGACTTTGCAGCAACCAAAGTCACCATTGGCACTACCAGTGGAGCTATTGCTGTGAACTATGCTTCGGGACACTATCAAGGAATTAGCACCACAGGCAGTATCACTTTAAGTTTTACCAACTTTCCTCCGTCAGGCATGTATGGCTATATCAAACTGCAGATCAACATTACCAACGTTGCACACACAGTGACTTTGCCTGCTGCGGTGAGTCTTGGTCTCTCAGGTCTACAAGGATATTCAGCTGGCACAATCACATTTGGTGCCACTGGTGTTTATGAATTTGCATTTGGAACCTACGATGCAGGCGCCACAATTACCATATTTGACTTGAACCGTGCACTGACCAATTTCAGCACAGGTAATCTCTCAGTGGGCACATTGAGTGCCACCACCGCCACTGTCACTGGCAACGTTTCAGCAGGCAACATCAGCACAGCTGGTTTGGTCATTGCCACAGGCAACGTCACAGGCGGCAACGTGGTCACAACAGGCCTAATTACTGCCACTGGCAACATTGTGGGTGGTAACATTGTGACAGTTGGCACAGTGAGTGCAACTGGTGCAGTAAGCGGACTGACAGTGGCAGGCCTGGTGCGTCCCACTGCTGGATCTGCAAGTCAGGCGCCGTTGGTGCTGACTGCAGGAACCAACACCAGCGTGGCCGCGGCCGGCGCAGTAGAATACAACAGCAGCGTGTTTTTTGCATCGCCAGCAGCTGGCCAACGTGGATTGTTGCCGGCAGAATACCTAGTGGCCTTGGCTTCAAATTACACCGGCAACGATTCTACCAGTGCACAAAAAGTGTTCAATGTGCCCACAGACGGTGCTGTTGCCATTTTGGCTGACACCACTTACATAATTGAAGGATTGTATATCATTGCTCCTGCAATCAACTTCAACGCTGAATCTTTGCAAACTCTGTTTGCTCTAGGTGGCGGTGCCACGCTGACCAGTATTAGATATGTTGCAGATTCTAGCACAGGCCTGGCAAGTGCCAGCAGTTCACTCACACGACGTCAAGTTGCCACAGCCGGTGCTACCACAGTGACCAGTGCAGCACCTGGTGGTGCAGCAACCAACTTTGTAGTACAACTTCGCGGCGTAATACGAACCAATGCTGCTGGTACACTAACACCGCAGTTCCAGTTTACAGGAACACCAGGTTCCGCTCCTGTGGTACAGGCCAACAGTTTCTTTAGATTAGTGCCAATTGGTTCAGGTTCTGCAACCACAATTGGTGCTTGGACCTGATCAAAACTGTTGACTTTGCAGGGTCCAGCAGTTATAATAAGCTATGGAACATCCACTCATAGGCAATCTTGACGAATTGAGCACTGACCAACTGACTGCTCAAATTGGTGATCTTTCTCGAAAATTAAGCATTGCTAGCCGAACTGGCAATGCCCATTTGTGCAATCAAATTCGCATGGCCTTGGAAAGCTATCAATCTAAATACCAAGAAAAAATCCAAGCTGACTACAACCGTCGCTTGGCTGATGCCAAGATCGACACAACCAAGATCAACATACAATGAACGTTAGATTACAAATCAATCTGGAATTCCCTGCTGGCCTCTACATCGGAGATCAACTGCGACTCAATTATTATTCGGTCAGCATACAGTTGTGCACAGTCACAGCAGACCCCGAACAGACCAACACAGCCATGGAACGGCTCAAGATGTTTGTGTATGCAGAACTAGCTGACACTGTGTTTATTAACCAAGAAGATCTGGAACGTGCCCAGATGCTGGAATTGTTGGGTATGAATATTACCACTTTACCCGAAGAACCCATTGACCAGATTGTGGGACTCATGTTACACTGTAAACTTAATGCTGTGATGGAAAATCGCATGATTGTGGAACGCCTGGACATTGCCAGCAGCCTGGGCGACGATGTGTTTTACTTGCATGAACACGGTAATGCTGTGGGTCCATTTCAAACAGATGGCTGGTGGCTGGACAGTGATACCACGCACAATTCGCTTGCGCCGGCCGAAACACATGAAAATGTGGTGCATGTTCCGATCACAGGTTGGGGCAAATATAATCTAAACTGGCCAGATGCTGCAGGTCCTGAATCAGGTAAAACGGTGAGTTTTGGTAAACTAAACAAAAATGCAAACTGATCACTGCGGCAGAATTATATTTGAAGAGGCGGACCTGGTGGACATGGTCATGCGTGGTCAACCCCTGGCAGATCTCAACGGCTTGATTGTGCAGCCTTATATAGATCTAGAAACTGCTGCCGAGATTCTGGATGACATTCCTGGGTTCATTGACTACGACCAATTGGCACAGGAAACTCAGGCTCAGTTTGACCACAGATGCCGCAGCACCTGGTTCATGCCCGAAGAATACAAACAACTGGACATTGCCGAACTGGTAATATCTAGATGCACCACACCCGAACAACTGCAACGCTGCGGCCAAGAACTCATGCTGTATCAAGAGCGAGGCCTGTTTGATCTCTTGAGATATCTCAAATATCTAGTGGATGTGATGACTGATAATCATGTGATTTGGGGTGTGGGGCGTGGTAGCAGTGTGGCCAGTTATGTGTTATACTTGCTGGGTGTACATAGAATTGATTCTATGTTTTATGATTTAGACGTGAGTGAGTTCTTGCGTTAAATACTTTTTTAGGAGACAAAAATGACCAAAGAAATTCATCGATCAGCCAATGGCAAACAGGTGGACATGGGCGCTCTAAGGCTCAAAAATGAACATGTTAGAGCAGTAGGCAACATGCAAGTCAATGCCCGCGGCGATCTAGTGGACGAAAACAACCAGGTGATCTCTACCAAGAATCAACAAGTGACTCAAAACTACAACAAACAAGTGACCAATCCCAGAGGCAGCAAATGATTAAAGCAGCGTACTCGGCACATCGAATCGACCGTGAAAAACTGCGACCTCTGGGCAAGTCAGTGATTGTGAGTGACATGAACTTTGAAGAACGCATCAGCACAGGCGGCATTATTATCATGACCGATAATGGCAAAAGTACAGGTATTAGACCACGCTGGGGACAGGTGTATGCAGTGGGCCCTGACCAACAGGATGTAAAAGTCCATGACTGGGTGTGTGTGGAACACGGACGTTGGACTCGTGGCATAGACATTGAAGATGAAAATGGTAAAATTACTCTACGTCGAGTTGATCCCAAAGACATCATGATGACCGCTGATGAGAAGCCAGACGATCTTACTTTCTCTGGAGCAATTCACGTGGAAGCCAAACCCAGTCACATGCAGCACAACTAATTGACACAGAAAACACATGATAGATATTCAACCCCGAGATACCAGCTGTGGACATTTTTATGTTAGCCTTGCAAAGAGTGCTATTCGTATTGTGGCAGGCGGATGTTTGATTACAGGCAACTTGCTAATGGCAGGCGTTTGCTTGATTTTTGCCGAAGTGCTTGGCATTGTAGAGGAAGTAGTGTAATATTAGTGTTAGATCAAAAAAAGGATATTGCATGAAACAGTTATGGGTAGAACAGTATCGCCCTAGTACAATTGACGGTTATGTATTTGTTGACGATGCTCAACGAGAACAGGTTGAAACCTGGATCCGCGAAGGATCAATTCCACATCTCATGCTGAGTGGACCGGCAGGCACAGGCAAAACAACCCTGGCCAAGCTCTTGATCAACGAACTGGGCATTGATGAATACGATGTGATGTATGCAAACGGATCCAAGGAAGCTCGCAAGGTTGAATGGGTTGACAAGCTGATCAGCTTTTGTCAAACCATGCCATTTGGCCGATTCAAGGTGGTGCTGATTGATGAAGCTGACTACATGAATCCCAATTCAGTACAGCCTGCACTGCGTAACTTGATGGAAGACTATTCAGGCAGTGTGCGATTCATTCTTACTTGTAACTTTCCCAACAAGATCATTGCGCCCCTGCACAGTCGGTGTCAGGGATTCCACATTGTCAAAACTGATCATACAGAATTCACAGCCAGGGTGGCCACAGTGCTGGTCACAGAAAGTGTGGCCTTTGATCTAGATGTGTTGGACAGTTATGTGCGAGCAACATATCCAGATCTGCGCAAGTGCTTGAATCTTGTGCAGTTGAACTCGCAATCAGGAACTCTTGTTCCACCCGGAGCCAGTGACCGCAGCGCACGTGACTGGAAGCTGGATTGTGTGGACATGTTCAAGCGTGGCAAGACCCGTGAAGCAAGAACTCTGCTGTGCCAGAGCTCTGGTCCTGAAGAAGCAGAAGAAATATTCCGCTGGATGTATGACAATCTGGACCTCTGGGGTGATACTCCTGAACGTCAAGATCAAGCCATTGTGATAATTCGTAACGGCCTGGTCAGTCACAACGCTGTGGCTGACGTTGAAATTAATCTAAGTGCTACCCTGATTGAACTGGCAGGAATACAATGAGATATCTCACACTTACCTACTACACCAAACCCAACGGCAAAATTGACGAAGCAATGGCAGTGAGCAAGAACATCAGGACACGGGACCTGCAGACGGCCAGTGTGATCCTGGACTTTAAAAAGCTCCAAGTGGTCAAGTGCAGCATGAACGGTGTGCAGGTTCCCCGAGACTGGGACAGAATTGTGACCTACTATCATCAACACTATGCCGCCACCATTGAGCGACTGTTTGCAGAAAACGGATACGAAATTGTCAAACCAGAAACCCAGCCCAAGGAACTTCATGAACCATCGCCTAATACTAACTGACATCGACGGCGTTTGTCTTGACTGGGAGTACGCATTTGGTGTGTACATGCAGCAGCATGGATTCAGTAAGCAAGAAGGCGGCCAATTCAAATACGATATTGGCAAACGCTACGGCATAGATCAAGAACAAGGTAAAAAACTAATCAAGATCTTCAACGAATCGGCGCACATGGGTTTTTTGCCGCCTTTGCGTGATGCCATGTACTACATTAAAAGATTACACGAAGAACACGGTTATGTGTTTCATGCAATCACCAGCCTGAGCACAGATCAGAATGCATGTGAACTTCGAAAAATGAATCTCAAAAAACTGTTTGGGGAAACTGCGTTTGAAAAATTTATATTCCTAGACACAGGTGCAGACAAAGATGAAGCTCTTGAACCCTACCGCGGATCGGGCATGTGGTGGATTGAAGATAAAATTGTCAATTGTGAAGTGGGTGCAAGTTTAGGCCTGCACCCACTCTTGATGGAACATGGGCATAATCTAGATTACAATAATCCTGCAATACCCAGGGTTAAGAATTGGAAAGAGATTTATTCTATAATTGCTCCTAGTGGGTATACAGTCTCAACACGTCACCAATAATTTTATGACGCTGTACGTCTCTAGTTTCTAGAGCACATACCTCCATGCCTGTTACTGGGTGTGCACGTAATCGAGTACACAGGTCCATCAAGCCATTGTCGCCGTTGCTACGGTCTGCTTGCTCGACATCTCCTGTTATAACGATCTTGCTGTTTTGTCCGATACGGGTCATTAACATCTTGGCCTGGGCAGGAGTTGCGTTTTGCATCTCGTCTGCTATTATCCAACTGTTTTTAAAAGTGCGGCCGCGCATGAATGCCAGAGGCGCTATCTCCACTACTTGATCTTCGATCATGGTTACAATGTCCTGAGGGCGATAAAATTCTCGCATGACATCCAGTAACGGACGGGTCCATGGTTCCATTTTGGCAACTAGATTGCCCGGCAAGAAACCATGTTGTTCTCCTTCAACTCCCACTGCTGGGCGAGTCATCACAATACGATCACATTCTCCTTGTCTAAGTGCTTTCACAGCAGCCACCATGGCCAGATATGTTTTGCCTGTACCTGCTGGACCCACAGTGACCACAATATGCGTGGCAGGATCTTGCAGAGCCAATACCAAGCGCTCTTGATTTCGTGTGCGAGGGATCAAGTCTATGCGTCTAGGGACCGCTTTAGGTGCTTGTGAGAAGCTTATGGTGTTTTCTACTGCTTGATTCATACGTTTGTTTTGTGCTTTTTGGGCGCGATTTCTACTCAAAGTTTTGTACTCCTAGTGTGTTGTTCTTGCGAACATCAATATTTACGACCATAAACTGTGCTATATCTGGGTGGTAATTTTTAATATCTGGATCATAAGTATTTGGCTTTGCTCCTGATATTCAAGATACAAGCTATCATGTTCGGTGCCATAAATACTTTCATGGACAAAGAACTCTTTAAGGACCACACGGATTACTGGCAAGTGGCCAACAACATCCGCGACATCTACATGTCAGAAGGTAGTATTACCACGCTGCTGGATTTTGAACGTGTGTTGGACGAAGTTGACCTGTATGCTTTTAAAAATTGGATCATTGGAGAACTGGTAGCAGGCCCTGAAATTTCAAAGTATCGTGTGACCTGCACGTTTATGTGGCCCAAAAATCTCATGCCTGATCCACGTGGAGCACGTAGGCTGCTGCCGTTTGATTGCGAAATAGAGTATCAAACAAAAGAGATCAAGATTCCAGTAAAAATCAACGATCCGTCTGACTATCGCGGAGGCACCATGAAGGCCAAGCTCATGACCAAACAGGTGTGGTTGGTGTCAATCACCATGCCCAAAAGTCTCATGAACGACATTCGCACAGGGTCCATTGAGATGGAAGATCAAGACATCGATCTTGATGAACTAGATCAAGCCTACGAGCAGGATCTAGACAAAGAAGCTGTCCAAAGCGACCAACAGGCACAAGATGCAGAACAATCACTACAACAACCCGTTCAACCCGGCCAAGCCCCTGGTATTTGAAGGTCTTGAATACAAAGACATGGAGGGCCTGATGAAGCCCACAATCTTTGTGGACGAATTTGCGGCCAAGATGGGCGACGACGATGATATCATTGTGGTTTCGTTCTTTGTGCGAGACCTACAAGCAGCCAAGGACCTGATGTCCTGGTTTGAAAAAGGCTATGACTTTGTGCTAGACGCTGATCGCAGCCCTGGAGAAATTAAACCTGGACGATACCTGGTGTATGTGGAACTGCGTCGTAGAAGCACAGCACCACTCAACATCAACACACTGCTGGATGATCTTGCAAATCTGACAGAATTTGACACTGCAGACTGGCGCATGAGTTACAAAGGCAACGAGACTGACTGGAGCGAAGAAGCATTTGCTGAACAAGTTCCGCTCACACCCAATGCATATCGCAAGCGTTATGAAGGCGACCTGAACGAAATGCGTGTGGCAGCAGGTATTGCTCCACGCCGTATACACGAACCTAGTGACGATGTGCGAGCACTACAAAGCATGGCAGGGCTAAGATGAGAGCACGTGATTTCTTAACTGAAAGTGATGAAGCCAAGAGTGTTACCATCAACATTCCCATCACTATCACTATTCCCGCAGGCGGAGGTATGCCTTCTGTGGGCACTATTGCAGCACCTGCGGGCAAAGACTTGCCGGATGACCCTGTGTATGTGAGTCCGTTGCAGCAAGAACTTGAACTGCTAAAACAGCAAGGCGGCAAAAAAAGCAGGATCATCAATCAAATTGTGCGAGATGACGGAGCTGACAGTAAGCTGGCTGACAGCAAAGACTATTTTGATTTGTCTGAAGACTATGACGAATTACAAGGGCAATTTGATCAACTGATAGAGCACAAACAAGTCGACGAGCAGGAATAATCACGCTCATGGCACTGTACAAAATATCGTCAAGCCGAGTAAACAACATTGAGGCTGACCAATACGCAGGGTCCGTGGTTGAACAAGGCCTTATTTGGTATGATCCCAACACCGGTGCCTTGCGTCTTTACAACGGTGAACCTGGCGGTCAACTGATTGGTGGCGGTGGTGGCACACCTGGTGGTGCTAACACACAGGTGCAGTTCAACAACAACGGCACATTTGGTGGATCAGCCAACCTGACATTTAACTCAGCAACAGGCGCTGTGGGCACAACATCAGTTTTGGCTACTGGAAATATCAGTGCCCAGTTTTTTGTTGGTAATGGTAGTTTACTAACTGGCATTGCTGCCAGTTTGCCTGCACAACCCGGTAATGCAGGAAAATATCTGTCTACAAATGGCACTGTGCCTAGTTGGCAAACTGTGGCCGGGGTGTTTGGATTGACCATTGACGGCGGCAACGCTGTGGTGGCCAGCACAGATTTTGTAATAGACGCAGGAGGTGCTTGATGTCAGGTACTGCAGGCGCAACAATAAAATTACGTAGAGCTACAGCAGCCGCCTGGACAGCAGCCAATCCTGTGTTGGCCATGGCCGAGCCTGGACTTGAAACTGACACCAACAGTATCAAATACGGCAACGGAGTCACTGCCTGGAACAGCTTGCCTTATGCTGGTATACCATTGAACGCAGTCTCCGAAAGCATTGTTCCTGCACAAAACGAAACAGTAGATCTGGGCGCCAATGCACAGAGATTTAGTGAACTGTATTTGTCAGGTAATTCCATCTATCTAGGCAATGTGGTGTTGTCAGCGTCGGGTAATACGTTTCTAGTCAATGGTAATGCCTTGCCCGATCTTGGCGGAGTAATGGCAAATCGTGGCGCAGACAGCAACAACTGGAACACAATTACCACTATGGGCACTTACTATGTGGAAAGAGCCAGCTGGGCAGGCACCACAGGCACGCCCCTGGACAGTCAGATTTTTGTGGGCACATTGACAGTGATGGCAGCATCCTCTGACGGCGACACTGCTGTTACACAGGTTTTTTATCCTGGAACCACCAACAGCGACCCTGTGGTGCAGTTTACTCGCAGCAACTTTAACAACACCTGGACTGCATGGTACAGCATGCTGAATCAAGAACAAATTGTCAGCGGCGGCCTTTTTTAAAAGCACTATAAATACAACAACTTCCAAAAGGTAAAAATACATGGCAAACACCATATTAATCAAACGTTCGAGCACAGCCAATGCGATACCAGCAGCAGGCAACATAGCTCAGGGCGAACTGGCCATCAATCTATTAGACGGCAATTTGTTCTACAAAAACAGCAGTAATCAGGTCACTGTAATTGCCAGTAACAAATTTTTGACTGTGAGTGGCCAAGTCAGTGCTGGTGGCAATGTGGTTGGCGCAAACATTGTCACAGCAGGTGTGGTCAGTGCCACAGGCAACGTATCAGGCAACTTCTTCCTGGGCAACGGTGCACTGCTGACTGGTATTGATGCTGCAAGTATTCAGAATGGTAATAGTAATGTACGAGTAGTCAGCTCGGGCGGCAACGTTACTATCAGTGTTGGCGGCACATCAAATGTGGCAGTGTTTGCCACCACAGGACTAGTAGTCACTGGCAATGTAGACGGCAGCAACATCAATGGCAATGGATCTGGACTAACATCAATCACCGGTGCCAATGTTACTGGACAAGTAGGTAACGCCTTGGTTGCTGGCACGGTGTACACTGCTGCACAACCCAACATTACCTCAGTAGGCACACTAACCAGTGTGTCCGTGACTGGCAATATAAATGGTGGCAATGTCAGCGCTACTCGTGGTGCATTCACTACAGTTGCAGGCACACTAGAAACTGCTGCACAACCCAATATCACATCGGTTGGTATCTTATCAAGCCTGAGTGTTTCAGGCACTGTCACTGGCGGCAATATTGCCACAGCTGGCACAGCGTCAGCAGCTGGCAACATCACAGGTGGCAACATTGCCACTGGCGGAATTGTAACTGCCACTAGCAACATCACAGGTGGCAACATTGTCACTGGCGGAATTGTAACTGCCACTAGCAACATCACAGGTGGCAACATTGTCACAGCAGGCATTGTGAGTGCTGGCGGAAATATCACTGGCAACTTCTTCATTGGCAACGGTTCGCAGCTGACCGGAGTGAGTGCAGGAAATGTTGGCACACTTTCTAGCCTGAGTGTCACTGGAAACATTACCAGTGGCAATGTCAGCGCTATTGGTAATGTTGTTGCTGCCAACTTGGTCACTGCTGGCGGATTGTTTGCTGCAGATGGTTTGTTTACAGGCAACTTGACCGTGGATGGCAACATTGTCTCAATCAATATTGAAAATCTAAACGTTCAAGATCCTGTAATTGGATTGGGTCGCGGACCTAACAACACTCCACTTACTGTCAATGACGGTCGTGATCGTGGTACTGAGATGTGGTACTATACCAATGCAGAAAAATCTGCATTCATAGGTTATCAGAACCTGTCGGGCAAACTGATTGCTGCCAGTAACGTGACACTGACAGGAGACGTAGTCACTGTAAATCAATACGGAACCATAGTGGTTGGTACCCTGGAAGGTGCTGTAGTCAGTGTCACAGGAACAGTCACAGGTGGCAACTTGGCTACTGCGGGTACTGTGAGTGCAGGTGGCAACATCACAGGTGGTAACATTAGCACTGCTGGCATAATCACTGCTACAGGTACTGTCACAGGTGGCAATATTGCCACAGCTGGCACAGCAAGTGCTGGTGGCAACATCACAGGTGGTAACATTAGCACTGCTGGCATAATCACTGCTACAGGTACTGTCACAGGTGGCAATATTGCCACAGCTGGCACTGCAAGTGCAGGTGGCAACATCACAGGTGCCAATTTGATCACAGGTGGTCTGGCCACAGTCACAGGCAACATCACAGGCGGCAACATCGCTACTGCCGGCACTGGCAATATTGCCACTTTAGAAATAACAACTCTGGCCAACATCAAGGCCACCACTGCTTCAACCACAACCACATCGGGTGCGTTGATTGTGGCCGGCGGGGTAGGTGTTGCGGGCAACATCTACGCAGGAGATGTATACTCCACTGGAAATTTGGTGTTGACTATATCTTCTACTGTGGACGGCGGTACGTATTAAATAACACAAACAGGGAGTTTTTACTCCCTTTGAATTTTTCCTTTTTAGGATTGACATGACAAACAAGATCACACTCAAACGGTCTAGCCAGGCCGCCAAAGTGCCCGTGGCTGGCGACCTAGACTACGGTGAACTGGCGTTGAATTTCACAGATGGCAATCTGTTTTTCAAAAGCAACGCCAATGTAATCACCACGTTGGCCAGTACACAATTTGTGTCTGTGACAGGCAATGTCACTGGTGGCAACATAATCACAGCAGGACAGATCACAGCCACTGGCAATGTAACCGGCAACTATTTTGTGGGCAACGGCTCACAACTTACTGGAATAAATTCATTCAGTACCATTGCAGTATCAGGGCAAAGTTCTGTCATAGCAGAATCTATTGCGGACACCCTGACGCTGACAGCTGGGTCCGGCATTTCAATTGTTACCAATTCTGGCACAGACACCATAACTATTGCTGCTGTTGGCGAAGACAGCATTTTTGCCTCAGGCGGCGACATGGGCACTGTTGATGAGGCAGTGACTGCCGAGGAAGATCTTGGATTAATCACCGACAGCATAACACAATCTTATGATCTGGGTAGTATAGTGATAGGCGGCCTTGTTTGGCCTACTCAGTTGGTACTGCCCAGTTTTACCGTGGCAGAGATTGCAAGTTTGACAGCCACCCCAGCTGGTCAGATGATTCTTTGCACCAACGAAGCAGGTGGTACAGTGCCAGCATTCAGTGACGGCACAGACTGGCGTCGAGTCACAGACCGTGCTGTGATCACATAAATAGCAAACAGGAAATACAATGTCTACACAAGTTCAATATCGCCGTGGCACAGCAACTCAAAACAACGCATTTACAGGTGCCCTGGCTGAAATCACAGTTGATACTACCAACCAGATCCTGAGAGTGCACGATGGTGTCACAGCCGGCGGGTATTCGTTGGTGGGATTGACTGCTAGTCAAACACTGACCAACAAGATATATCAAGGCACCTCTGTGAGTGTGACTGGCAACGTCGCTGGTGGCAATGTGACCACAGCAGGTATTGTGAGTGCCACGGGCAACATCACAGG
>Ga0181356_1000103_pt1 | contig 33119 bp, 58 predicted proteins | sample Fa13VDMM110SN_FD_130104 | JGI IMG/M metagenome (GOLD analysis project Ga0181356, IMG submission 130104) | Freshwater viral communities from Lake Michigan, USA - Fa13.VD.MM110.S.N | ecosystem: Environmental > Aquatic > Freshwater > Lake | place: USA: Michigan | collected 2013-09-24 | reverse complement strand
GCGTGGAACCGTGAATACGGTCGCTCCTACGGTTCCTACACCAGCCGACATTCCGCTTTGCAGCTGACCGTCAACGACGTGGCCCTTCAGGCCCAAGCGATGCTTCGAGCTCGCTCTGCCATGAAGGCTGAAGCCGGTCGCCAAACAGCCTTGCTTCCCGCTGTTGTCTGAACCCTTCGGAAGGGCGGTAAACCGCCCTGAACCGTTCGGTTTCCACCCTTGTTTCTACCCCGCATACGCTTCTCCAGAGAGCCTACTAATTAGGCTCTGACAGGGTTCCTCGCTCCTTTAGCAATCTGGTGAATGCAGCGAACTCATAATTCGCAGGAGGCGAGTTCGATCCTCGCAAGGAGCATTTTTTTTTATAACGGAGTCACAAATGGATTATAACGATCTCTTGATCGAAATTTTAAACATGATACCGGAACAACGCTCCCAGAAGGTGAAAGTTGCTGACAGCTATGGTTTTGGGTTTAATAGATCCGATTGCACTGACGTTCACCGATTAGAGGATGTTCCCTATACTGGCCCGGTTCTGTTTCAGCGCTAGGCTCGCATAAAGCAGAGTTTGCCCTGTTAGCTCAGCTGGATAGAGCACATCTTTCCTAAAGATGGGGTCACAGGTTCAATTCCTGTACAGGGTGTTTTCACGATAATTAATTTTTCAATGCAATGAATACAATCTTAGCACCAACACCCTCCAGCCCCCGAACCCTAAGCAAACCATGCCAAGCCCCAAACAACCACTATCCGACGAAGAAAAAGCTCTCCGCAAGCAGCAACGTCTGGAAAGAGAAGTTGAATTAAAGGCCGCCGATGAGCAGATTCAAAAGGAGGAAATGGACGCCTACTTCCATGCTTTTCCTGGTATTATCCTTAATTTGCTTTCAGAACTAGATAAAGAGGTCATTGATTATACCCTAAAACAACCGGAACCCAATAAATTCAAACTTACCATCCATAATTCAAACTTCAGCCTCTCAGATAATAGCCTTAATTTTGCGTTGTCTCAAGATGGCTACTCTTACTCTAACTACTGTAATTTAGTATACGAAATCGATAATGCCTTCTCAGTGATTGAGTACATTAGACGCTCTCGTCTTGGAGTAGAAGAAAACCACCGTAAACGACAAGCTGCCCTTTCAAAACTCGACCCCGAAGACCGTAAACTTCTAGGGCTTTGATTGCCTTTGAGAAGCAAAGACTACTATTCATGGCCAACCAATCAACCCAAATGAAGCCCGAATTTCGCATCCGAGAACGCCACTATGGCAGTAAATCTATACCTTATCGTATGACCTTTTTCTACTGTGAGAAAAAATTTCTATGGTTCTGGATACCGGTGTTTAAGATAGATGTCGGTAAAGGCAGAGACATAATCCGAGGTTTCGGGTCCCTGGAAAAAGCCCAAAAGGCAATAAGTGACTATTGCGAATACACGAAGTTTCACTACCCCTGCTAAAAACAATGACCGAACTCCCAATCAAAAACTGCTCTACCTGTGGCCACAGCACCCCCGGCGACTTCAGCTCCCGAGAATTACAAGATAAATGGAGGTTTTGCAACCTTTGCGGGGCCTATTGCATAGAAGTTAACTCCCCCCCTTATCAAAATTTTGACTGGAACTGCAAAGCCCAAAACCAATGGGTACCTCAACCACCCTCGCCACCGAAACCTCTAACCATTTGGCAAAAAATCGGTACGGCAATCCTTGCCAAACTTACGCCGGGTTACCCAAAGTGAAGGGAGGTTCGGTCTTTGCTACGCAAAGGACGGTTACCCGAACCGACCCGTTCGGTTCCCCCCCTTGTTTCTGCACTGCAGAAACGGTATAGTATATGTATGGAAAGCACCGCCCCACGCCGTGGAATTCTCTGGTTGTCCGTTCCAGAGCAAGAGTTCCCGGTTTGCCCAATCTTCGTCAACGCTGCACGCCACTTACATGTAACTTTGCAGTTTGGGATTTATGAGAACGAGATTCCTGCCGGGATTTTGGGTCACACTTTCTCTGTTCGGGCCACAAGCATCTGTTACAATACCCGAATTCAAGCTTTGCGCGTAGAACTGCCTACCGAACTCCAAGACGTTTGTCAAAACGAAAACCCTCACATGACAATTTCGATGGTCTCCGGTGTTCGCCCCGTTGAGTCAAACGAGATGCTTCAAGGGTCCCATAACTCTGAGCCAGTGAACTTTGATCTTTCACTCATCTGCGAATTTTCACCCTTCAACTAATCATGTTTCCTAACGGCCCTGAAAAAATCGTGTCCAAAGTCAAATCCCTAACTTCCTGAAGAAAATGACCCCCAACATCAAATCCAAGGACATCGAAGTGCGCCTGCTCAGCGAGCTTTCTCCACAACTTCCGGAAGTGGAAGAACCTGACAATCGGCGTTGCGTATACAAGCAGATTCAAGCAGAATTTCGCCATGAGGGGTTGTACTGAACTGAATTAGTCCCCACAATTAAGGGGACACACCCACGTAGCACAGCGGTAGTGCAGCCGTTTCGTAAGCGGCAGGTCGCTGGTTCGAGTCCAGTCGTGGGTTTTTCCTTTACTCTTACAAAGTGCCTTCCTTTATTTACAGACCAGAAACTCGAATTGCTGTTGGAACCTTATTAAGCGTCATTGGCTTGGCAATTCCGGGTCGTTCTTTAATTTTTTGTGCTGTCGGTGGCGTGTTACTTGGGTCGGGAGTTTCTGTTCTTCTTCGGTGATTGCCCCCCGGACAGCTTAACCGATTATCTATAACTCTGGATCCCTTGAAATCAAAATGGTAAAGTCAGCCCGAAGACGCCACCATGCCATGCGCCTGAGGAATAAATGGTTGAGGCTGCTACACAACCTGAGCCCTGAGCGCGGTCTTGACTACATCACCTTTGGCAAGGTCTATAGCAAAGACCCAATTGATTGCGGAAACCCACGGTGCAAACTTTGCTCTTATGCAAAGGTCTTACACAGCAAAGAGAAAAGGTTGCTTGGGAAGGAAGCCGTTAAGAACGAACTCTCAGAGTTTGACGGGTAGGGCGGTTAACCGCCCTTTACCTGGCCCCTCGACCAAGGTATGATAACCCCATGGAACGCATCAACCCAACGCTCAACCTAATGCCCAAACCAACCTACACCATTTCAGCGGTAAACACCAACGGCTCATCCGAGTTTCCTCGTCCCGAATGTCTACCTCAAGCTGGCGATGTCCTTGTGGTTGAAAAGCCCCTTGTGACTCAAGCTGGTTATTTCTACCAAGTTGGTTCTAGGCTGAGGCTTATTGAACGAACGCAAGATGCCCCCTTTGGACTTCTCAGTTCACTTGGTAATTGGGTGGTAGAATGCCCATTTCAAAAGTCCGTATGGACCAATATTGAGCTGATGATTGCTGAGGGAACGTTGAGCTATGGTATGGGACCCGGAACTAGGGAATGGCTGCCAATTAGTACCGCCCCTGAATTTCGAGAGCCCTGCCAAATGTTTGTTGTAATTGCTATGGACGTTACCATTGGAAACTCTAATCATTTTACGACAGACCCTTGTTGTGTTTGGCGCAAGCGCAGTGGTGAATTCGTAAGGGGGCCCTGGGAAATCGGCCCAACTCACTGGATGCCACTTCCTTATTATAACCCAGAAACTAGGGGGAAATGAAAGCATACAAAGTTGAAGTTCTAGTGCTGAGCTTTGAGGACATGACTGAAGATGATATTGTGTATTTCATCGAGAACACAGGGTACCTCAACACAAGGGTAATGTCCATTCAATCAAAAGAAATTGGCGAATGGAGTGACAATCACCCACTTAACAAGACGGACACCGTCAAGCAAACCTACGATGAGCTTTGGGGTGAATAATCACTAAACGCCTTCCAGACCCTGAGATAACCTTCCAGATCCCCACTGGTAATAAACTTAACATTGTAATTGCTCTCCAGACCCTGATCCTGTGTTGGGGCCAAGCAATGGCATTAAACCTTTTCTGACGAACCTTGTAACCCCCAAATCAAACATGACAAACGATATTCGAAGCCTAATCGCTGACGATGGTTTCGCTATGAGTTTTCAATCAATGGGGCAGTATCGAACTGCCTTGCTAAGGGAGATTGACAACACCACAAACCAAACGAACCCATTAGATGAAAAGGAGCTAATAGATCTCGTGTCTTCTCTATGGGTGACGGCCCACAGTTTAGATCACTTTGGTCAGTGCCACGAGGTTTCTCCTGGCCTACTTCTCCGAGCCTCTGAATTCATCTCGAAGCAAGATGCTAGAATTTCTGAGCTTGCTGGTGGTACCAAACATACTAGGACTGACGACGAGGTCTTGTTCTTTTTAGACAACCATGAGCTTATTGATGGTCATTTAGAACAAAATGTGGACGGTACACTACGCTGGGTTATCACTGAACGACTCAATAGGTACGACGGAGATGACGATTGGGAGGTAAAGGATGCTACGGATACCCTTTTGGGCCTAGTCCGCTGGATCAAAGAGCCTTCTTTTTTAGGGCCCATACCGGAACCAGTACCTTTTAGGTTCTATTTTACACACCATCACAGCGTAATTTATATTGAAGCGTGTGACCGTGGGAGCACAAAGTGGGTAGTAAGAGACCGGGACCACTACTTAAATAGGGAAAGCAAATGGGAGTTGCCCAACTCCCTTACATACCCAGAATTCCTAGATAAATTTAGTTGGCTCACGAAAGAAGACGCCCTAGCCGCGTACCGTGAGATACCCAAGCCCCTTACCCTAGAACAACGGCAAGCCGCTGAAATAGCGGAGTTAAGAGCTTTACTAAACCATCAACAATCAACCACCAACTCTCAACCAGAAAAACCATGAATAGTAATCTTATGGCACTATGCTCCGAGAAGGTTAAAGAGGCATTGAATCAGGTGTCCGGTGGCCTCGGTTACTTTACAGCGGAAGCCAAGCACGCTCAGTTGCTCGACGTACAGAAGACTTTGTCTGAGATTGAAGACGCTTTGGCCTCGCCAGAGGCAGTCACTCAGCCCCCAAACGCACTGCCAGCCCGTGTGTTAACTATGTGCAAAGAGCGCGGGTGGGACCTTAGTTGGTCTAGCCGAGGCGTATATCTTCACCTGGAAGCTTCCGAGTTGATCGAAGCCCTCCGGGGCAAGCATGGCGAACCCCTCACCGAGGCGGCCGATGTGCTGCTTGTCCTGATGAGCATTACGGAAAACGCCGGTATTCCCTGGTGCGATGTTCTGAATCAGACCGCAATGACATGCGCACGGTTGGAGGTTTGCGAACCATATCCAGGAGAAGAGCGAGGTGCCCTGGCCCGGCCCGAGTCGGAGCAAATTCCTCCCGGCCCCTATTCAGAACATGATCTGAGAACCCAGTGGAATGCCCAAGCCGATGAGTACAACCAGTGGGAATCCTTGGACCTATCCGAACAGTTGGCCTGGGCACAAGCCTGCGCTGTTGACATGAGCGAATACACTGACTCGGAGTGGGCCGAAATCAAACGGGGGGAGCAGGAGTCCTCAGCCACCCAGCCTGCTTCACCGGTCTTGCCTGCCGGGGGATTGGTGGAGCGACTGCGCACATCTGTTCGGCGGCGATACCCACAAGGAGTATACCTGTTGGATAGCGAATGCCAGGTTGCAATTCGCGAGGTGGCCGCGTGGCTTGATCTTGAAGGATACAACCGTGCCGCCAATGATCTCCGAGACGAGGCAGGCCGATGAACATCCGATCCCTGGACGAAGCGCTAAACCGCAAAGTCAGATGTACTGACGGCGGTTTGCGGCGCCTCACTCACTATGACGAACTCTTTGGGTACTACCAGAGGCCGATAGGGAGGAGCGTATGGTTGGATCTAGGCGCCACTTACCTACATGCCTGCCGGAGGCTATTCATCGGCGGCACGATTGAAGACACTAGTACCACCACCACGGAGGCGCCATGATCGTCCCAACTGCCAACTACCCAACCTCACGCGATTATCGCCAGCTCTGGGAGTTGGCCCATACTGCAGCAATCGTCTGCATTGTTGACATGGATCATGGCAAGCCCGACACTTGCCGAGACATAGCCAGAACCGTTCATTCACCCGAATGGTCGCCCGAGCTTGTGGAGGTTGGATCACGCGGGATTGGTCACGTTTGGGCCGAATCGCTGGAAGCATTTATCGCCCAGTGCGAGCAGTGCAACCTAGAGTGGCTGGTGCCGCCCGAGCGCTTGGCCCAGGCCTGGGAGGCCACGGCGCCCTCCCTGGAGCAGCTTGCTGATGCTATTGACGGGTGGCAGATGGCCTACGGTCTTAAGGAGGATGACCCGCTCTACATTGCTATGAATCACGCCCGCGAGCTGCTGCGCACCTCAGAGCGCTTGTCATCCGGGAAGCTGGTCAGCGAACTCATTGATGAGCTTTTGGCCAAAGCTGAGTGGGGGGGCTTTGCTCCAGCTGCGATCATTGTCGGTACTAGAGCTGAACAGCTATTGCTCAAGGAAATTCTACGCAAATATCCTCCTTTCGGACTGCAAGATCCGTTGTATTTGGACGGCCTTCCAGTAATCAAAAGCGACTCAGAAGCCGCTGAGTATGTTGCTATTGAATGCCAGCAGTGACGCCACACGACCAACCCACTTGCCACCACCAACAATGAACGACCCTCGCATCATTGCCCTGTCTTCCAATCCAGGACAGGTTGAACCGGACCCGTTTTCAGAGCACGAACTGCGCGAGCAGTGGAACGCGCAGGCTGACGAGTTCAACCAATGGGAATCGCTGGATTCCGCCGAGCAGTTGGCATGGGCACAAGCCCGAGCTATTGCCGCTGATCGCAATGGCCGCCCCACCGCCACGCCTGCGCCAGAGGTTCTCTCGGCGGAAGTGAAGGAGTTGGTGGCTGCATTGGAAGCTGATGCGGAATGCGTGACAGCAGAGCGGCCCGATCTGATGCAGTTGACCGACAAGCAGCTGACCCGCATCGCCGAAATCCTGAATGCGTTTATCTTGGGCGGCTGGATTGTTCCCACTGTTGAGCAAGTCACCCCGCCAGCGCCGGAGGTGGGGGAGGTAGGGGAGGTGCGTGAATGGCCGGAAATCCACGCCGCGCACTTGCGGAAGATGCAGGAGATCGGGGTGTTGCCCGAGACTGAACTGCAGGAGATGTTGGACCGGGCCGCCACCCTGCTGCAGCAGCCTCCCGCGCCCGCCCCGGCGGTGGTGCCGGATGCGGGTGGAGTGATCGATGTATTGATTAAAGCCGAGGCTATCTTGGCGGATATAGTTGAAGGCGAGTCTCCCGTCGATCATGGCCCCAGTAATGCGCATAACTATTTTGCTGAACAATGCGGCTACCTTGAATCTGAGCTTGAAAAATGCGAAGATCTCTTGTCAATTATTCGATCAGCGATCCAGACAAATGACTGACATTCAACCTCTACCGCACAGGCAATGACTGAAACCTACAGGTGAGAAGACAGCTGTGGCGAATGGTACGAACCGCTTAAATCCACAGCCGGGTGGGATCTATGCCCTAATTGCGGAGAGTTTCCACGTACTTGGGTCTTTGATAATGGTAACTTTGCTAAATGTCGCTGTCAGCACAAATGGGACCCTGGCGTACAAGCGGAGAGTGTAATGGAAGCGTGCTGTAAAAAGGGGTACCCCTTACCAGGTATACAAAAATTATCTGCGAGCTGCATGGAACGAGCATGTAAGTACTCTTTCTATCCTAACGACCCATGCCGAGGGGGCATAGCCATGAGCAGCCAATACACTTATCAACCCACACCAGCGTCAACGCCAATCCAGCTGCCTCGCTGGGTATGGATTCCGACTCGATCTGGCTCAAGCCCCGGTTACTGGGCGCCTTGCTATTACCTGCGATGACCCCTCCATCGCAAACAATGCAGTCTGATTGACTCCGGCTTCCGATGGTGTAATTACCGAACCCTTTTGTACGGAAATCCGTACCCACACCCGGAAGCAAACAGCCTATAATAATCGTGATGCCTACACACCATCTACCCTGTTACGAACCCAACAATGAAGACCACCTATAAATTCTGGCGAGGGTTTATCACGCCTTATACCCTGGTCGAATGGGAATGGAAAGGCAATAAACTAACCGATCTCCCTCGCGCCGCATGGCGTGATTTTTGTCGAACTATTCGTGGGCCAATCCTTAAGGTTTTGATTGGTGATGATTTGGTCATTGTGGGGGATGTATACCTGAATAATACAATCAAAGGAACTTCTCTTATTCAGATTTCTAATGAAAAATGCGCTGAGATCATTGGCAGCATCACTACTCACGATGGCCCCACTGCCATAGTGCCCCCAGGGTGTGATCCCCGTTGACTTTCCAGGCCTGACATGCTATACTACAACCATGACATTGGCATCATTCTCAAACCACTATAAACAAAAATGGAAAACCAACCTAAACTTCTAGCCTCCAACGAAAAAATTGACACCTTGGTCGCTAAAATTAAATTCACAGCATCTCAGCGACACGCTTTAGACCGATTGCCCGACGAGGGTGAATACTGCCCGATAGATGCAGGTAGCTATGATGATGCTTTTGAAGATGGTGCCCAGGTAGGTGAGATTGACTTTGCCCGTGAGCTTTGTGAACTCCTAGGGGTCAATTATGACCGACCGGAAGATTAGAAGCTGAGAAGCAAAATGCCATTAATCTACCTGGCTGCACCATACAGCGATAGCAATCCTGCAGTCACACAAACCCGCATGGATGCTGTCACCTATGAACTTGCCGACCTTGCCTCGAAAGGACTGGTGGCCTTCTCACCATTGCTCATGCACTTTTGCTTTGACCGTGGTGTTGAACTGCCTTCTGATTATAGGTTTTGGCAAAACTACTGCCTGACAATTCTTGAAAGTCAGATCAGCTAACTGTCTTGCAACTTCCAGGGTGGATGGAATCTCTTGGAGTTCGAGATGAAATTTCCTTTGCCAAGGATATAGACATTCCAATTTCTTATCAAACACCAAAGCAAAATGACTACACAAATTCGACAAGCAGTATTTGAGACCAATAGCTCAAGCACTCACTCACTCAGTATATCCTCAGGTGACTCTACTGATCTACTAAGCACCCTGCCATTGGACGAAGAGGGAAACGTTGTACTCATCGGAGGTGAGTACGGTTGGGAAATTGAAGACTACACTGACGCCGACATTAAGGCTAATTACGCGGCTATCTATGTTGAATCTTGGGCAGGAGAGAAAAGTGAGGAATACAGGGAAGTTCTAAATTCGGTGATCAAACAGCAAACCGGTTGCTTCAGTGTTGTATATGACCTTAACACGTCGTGGGAGGAAGGTAAAGATCTTTCCTACATTGACCACCAGTCTGTAGAAGGAGGTCAGTTAGACTACTTGTTCGAAGACCCCGAACTCTTGCGACAGTTTATCTTCAACCCCCGCAGCGTCCTTCACACCGACAATGACAACTACTGAGTCAATTCTTCACAGTTACAAAAACGGCAACTGCAAAGTTACCTTATGCTCGAATGGGACTAAGATCCGAGAAACCCTTGACAACAACCCCCCGTGGGCGAGACACCCGGAGAGTATTGACGTGAAAATTACAAACTTTTGTGATCTAGCGTGTCCCTACTGTCACGAAAATTCCACCCTTGGGGGGAAGCCTGGGGATCTGAACCGTTTGCTTTCCATACTGAAGCCCTTGCCAGCAGGAGTGGAGCTGGCCATAGGCGGTGGTAACCCGCTTTCCCATCCTGAACTCATTCCGTTTTTAACCAAAGTACGCGACAGGGGGTTAGTATCAAATCTAACTGTGAACGAAAGACACTTAAAACCCTACGAGTTTCTTTTGAGTACCCTAAGTAGGAAAGGCTTGGTCAAAGGAATCGGAGTTTCTGTCACAGGTACAAACTTACCTCTTCTCAAGCAATTTCTAGAAAACAATCCGCACACTGTGTTCCACGTGATCGCAGGGGTTCATTCCCCGGAAGTCTTGTCGGATCTTAGCGCTCTGGAAAACAGCAAAACTTTGGTCCTAGGGTACAAAACGTTCGGACGAGGGATTCAGTACTATAGCGACAAAACCAAACAGTTGCTAACCGAATGGTATCGAACTATACCCTCTTTCCTTGGAAAGATCCACTTGTCGTTCGACAATCTAGCCGTTGAACAGCTTAACATTAGGAGATTGTTGACAAACGCAGGGTGGTCCAAGTTTTACATGGGTGATGACGGTACATTCACCATGTACATCGACGCTGTCGAAGGCACCTACGCAAAGACCAGCCGGAGTATTAAACGAACCTCGTTCAAGGAAATGGACTTAATCACCTACTTCCGGAACTTACCGAAGTTTACCTAGTCCGACTTTTATAAAACGACGGTTAACCCTCCCGCCCGGTTCGGTTCTCCGGCTTGTTACTGCAACTTAGAAACGCTAAACTTATTCTATGAGAGACGACCAACACTACACTTTAAGCCACGAAACAACATCGGAAGAGCGTCCTATTTGCTTCCTTAAAATTGAACTGGCCCCGAAAGATGGCCGCCCTATTTGGGCTAAGGGGTATATTTGGGGTGATACTTCTGGTTCCTTGGGCACTTTTTGTGTATGGGCCTATTGGGACGGAAATGTTTGGAAAGAAGCTGGAGTAGAGAACTCAAGCCTTAGTCACCTGTATGAATACATGCCTCTTACTCTACAGTCTGCTGTCAGAGTCATCCCCATCTAATCCAATTAGCTTACTAACAGTCAGCGGTTGAAGTACCACCATACACAAACAAATGAATAAAGCCATCTACAAGTTTACCAAGACCACGGCCGGATGGGTAGCCTCGAAGGAATCTTCGTAGCTGACCCTGAAGAAGTAAAGCGACTGATTAACAGCCAAAAAGAAATCTACTTTGGCGAAGTCCTTGGGAAGCACAGTGAAATTTCCGGTGTCATAACCGAAGGCGAAATCACAATGGTATCCGATGATCTTGCGTTTGTAAAGCTTTTTGAAGACCACGATTTATCTTCTGGGTATTGTCCCTTTGATTATATTGAGGACGATGACTGGGAAGATGATGACTACGGTGATGATGACTATGAGGGACCCGAAGGTCCCTGCCCAGCTTGAATTAACAGGCACCGAAGTGGATCCCAATGCCCCACTCTTCAAATAAGTACCTAAAACAAAATGACTTACACCCAACCCACGATTCCACAAATTAAAGCGCTCCGTGAAAAAACCGGGGCAGGCATGATGCTTTGCAAAGAAGCACTGGAAGCCTCCCATGGCGACGAAGCCGGGGCAATCACTTGGCTACGTCAAAAAGGTATTGTCTTAGCTGATGGAAAGATTGGCCGTACAACCCTGGAAGGGACTGTATCCAGTTATATCCATACAGGTGGCAAGATCGGTGTACTCATCGAAGTGAATTGCGAAACTGATTTTGTGGCAAAATCTGAGCCATTCCAAGAGTTCGTTCGCACTTTGGCAATGCAAGTTGCGGCGTGCCCTTCTGTAAGCTATGTCTCAATATCCGATATTCCTGAGTCTATCATATTGGACGAGACTCGAATCGAAATGGGCAAAGAAGACCTTGCCAAAAAGCCAGAAGCAATGCGTAGCAGAATTGTTGAAGGTCGTGTAGCCAAACGCTTTAAGGAAATGTCCCTGATGGACCAACCTTACATTAAGGATAGCACAATGGCTATTGAGACTTACGTCAAAAACTTTGCCGCCACGGTAGGTGAGAATATCGTTGTGAAGCGGTTCGCCCGCTTCGTTCTCGGCAACTCCTGAAACCCTAACCTGTGAACAAATGTGGAGCCCAGCATATCTGCCATTGTGGATGAGGCAACCATTGCCGCCCATAAACAAACGTACCCCGGCTCTTAATGCCGAAGAAGTGTTGCTCAAAGCTGAGGAAATGGCTTTCAAGGCCGAAGAGATGGCGCTCAAGGCTGAGGAAATGGCTTACAAAGCTGAACGCATGGCCCTTAGAGCTGAGGAAATGGCTACCAGGGCAGAGGAGATGACCCTAAGAGTCCTATTATTAGAAATCAAATTAAATAACACTAAAACCAATGATTAACATCAAACTTGCAACACCCGGAGTCAAAGTGGCTTATATTCCGGGGCACGCCCACGGGGAAATCAACCACCCGGACGTTGAACATGGCACCGTATCATCCAATAATGGCAAAAACGTATTTGTAAAGTTGGACAAAGCAGTGTCGAGGCTGGGCTGGGAAGGGGTTACATCACAATCTTGTTGCCCTGGGGATTTGGTGCTTCTATGAACAAGCCCTACTTGTTAATTGCTGGAGACTACTATTACCCGTCATGTGATACTGGAGACTGGATTGGTTGTTTCTCAACATACGTAGGAGCTAAAGAGCAAGTAGAGTTTGTGGTCTCACATGATTACTACACTAAGGGGGAAAACAAGGGCGAAATTAAGTTTACCCACACTACTTACAAAGTTAAAGGCGGAAAGTACGGGGCCAGGGAATGCGATTGGTATGAAATTGTGGACTTGAGAGAATGGACCCAATGATTTACACAAAAGAGTGAAAACCCGATGGAAATGATCGACTTATCCCAACTAACCGACCTCCAAATTCGGAAACTAAAAGCCGACATTGCTTCAGTCGAAGCATCGAGAATCAAACGTTATAGGGCCACCATCGAAATCCAGTGTCTCAGGACAAATAAAGGGGTTTGTGAAAATTTGGATAGTTTAGATTCTTTTGTAAATGCTTTGATGGTCGCGGTACATGAAGAGTTTCGCATTGATGGACCTCACGACAAAATTGATATCCCATCCTATTACGAAGTAGACGAGCACTTAATTCGATCAGAGTACCTCTTAGAAGCTAACGACCCTACTTAATTAAACCTACGGAAAATGTCAATTACACGAAAAGAAATCGAAGACGGGATGATCCTGTTTTGTAAATCAGGTAGTCACGCCTATGGTTTAAACACCGAAATGTCAGACCTCGACTTTAAAGGTATCTGTGTTGCACCACGGAGATTTTATACTACATTAGAAACATTTGAGCAAAAAGACAAGGGGTGGGAGCATGACGGGGAACCAACTTTTAGGACAAAATTTCCTGAATTAGACAATTCAGACTCCGTAGTGTACGGTATTCGCAGGTATCTCAGCCTATTACGATCACAAAACCCCAACATCCTGGAGATGCTTTGGCAAACCCCCGATAGCTACATCTACCTTGATTACCTTGGGCAGTCCCTGATCGACAACCGAACAAAATTAATCTCCAAAAGAATCTCTGGTACATTTGTCCAGTATGCAAAGTCTCAAATCAAAAAGATGGAAACTCACCGTAAATGGCTGCGGGATCCACCAACAAGGAAACCAGAGTGGGAAGACTACGGAGTTCCTTCACCGAGCTTAACACCGTCGCAGATCGAGTCGTTTATTGAGTATTTGTATCTGTTGATTAAAGATAGAATCGAATATTATCAGGCCTCCACTGAGCTTTACGACATCCTCAATGGCCAGATTGGCTGGAAGGGTATTCTGAAACAAAGTGTCCTACCGACGCAATGCTTTGACGAAACACAGAAAATCACAAGGGCAAGTGATGAGTACATGGCCTTACTCCACTCGAGTCAGCAATACCGGGCAGACCTGAAAAGATGGGGCAACTATCAAGATTGGTTGACGAATAGAAATGTCAAGCGATCTGAAATCGGACGAGCTTGTGGGTACGATGGTAAGAATGCCAGCCATTGCGTGAGGCTTATGAAAATGGCTATTGAAGGGATGCGGGCCGGTGAGTTATTCGTAGATAGAAAATTGGTCGGTGACGCAGAGTTTCTTCTTGACATTAAGTACGGTAGAATCTCCTATGATGAATTGACTTCCACTGTGAACCAGTTATTTGACGAAGCTGACCACGTAATGAAAAATGAGTGCGTTTTACCAAACACGATTGATGATGAATTAATCAACTCTTTGTGTGGTGATACCATAGAAAAATTCTACCATTACCAATGAACCCGGTAAAGCAGGGTAATAACGTATGGATGAATGCCAGGCACTCCCCAAATGACAATCGAAACTGAATCCATCGATAAAATCGAACTTGTTTTTAACCACATTCAAAATGTTCAAAGGGGCTGCTATAAGCTGGGACTCAAACTAATGAAGCGTGGCGAAATTGAGCTTGGTCGCAACCTAATTGCCAACGGGCAAATTCATGATAACTCCAAATTCAAAGGCATTGAGTTTGCTCACCTTTTTCATTCAGACCCTTTACTTTCTGAAGTCATCAAACATCATCAGTCCGTGAACCCACATCACCCCGAATACTGGGGTAGCATCCACGACATGCCGAAAGTCTACGTTGCTGAGATGGTCTGCGATTGGTATGCTAGGTCAAATGAGTTTGGAACCGGCATCCGCGAATGGATTGATAGTAAAGCAACTCAAAAGTTCTCTTTCACAGCTGAAGATCAAGTCTACAAGACCATCCAGGAAATGTTATCCTTGTTGCTCGAACCTAGCTTTAATTGACCTTCACCCGATCTCTATCTTTCTCGCAGCGAAGGCTCGGGTAACCGATCGAAGACTTTAGGCTTGCACCCTTGTCTTTGCAACTCAAAACTACTATACTATAAGTATGAATTACAACGAGTTCCTCAAGCGTTTTTGGGATAGTGCCGGAGAGGCGCGGCATAGTTTAAGGGTAGGGCAGCACCTCATGAATGAACTTGGCAAGGTGAGCCCCATCGCTTACAGCCGAATTCCCTCAGAGTTAGACCCGTTCTACAACGATCTTCTTCTCTCCAACTTCCTCAAATACCTGAAAGCAAACTGGAACGACCTGACCGAGCCACTCAATTCTCCCGAACGCAAATGACTCGTGTAGTGCCACTGTCTAACAAAGCTAAGAATCGTTTGGTCAACACCATGGAAAGTAACCCGGATATCCGCATTGAACAGCGGAAGGGTAATAAGGTGTTTTTCATTTCAGCAAACGGAAAGTACTGTGCCTGGGTCGATCTTTCCGGCGACCCTAACTGGGTCATTGTTCTTTAACACACCTGTCTTTAACCTTAACGTGACTCAACTAAAGACCGAAGTACCTTCTCAAACCATTAGCGATCCGATAGCCCTTAGCAACCCTGTTGTTGATAGTGTCCTTATTATAATACTTTCCCCGCTCTCGTTTTCATGTTGAAACTCGCTGTGAAAGTCTCGAAAGTTCGGTAAACCGAACCGATCCGTTCGGTTCTCACCCTTGTTTCTGCAAGGCAGAAACGCTATGATTATTGTACGAAACACTACCGGCTGTCCGTATCGAGTGAAGTGGTTACCAAGATCGTTGGTTTCGACTCACCCGACTCACCCGACTCAAAACTTTACATTGTCGCCCACGCTTACAATCTTTTGAAGTCGGGTGATTTCTCTTCTTGGAGAAGGCAATTCTTGAGGAATGCCGTCCTGAAGATGAATCTGACGTTACTATAGCAAAGTTTGAGTTTAGTCGGGAAGGCTGGACTGCTTTCTACCCTGCTAGGGTCTAAGGGCAAACAATGTATAATAGTCTCAACTCCTTTACCAACCATGGCAAAACAAATAGTTCTATCCGATAAAGTTCAGCTCGCCTCCAGGATTAACTCCCTACTTCTTAAGTACAGGAACAAGATTCTAGAGCACAAACAAGTCATACCTTGGGCTGGCTCTAAAGTGGGCCCTTGCTATGCGGTCTCTCAGGATCAACTTGTGGGCGGCTTCGAAGACCTTCAAACTGAGTTGTTTAACTTACTTAGGCAGTATGAGATTACGTCTACTGCCAACACCATCGACTTTTAACTGTCACGGGTAATAATTGTTAAAGCCCTACCATACGGCTCAAAACTGGGTGTAGCTCGGGCAGACGTTGCGGTGGACAAGGGGGCAGTACCCTTTAGCTCCACTTTCCTTTTCACGGGGCTAAGCTAGTTTCGACACCGTGGAAGTGTTACTTGAGTGAAAGCCGCTTGCATAAGCACAACATAGACGCTAATAAAATCGTCAAGTTCGAGAGGACTGCCGTCGCTGTTTGAGCGATAGCACTCTGACTCACAGCTTGGGGGCTTCGGCCCCCTTGCTACCACAAACACTAATAGAAAAATGGAAATCAACTCTGCTTTATTGAGCGCCTCTGGAAAGAAAAAAGTTAAGAAAATCTTATCAGAGTACGGTCTCCCAGACTACAGTGGTCTAGCTTGGAGTGACTTCCAAAGGGGGGAAGATTATTACAAGTTCCAATCTGAGTGGAATACCCACAAGGTTCTCAGAGAATTTTTTGATGGGTCTGGAATTGAAGAGAATGATGAATACGAAGGCGGTTTTGACAACCTTAGTTATAATGAAGTAACGATTTACACGAACATTGCAAACATCGTAATTAGTTTGAGGAACCAAATCGAAGACGCTGCCGAAACTGCTAGGGGGGTTAGCAGACGTTTGGATGGGGACTGGGACTGAATAAAAGTGACGCACCTACTTCTTGAGGGGCCTGACGGTCGAACTTACATTGCCAGGAAAGCAGAGCTTTCAAATGTTCCATGGGCTTACGATAGGGAAAGCTGGTTGGTCACAGAGTTTGGCATTAGTGCTGATCTTTGTGAATTACCTTCCGATTGGTGGTTTGAACAATCTGGGATGCAATGGGTGAGCCAGACCTACGACAGCTTGGACGAGTTTGCTATACTGGCCGTTCATACGGAGGATTTTGCAAACCCTTAAGGTTCCATAGAAAATTGTTCTAATTTACGGAATAAGTAAAACTCATTCACCTTTCACCCCAAAAACAATGAAAATCCTTTCAAAATTCAAAGATTATTACGACTATGTGGAATACCTATATAGCCAAGAAGGTGGGGATCCGGCTAACACTTATGTTCGTAGGGACGTGGAAGGTAGGGACGAGTATAGTGATAAATGGTTTTCTATTGGGGTGAAAGGAGGGATACCAGCTAAACCGTCGCCGAAAGATGGCATATTCTGGGAAAGAAACCCAGAAGTATTCCCCTGGGCATACAAATGGTGCTCGGTATGTGGTAAGTTGTATCTATTGGTGACTGAAGAACCTGGAGTGTGTCTCCCCAAATATAAACTAATTACCGAGGCTCACCCATCCCTGGACCTAGTCTACAGCAGATCCCCTGGAGTTTGGTTCAAAGAGCCAGACATCAAAGGCCTAATTGGAGTACCAAACTCGGCCTGCGTTGAAATATCCAAAAAGTTACAAATTCCTGTTTTCATTCTGGAAGATCCTCACTACAAGCACCTTAGGGAGCCATTTCATGTGACACTGAATCGAACGGTGCCAAACTTGGGGGAGTTAGGGTTTGCATCCTTGTTCACTGCTGAACAAATGTACCAGGAGATTGCTATGTTTTTGACCTCCCTCAGAGATAACCCCGACAGTTCGCCACCAGTTGACATTTCAGACAAGGATCGGTTGACACAGAAGGGGTTTGATGCTAAGATTTCTTTTCGTGGGAAGCCCCTTAAGTAAATGCCATTTGTATTAAGAAACACATGATCCATGTCTCGGTGAGTAAGCTTAAAGAACTTTGCGACCCCTTCCAGTTCCATCCTTGGGGAGTCAAGGTTCCAAAGTCCAAGGTACAAAAGGCCGTCAATTGCGGGAATTTGCTAGAGATTCCTATCAGTAATCTTAGGGCTAACGGTAGAAAACCAACGGCCAATGACCACGCAGCAAGAATAGCCTATTTCATTGTGAATGGGTTTGAGGATCCAATTTCCTTAGACGTAGGAATCCCATCTATGGGTTACTCTATGGATTGGATAGTCACTGACGGGAATCACCGCTTAGCCGCAGCAATTTTTTCTAATTTAGCTACTGTACCAGTTGAATTCTCAGGTGAAGTTGAGTTCTTTAAAGAACTATTCGGTTTATCTGACTGGGATTTAACCCGGAGTGATAATTCCGTTAGCATACCCACCTAAGAAATATGAGCCCAAAACACTTCTACGCCATTTCTAGGCGAGATCTACCTACCCATCAGCAAGCTATCCAATCGGCCCATGCCCAATTGGAATTTGTTCGACAAGGCGGGGACTCACCTGGGGAACATCCGCCATTCGTATGGCTGACAGTCGAAGACAAATGGGAACTTTTACAACTTGCGACCGTTATCCGTTCACACGGTATCAACGTACAAGAGTTCCATGATCCAGACTATAAGGGCTATGACCCTAGCGCAATCGCTTGTTTGGTCAATGAGGAAAAACGATACTTATTGTCTCATCTTCCCCTCTGGAAGTGCGAAGCTCCTCGAAAGAAAAGTGGGATCTTCAGCTGGTTCACTGGGGGGTAAGTTTAATTGAGTAAATAAGCTAAAATGCAAGGGTCCTTTTCCGAACAATCATTAGAAAGCTACAAAGAGCTAGTTCAAGAATCGTTCTCGACAAACTTTTCTGAACTTGATATGGAGGTGTACGACTACACCCGCTGTGTCCGTGCTGATGGAACGGTTTATGGCTCTCGGGGCAAATGCCGTAAGGGGAGAGAAACTGCCGCAGTGGCCAGTCATCCCCAAGCACAGAGAAAAAGCACTGCAGCTCGAATGGCCCCCGCCGCTGAAAAGTTAGAAAGTTCTAAGCAAACTCCGGCCAAAGTTAAGGCACCGGTTCCCGCTCCCGTAGCAACTCCAGCAGTTAGAACCGTTAAAAAGCCCAGGGCAGCCCCACTCACCGCTGAGGGAAAGGCAGAGAAGAAGTGGCTCGCACAGAAAGATAAATTAGACGCGATAGAGGCAGAACACGCGAAGATGATTGCTGAGGTTGAAGCGCAGGGGCACAAAGTGTACGCCACTGGAACGGGGGCCAGTATGCTTCATAGGATGGCTAAAGAGAGGGGAATTGCTACACCGGCTCAGCTATCCAGCATGCGAATAAAACTCTTCCAACAAGAGCCAGAGCGCATAAAAAAAGAAAGGTTAGCGGAAGAAGAGAAGAAAAGACTGTCGGAAATTGCTGGAACCACTAGAGAACAGCGCAAGGGGATGGTCCGTGAGAGAATTGAGGAGCTGAAGAAGAGCAAATATCTAGACACGTTGAAGGACGTTAATAACAACGTCGAAATGATGAAGAAGTGGATAGAAACAGACCCTTCCATGGATACCCTAAAAAACCGTGTCGCTTTGACGGCAATGCGATCTTTCCGTGCGCAAATGGTGAGAGAAGCAAGGCTTAAGCGAGAAGAAAAGTATAGGAGCCTTGATGAGCTGCTCAAGGAATCCCCAAAGTATGACAGGACTCCTGGTTCTAGGGAGCCTATGAAAGCTAAGTATAACGATAGCGAAAGAGAACAAAAAAGACTTGAAAAAATTTACGAAGCGCAAGGTTTCAACGCCAAACCTGAGCTTGTAAGATCCCGGACCGAGCTGGAACAAAGAAGGGACATCCTGAGACAGCCTGATGGGGGAGCATTAATTCTCTATCGAGGTGTATCTGAAGAGAGTTTCGCAAGACAGTTCCAAGGCTCTGGTCCAGACGGAAACAGACACTACCCTGGTCGGGGAGTGCATGGGAACGGAACTTATGCCGCTTCCGTTGATGGACACCCGAAGGGGGGAGGCGATCCAAAATATGCACAAAGAACAGCTTCTTCGTATACGAGTAGTGGTGGAAACCCTAAGGATAAAGTTACAGCCTTCGCTCTTCGTTCGGACGCAAATGTGGTTCAGTTCGAAGGGGCAAATCCTGCGCTAAGGGACCTAGAATACAGCAAATGGTCAAGAGAAATTAGGAAACAGGCGTCAGAGAAATTCGGGGCTGAGTTTAACGATCAGGGAGAAGCTGCCGCTGCTATGGGAATCCACGCCTATAGAGTTCCAATAAGTTCTGACGAAGACTACTGGATTATTCTAAATCGCGGTGCTGTCATCGCTGCACAAGATTCTCAACTACCAGACTTATGAACATTAACGAACCAAGCACTAGCCGTCAACTTGCTGCCCTGATTCAGGGTGTCAAAGGCGAGCACAGAGACGAGTTTATTCAAGATGCCAAGAAAGCGAAAGACATGGAAACTTTCATTAAGCACTTTCTAAAGTCTTACGAATGACCGAAGAAGAGGAAACCTTAGAGGCCACAATGCAGAAACTATTCACTGCAAAGTGGAATATCCCTCAAGCAACCGCAGCTTTGGGCAAATCGGCGAATAAAGAAAACTGGGAAGAAACGAAAGATCTATTTCGGGAGTTTTGTGCTTTACACCCGCCTGCAACCTTTTGAGGTTGGCGGAAGGGGAGAAGTTTACCGGACCTTCGGCGAAGCTAAAATATGGGTGCCCTGAGACGTGAATACGTCGCCCTTTATGAGAGGGTTCCCTGCCGAACTAGCAGGGTAGGACTCGGAGCCTAACATTGCGCTCTTAGACTTCTTGTGCCGTGGGAAGATGCACCTTGAAACAGGTGAGTGACCGTTTCCTATACGGATGTTGAATTCAATCTTACTAAATGCTCAACCTCACTACATTTGTGGCTGTTTCCCTAGTTGGAACTGTTGCAGCCCCGCTGAACGGACTTACTGAGTTTAACAGACTGGAATACCCTGTACCTCAGAAAGTCGCAATCAGGGATATTGCCCCAAAAACTACCTTTGACTCAGGATACATTTGCACAGGCTGCGATCCTACAAAGTTTTTACCGGCCCCTGCCTATGAGCTTACGCCAGAACGCAGAGCCCTATTAAATACCATTCGCTTCGCTGAAGGAACCTGGACTGAAAATAGCCGAGATGGCTACCGGATTCTGTTTGGGGGGCGCATAGTATCGTCGTTAGACAGACATCCAAATCAAATTCAATACTCAGTGAGCTACGCGAGTGCAGCTGCTGGGGCTTATCAGTTCTTGCCAGGAACCTGGGATGAAGTTGCCAAGAAGTTGAAACTACTCGACTTCGAACCAAATAACCAAGACCAAGCAGCCTTGTACCTTGTCGAAAGGCGTAATGCTTTGCGTCTTGCTGATTCTGGGAAGATTACTCCTACGCTAATTGCAAAGCTTGCTCCGGAATGGGCATCGTTACCAACCTATAGCGGCAACAGTTATTACGGTCAGCCGGTTAAACGCTATGATGACCTTCGCCGCTTCTATGAAGAAAACCTAGCAAACCTTCGTCGGGAGGCAAGCTGATGGGCGGTTTCCCGAACTTTACTTGCTCGTCGCAACAAGCTACAATAGTAGCGAGCCTGAGTAATCAGGCACTGAGCCGTGGTTGCCTAACGCAAAGAACACGGATGTTGAATTTTACTTTTTTCATGAGTTTTTCCAAATTAGCCTCTTTCCTTCTCGCTGCCGGACTTCTTTCCGGGGCACCAGCTCAAGCCAAGCAGTGTGGCCAAGCCAGTTGGTATGGTCCGGGATTTTACGGAAGAACTACAGCAAATGGTGAAACCTATCGCCCTGGGACAATGACTGCTGCACATCCTTATCTACCCTTCGGCAGTCAGGTTCGTGTCATCAACCGCGATAATGGACTCGTTGCTTATGTTCGCATCAATGACCGTGGCCCTTACTATGGTGGTCGAATTATAGATCTCGGCCACGGTGCTGCAAGGAGCCTTGGGGTTAGCGGTGTGGCCAACGTTTGCATTTCTCGTCTCTGATTGCTATGGGTGATGCCTTGCTGGTACTCACCCCCCCTTTTTTTTCTAAACTAATTAAAAATGACACGATTCAAATTTCGGACCCCTAACGGCTTGACCCGGATTGGGCTTTTAATATGTGTGGCGATTTTTGGGATCCTTGCATCAATTGTTGCCGGGGTACTCTCCGGTAAAAGTCCGTACAGAATGAGTGACTGTGTTCGGTCCGGGGGAAGTTGGACTGAAGGTTATGAACTCGGGCATGACACCGCACTTTGCACCTATGACTCCGGTAAATAAGTTCAATAATCCAAACTACAATGTCCCAACTAAAAATAGAAACTCTTTTCAAGTACTTGAAAGTTACAGATTTCTGGGGAGAAGAGGTTTATTTCCCCTTTTATCATCATGGACCGCGCCCTCCGTCTGGAACTAGATGGCAAAAATTTGACCCGGTTGATCTAGGATTTTTCACTGAAAATTACTCCCCAAAAGCCCAGAGGTTTAAGGTGGGGGAGCCGGAATTGGGCTATTATGAACCAAATATGTATGTAGCTTTCCGTGAGAAGGTTTTATTAGAAAAGTTCATTTCCGAGGTTAAGACAAATTTCCATCCTTGCAGGGATGACTTTGAGTTGGTAGACGCAATTCTGTTTTTAATTAAACGGCTTCCACAATGTTGTTCCTCAGAAGCTTTAGAATTGGAAAAGGAGTTCCTGCAGAAAAGGCAAAATACCGAAAACGACCGTTACTTTAGCAAAGTGTGTAAGTCCGAAGCTTCATACAAGGTCCATAACCTGGGGGATAGCACCCGTTGTGTTACAACACTTGCTCCTGCAAGCCCCTTCATGATTGAGCGGGCGAAGTCTAAAACCAGGAAACAAAATCCCCACTTCATGCCAGTTACTCGTAAAATCTTGGAAATCACTAAAAAAGACGGGAAAACTTTGTTTTTTCCCATATTGCGAAACTATTGCATGGCATATAACACGCTATATCCCTATCAGCCACTTGGTGTAGCAATGGACACTTTTCAAGGCGCATTGGATTTTCTAGACCTTGTGTCCCCCAATGTATATCCAGACTCGGACGTGCGTACAGTCGGGAAAGCTAAAAAAATCCTAGAAGATGTAACTAGAAGACTTTTTCACCTGAAAAACAGTTTAAATGCCCTCACAGCCAACGAAGAGACAAGTAAATGGGTCGTCCAGGAAGTCCAAAAAGTCTATCCGAAGGGGGAAGTTTTTCATGGCTCACGGACAACGACCTATGAGTTTGGCCCTATATGAGAAACTATGGTATAATCTCCCATGGTAAATCCCCCAATAATCGACCCAATAGCAAGGTGATTGTTGCTCTGGGAGAGCAAATGCCATCAGCGTAAGGATCGCACCCTTACAATCACATTCCGGGATTTGTAACCCGGATCTGTACAGACAAAACACAAACAAAAAAAAATGACATTTCGCTTTATTGCTGCATCAGTAGCCATCGCTTCCTTTACCACTCCTGCGCTCGCCGCACCCCAGTTTACAGATACTGCTCCGACAAATTGGGCCTACGGCGCACTTCAAAACCTTGCTGAAAGGTATGGTTGTGCCGTGGGGTATCCCGATGGCACTTTCCGTGGTAGCAATCCCACCACCCGCTACGAAAGCGTAGCTCTCATGAGTGCTTGCATTGACCGGGTTTATGACACCTTGAGCCAAGCAGATCGTCGCATTGCAGACGAGGCTCGTGCGGCTATCGCAGTTACCAACGCTCGTGTTTCTGCCCTTGAAGATACGGCAACCCGCGAGGCAATTGGAATCGGTAACTATGTTGGTTCAGGTATCAACCTGAATCGCCAAGGCGTTAGCAGCGACACCTATAGCAACAATCGTACTATCGCTGGTGGTACCCTTCAGGGACGTTTCCCAGTGGCTGAAGTCTACGGTACTACCATCTCAGCTCGCCCCTATGTAAACTTCGCTGCGGGCCCTGATAGCCAAATTGGTTCTGCTCTCGGCGTTCTGGGGACCGTAGACGTTTCCCTCACTGGTCGTACAATCGGTGGCACCCACGTTAGCAGCACTAATCTGTACCTCGGTGCCGGTGGCCAATGGGCATTGACGAACGATGGGGAGGCCAACTACCAAACTAGCATCGGTCAAGGTTCCCAGTTTGTATTCGTTGCAGGTGTTGAGCGTTCCTTCACTCCGTCCCTAGTTGGTTTCGCCGATCTGAAATTCCCGACTCAGGAAAACGGTGTTGCTGGAACGGCTTACGCTCCAGTCGGCACTGTCGGCCTCGGCCTTAAGTTCTGATTGCTATGGGGGTTAGTCCCCCCCCCTTTTTTGACCCCTTTCTCAAGCAAACACCCAACACCCAATGACACCCGAAGATCAAACCAACACAGTCCTCAACCAAGTTAAAGTCTCTTCCTTTTTCGTGGTTGCTGCACTGTCCCCTAGCCTCCTTATTTCTCTGCTTTGCGTTTTTGCCTACCTGGTTACGCAATTCCCCGAAATTAAGGAGCCAGTTTCTAACGTAATCAGCAACCTCTTGGCCCGTGCCGGAGTTAAGCCCAACCAACAAGATACTGACACTTCTTTCCCTAGCGACAAATGAGTTCTATCCTTTCCCTTGAATTGATTTTTGCTCTGGTTATGTACGGTGCTGGCATCATTACGGGAGTATGGATCGTGAACAAGTTTCGCCGCCAACCACCTATGACAGCCAACAAGAATTGACTAAGGATTCAGGGGCGGGAAACCGAACGAAAACCTTCGGTTTCACCCTTGTTTTCGCTCACCGAAAACAGTATGATTATTGCATAAGCGAAACGAAACTCCCAGATGACTCTCCGCCAGATGGTTCACGAGCTATCCCTCGACAAACTCAAAGAGCTTACTTCAGATTACGAACAGTTTGAGCGCGATGGTTCCATTGAAGATTGCTACCTTCGAGCAATGGCGGGTCGGGTTCAACAAGAGCTGGGCATAAGCTCAGGCTTTCCCGTAATTCTTTGGATGGAAAAGGTTGCCTTCGAGGCTTACCGTGAACTTTATAAGCGGTTGCAACACTTGCTCAGCGAAGAGGCCGGTTAACCGACTTTTACCTCCATCCTAAACGAGGCTATACTTAATTTGACAAGAAACCACGACAGAGCTGAAAATGATCCCCCTACAGAACGTAAAAGAAGAAACGGTTATCGAACCGCTAGTGAAAGAACCGATTCAGGTTACCGTTGAAACAGAAGGCGGTTTGGGTCACGTTCAGAAGAAAACTTTTCAATTTAGTGCGGGGGAGACTCAAGTTCGCCTCAGTCCTTTGCATACAGGAGTCAGGAAGATTCGAGTTAGTGCGGACATTAAGAGCAGCCGAACCTTGGTAGAACTTCTGCTGACTTTGGACGCTATTAACAATCTAGAGTACCAAGGCCCCGTCGAATTAACGCTCCCTTACCTGCCTTACAGCCGTCAAGACCGAGCCTGCGCACCTGGCGAGGCTTTTGCTCTTTCTGTACTTGTAAACTGCCTCGTCCCGTATCTCGGTTTCGACGACACTATCACGACTTGGGACGTTCACAGCAATGTGGCACAGACCCTTTTCGATAGTGAATTCGAGGGGGAATTCCAAAATGTCACCGCAGCGAGTCTCTTGCAGAATTTTGAGCTTGAGAAAGATGTGGTCTTCAACCCTTCAACCATTGTTATTGCCCCGGACAAGGGAGCTGTGGAGCGGGCATCAGAAGTGCAAGAATCCCTGGGCCTGAGTGAAACAGTTTACGCAACCAAAGTTCGCAACCCTGATAACGGTCAAATTCTGAGGACAGAAGTTCCCGAAGATGCTAATTACCGGGGCAAAAACCTTCTGATCGTGGATGACATTTGTGACGGAGGTCGTACCTTCATCGAACTTGCAAAGGTTCTTCGGGACTACGAACCCTCCCGAATCGACCTTTACGTTACCCATGGAATCTTCTCGAAGGGCTTTGAGGTTTTTGATGGCCTTATCGATCACTTCTATGTGGCGAACATGTTGCCGAATCGAGACTTTTATCGGGAACTACCCGCCAACTTGACTTGTCTCAGGGTGAACTAGGCCTTATTAACCCGGAAGCAACTACCGTTAAACGCAACCAAACCCCCAACAAACAATGAAAATCTTCGCACCCCACGCAACAGACTTTTACAAGACTGGACACCCCCTTCAAAACCCAGAAGGCACTGAGATTATCTATGCCAACATGACAGCTAGGTCTGATCGCCTAGCAAATATGCCTGAGAGCTTTGACCATAAGGTTGTTGTGGCTAATATCCAGGGGACCATGAAATGGATGTTGAGGGATCTTTGGAATGATACCTTCTTTCACCAACCTAAGGCTAAGGTCCTAGATAAGTATAAGCGGCGGATGGATTCTTCGCTGGGGGAGGGTGTAGTGGGAACTGACCACTTTGCTGAATTACACGACCTTGGGTACCTACCCCTTCACATTAAGGCTCTCCCAGAAGGTAGTCGTGTGAACATCGGGGTCCCCTTCCTGACCGCACAAAACACCCATAAAGACTTCAAGTGGATGGCGCCATGGGCCACTAACTACATTGAAACTGCTAAATCTTCGGAAATTTGGAAAGCGGTTAACGTAGCTACCATTGCCTATGAGTTTCGTCGTTTGTTTGACCACTATGCTGAACTCACAGGTAGTAGTCCTCAGTTCGTTGACATTCAGGGGCACGACTTCTCTGCTCGCGGAGTAGGGGGCATTCATGATGCGGCAGCTCATCATATTGGGCACTTGTATAGTTTTAAGGGCACTGACACTATCCTTTCGATTGATTACCTTGACGATTATTATGATTGCGGTTCCGAATTTATCGGGGGCAGTATTCCAGCTACAGAGCATAGTGTTACCTGCCTAGGTGGTCAAAAGAATGAATTAGAGACAATTCGCAGGATTATCACAAAAGTCTACCCGACTGGACCCGTTAGCATCGTCAGTGACACTTGGAATTACTGGGATACGCTGACTGTCATTGCTCCTGCTCTTGAAAAGGACATTCTAAGCCGCCGCCCAAATGCTCAGGGTATTGCTAAAGTCGTCTTCCGTCCAGATAGTGGAGACCCGGAGAAAATCATTTGCGGAGATAGCAACGCTGCCCCAGGTAGCCATGAATTCAAAGGTTCCCTTCAACTCCTTTGGGAGGTCTTCGGTGGAACTGTGAACGAAAAGGGGTTCAAAGTCTTGAACCCCCGTGTCGGTCTTATTTACGGCGATTCCATCACTCTCTCTCGTGCCAAGGCTATTCTAGAGCACATGAGGCAACAAGGTTGGGCATCTGAAAACATTGTGTTTGGAATTGGGTCCTACACATACCAACATCATACTCGCGACACTTTTGGAATTGCCTACAAAACAACATGGGGTCAAATTAATGGTGTCCCGATTGAAACCATGAAGGACCCAATCACTGATCGCGGCACCAAGAAGTCGGCCAAGGGTTTACTCCGTGTTGAAAAAGAAGGGAATGACTTTATCCTTTATCAACAGCAAACTCGTGAGCAGGAGCAACAAGGTGCCCTTCAAACCGTGTTCCTAAATAGTGTGATTTACGGTGAAGATGCCAACAGTTTACCGAACATTCGCAGTCGCCTTGTCTCGCCGAACACCTAAACTCAGAGCAAGGGGGAGTTTACTCTCCCTCTCCGAGGGTATAATGCTGAAAGAACTAACGTCCCCTCGTGCATGAACGAACTGGCTGAACCCGAAGAAACGAACAGAAGAGTCTACTACACTTATGCTTACCTGCGTACAGATGGCACTCCCTATTATATAGGGAAGGGGAAGGGTCGTAGAATGTTTGACGGACGTAACAGGGCAGTTAAGACCCCTGAAGACAGTGACAGAATAATAGTCTTAAAGTCCGGGTTATCAGAGCAACAAGCTTTCTCTCACGAAAAGTATATGATTTTCATTCTTGGTCGAAAAGACATTAGAACAGGTATTTTGAGAAACAGGACTAACGGGGGAGATGGAGCTTCTGGCAGAGTTTTATCTCAAGAGAGTTTAAGGAAAATGTCTTCTAGTCTTAAGGGCAGAGTAACATCTGAGGAGACACGAAAAAAGTTATCCCAGTCTCTGAAAGGTAAAAACAAAGGTAAGAAGCACTCTCAGACTACTAAGGAAAAGATGTCTAAAGCCAGAAAAGCTAGAAAAATCACCTTGGAAACTAGACTAAAAATGTCCAAAGCGTTCATGGGAGAAAAGAACCCCTTTTATGGTAAGAAACACACCTTAGAAAGCAGAGAAAGCATGTCTAAAAACTCTCGAGGAGAGTTAAATCCTAATTACGGTAAACCTAAGTCTCCGGAAGTTAGAGAAAAAATAGCAGCGTCTAATAGAGGCCAAAAAAGAAGCCCTGAGGTGTGCAAAAAGCTGTCAGAGATAGGAAAGGGTAGGAAGCATCTTCCCGAGACTTGCGCTAAAATATCAGCAGCTGTAGCCCAAAGGGTAGGAACCAAAAATCCAAATTTCGGGAAGTCTTGGTGGCATAACACTCAGGATAATTCTTCAAAGCTCTCTTTAGACTGCCCCGGACCAGAATGGGAGAAAGGGAGAGGTGACACTCTTAAACAGAAACCAAAAAGAAGATGGTGAAACAATAGCTCCAACTGTACTTTGTTTGAAAAAGACCCTGGAGAGGGCTGGAAACCCGGAAAGAAATGACTACTAAAGTTCCCGTGAAAGTAGGATCTACAATCCTACTCCTAAATGCAACCTACGAACCTCTTCACATGTTGAACTGGAAGAGGGCTACCTTGCTTGTTCTGAAAAATAAAGCATATGTAGTCTCTAAAAGAACTATCAGACTCAAAAACTACGTGAAGGTACCCCAAGCCAAAATGGCTGCGGGAAAGCCTTCTCGCGCTCTCATTTTGAAGAGAGACGCCCACACCTGCCAGTACTGCGAGTATTCCGGTCCCAACCTTACAATCGACCACGTAGTTCCGAAGTCTCGAGGCGGCCAAGACACTTGGCAGAACCTTGTTACTAGCTGCCTAGAGTGTAACAACTGTAAGGACAACCGCACTCCAGAAGAATGGGCTATGGCCCTGAAGAAGGTCTTTGCCAAAGAAACTACGAATGTTTCCCCCTTGCCATTCACTTGGGATAGCTTCCAGGTCGGAATGATGGAGGCCAGAGTAAACAGCCGGGGCACAACCTTAATTGGAAAGCCGAAGGCACCTTACAGCAAGATGTCTGTTACGATTAGCACTGCCGAAGTTGACGAGTGGCGCGAATACGTTTACGTGTAACATCAACAGCCCTGTTTATTGGGGCTTTGCTTTTACAAACTTCCCCACTGAAACCTTACTGAAGTTTACAGAGAAAGTGAAAAAATCTAAGTTTAAGAAACTCATTCAGAAGCCACTAAGATTTCATCACCAGGACATTCACGAAGAGATTGAGGGTTTAACAGACCTTCTGCTTAACGTTTCCAACCGGCTGATTCGAGTAGAGTCCTTGTTAGATAATCTAACTTCAAATAGCCCGAAGGGAGGGTAACCGGACCTAAACCTTCGGTTTAGATCACCCCTACCTCTGATAGAAGTAAATTCCAGTATTTTGACCTTCGACCCCCACCAATGAATACAAAAATCATTTCAGCTTTTCCAGGAACTGGAAAAAGTGTTTATTTCCAGAAGAACCCACAAAAAACATTAGATAGTGATTCATCTAATTGGAGTTGGACTCATGAAGGCACCAATCGTGTCAGGCACCCGGACTTCCCCTCGAATTACATTAGTCATATTAAAGAGAATATGGGTAGATATGACGTAATTTTGGTGTCTTCACATGCAGAAGTACGCGAAGCACTGTTGGATAATAAAATTTTCTTTTACTTGGTGTACCCAGACTCAACAAGAAAAGAAGAATTCCTAGAGCGTTACCGTAATAGGGGGAACCCTGATAGATTTATTCAACTTGTTTCTGACAATTGGGATAATTGGATGAAGGAAGTGGAAAAACCACAGCATGGTTATGAGTTTATTAGGATGACCCATGGCAATTTAGAAGATGTAATTAGAAACATAGTCTGAAGGGCGGTTAACCGAACGGAAGCCGACGGCTTCCACCCTTGTTTTTGCGTGGCAGAAACGCTATACTTAGTTCATGGAAAAGACCCCAACTACAACAAAAGAGCGGCCGATCCTTTTCGAAGGAGAAATGGTCCGAGCCATTTTGGATGGTCAAAAAACGCAGACTCGCCGCATCGCCAAAGAGTTTGATGGTTTCTAGGATATGGATAAGCTTTTGGCACGGTTCCCTAATCAGCAAGGCTACCCCTACGGCAAACCCGGAGACATGCTGTGGGTTCGGGAAACCTGGGCAGTTAGTAACATTTACGACAAACTTGCACCATCGGGTATTTGCAAGGACTTGCCGAAGGGCCCTGGCCACGCACCAACCAAAGTCTTGTACCCATCAACCGACAGAATATCCGAAGGGATTAAACTTCGCCAATCTATCTTTATGCCCCGCTGGGCCAGCCGCATCTTGTTGGAGGTTACTGATGTTCGGGTGGAGCGGCTGAATGCAATTAGCGATGCGGATGCCTTAGCTGAGGGTTGCTCATCCGATAGTATGTTGTCCGGCGACTGCTTGGCTAGTGTGTATGCCAGGCTCTGGGAATCCATAAATGGTGAAGGGTCATGGGAAGCGAATCCTTGGGTGTGGGTTATCGGGTTTCGGAGGGTGCAGCCATGACTCGCCATATGGGAGAAAACTTTGATGATTTTCTTAGCGAAGATGATTTACTGAATGAGTGTGAATTGGTAGCCCGAGGACGGGTTTCAGACCATGTAGCCAGCCATGGGTTGGATAGTAAAGTGGTTGAGGAACTAAGGAATATCCGCCACGAGCTGCTTGAAAATCGAAGAACCTGGACCCTAATTCCGAACGTACCCTTAGGGAAAATCTCTGGGACTTGTATGACTCTTGATGTCAATATGGGTGATTTCTGGTTGCATGGAGAAACTAAGCATGAAATCCTACTTATGCGAGCCCGTAAAAAGGTTTGCTCTTATAATCAGATTATACCGTCCGAGGATTTCACCACAGATAGCTACCTAGTTTTTCTGGAGTACGCTTCACCGAAGGAGCTGTCTGAGGATATACTCTTTGACTCAACCTTCCATAAAATTAATCTACAGGAAAATGTATAACACCAAAACCAAACAAGCACAACAATTTCTCTATTCCTATATGGATGTGGGGAGGATTTGCAACAACCGAAAGTCTTAATTCATGTACTCAATAAACTTATCGATCAATACTCTTCTTCACTTCCCCCTGATTCTAACACGGACGAGTTTTACGCTAGGGTGTATGGTTCTATAGAAAGTGTGATTTATGTTGATGAGATTTTGGACCTTATTAGGGAACTTGAAAAATTATGAATAGACTTAAAATACTTTGGAAATCTAGACTGACTTGGTCGTATTCTTACTTTTATTGGGAATGTTTAATGTTTCCATATCTTTATGAAAACTACCAGCTACTATTTCTGAATCATGGGATGAATATTGGTTTTGGCGTTCACTAAACTTTTCTGATAAGATATTTAACGAGGCACTATGAACTTCTTTGATAAACTCTCCTACGGGTTATACTGGTTCCATGTTTGCTTAAAAGAGTGGTATGATACTGTAATTATTGGCTATTACGATGAAGACGAACAACCCTCCTGGGACTTTTTCTGTCATATCAACTGCAACTATCCACTTACTTATAGAATGACTATGGGTGAAAGTAAAAAGACCAACAATGACCGAACCATGCCAAACCCCATTCAACTTACTCGAATGATCTTTGACTATTGGCTGATTTGGTATTCGGTTCCACATGAGACTACCCTTTGGGCACTTCAGGGGGACACTGAGGGTCTTTTCTGGTATGATGGCCACAAAGCGACTTTTTGGTACATGTTGAATGTGAGTTGGTATGTGATGAATGACAAACTCTACGCCTATACAGGGTGCAAAGAACCCTTTGATGATGCTCTAGGGGACTTTGACCCGGAATACTTGGCAGAATATTACTCCTGACTTAACATGCGTATTAAACACAAGGACATACTATCATGCGGGCGGTGGAGTGTAGGTGATTTACATCTCAATGGAGAACTAGATGAAGAATTCAATGTAGCTGAAACTTTCGACACTTCGAAACGAGCCCGTTCTTATGCCAAGAGTCTCTTTCTCAGGGACCCTAGCCACACCATCACCCGAACAGCCATGACCACCACGTACCGAGTCGAAGCCCACGACGGCCATTATTGGCGATTCGGCATCCGTAGATCCCACAACAGCGGGCTGCCAGAATTTTGCGGACTACATGCTGCTGAGAACTTCACGACTTTCGCCGAAGCAATGCGGCTCCGAGATGAAACCTCCCGACTGTGCGGCGGCAGCTTGCGTGTTGCCAGTTGCGAAAATCAAAGCTTACGTTTTACTTAGTATGAAAGGACTCCTACAACTCGACCCGTTGCCAAGGGTGGCCAAGATACACTTTGACTGAGGGGCGGTAAACCGCCCGGAAGCCTTCGGTTTCCCGGCTTGTTTCTGCCTCGCAGAAATGCTATACTTAGTTCATGGAAAGACCCTCAATGACTCAGAACCTGCCCCGTCTCTACAAAGTAGAGCGTTACACATTTGATTTTGTACTAGCTGATAGCGTTGACGAAGCTGGGTCTGTTGTACCACTACTCGACTTGGACTTCGACGAAACTGTTACCGAAATCACTGAGATGTCCCCCCTGCAGCATGGTTATTTATGGAACTACATGGTTGCCAAAACTGGGGAGTGGGCGGAAGAAAGTTGCAGTGAATGGCTAAAAAAGACGGCAGCGCGGCGTGAGCAGGAAGAGGGAAAGACTCGCCTCAGGGGTACCGCTATGGCCAAACTCACCATGGAAGAGCAAGCCGCAATCCTTGAGTGGGTGAATGACACTAAGGGGTTTCCCGGGTCGTGAACGAATTTGCATGGTTGGTTCCCCGCCATCTCCTACGCAGCCGAAACGAAGTAAACTACTAAAGTAACAAGATTTAATTCCCCCATGGACGAACAAACACTCCGCTTTGCATCCGCTCTCGCCGATATGGTGGACGGTCATCAAGAACATGATCTCCGTAACATGACCGGTCTTTCTGATGAACGTTGCCAAGAGATCTACCAGACCTTCACTGAAGCCTTGGAAGTGATTGCTAGCGCAAGAACCGCTTCCACTTGAAGCCCTAGGTTCAATTACCAAACTTCTGAGGGCGGTTTACCCCCTTTCCTTCGACGGCTGAACACGCTATACTAATAATATGGAATTGAACCTGCGCCACTACCTGATCGACTGGCTTAACGAGTGGGGCTACAATGCCCTGGAAGAGTTGGCCGAATTTGACATCCGCGTTGCTCGCGATGAGCGTTACCCGAACCTCTTCAACCTAAAGTACGGCACGATCATGGC
>Ga0181356_1000102_pt1 | contig 33377 bp, 50 predicted proteins | sample Fa13VDMM110SN_FD_130104 | JGI IMG/M metagenome (GOLD analysis project Ga0181356, IMG submission 130104) | Freshwater viral communities from Lake Michigan, USA - Fa13.VD.MM110.S.N | ecosystem: Environmental > Aquatic > Freshwater > Lake | place: USA: Michigan | collected 2013-09-24 | reverse complement strand
AATACGGACGAGATAGAGCGCAGGGAGAACCTAGAACCCCCGGGGGGGGTGGGGGGTGCCCCAGCCTCCGCCTCCGCCCGCCGCCTGCGTAGCTCCGCAATGCTCACCTGCGCCTCGCCACAACGCTTGCACCGCCCGCGGGCGTAGTCATGCGCCACATGGATAACGGAGCGCGTAGCGGGGCGGCAGAGGCTCATGCGGTCTTAGGCTTTCGGCGGAAGGGTGAGCCAAATTTGCGTTGCTTCGGCTTCGCCTTTGGCGCATTTGCGCTGTTCGATTTGGAGCGTGATTTTATCGTGCTCGTCGCCGCGAATAATGCCCGCATATCGGCAACAGTCGATGAACCACTTAACGCTAAGATTATCGGGATCGAGGAGGCGTTTGCGGATTGAGACAATGCGGAGATGAACGCGGCCTGCACCGCCTTCTTCGCCTTCATCCTTTGCCAGTGGCCCTGTGCGAGGATGGCGTTCCAGCTTGGGCAACGGATGGGTATTGTGAGGAGAATGGTTTGGCATTGGGTAGTAGGCATTGGGTGAGAGGAAGTGCCGGGCGAGAGGGTCGGACTCTCGCCCGGCGTTAGCTGTGTTTAGAACGGGATCTCGTCGCCCTCCTCCTCATCGTCCTCTTTGTTCGGGGCGGCGGGCTTCGGCGTTGCCAACCCGTAACGCCCGACGCTATTGCGCTCCGAGTACTCACCGCGGGCGGGGTCGATCTTGAGCGTGACTTGGAAGCATTTGCCCTTGATCTCGTCGGCATCCACCTCGCCTTTCAAGTACTGCTCACTCATGCCACAAGCGGTCATGAGTTGAGCAAGGCGATACGATGTATCGGTGATGTAGTCATAAACCCAATCTTGCCCGCCTTGGGGGCGGAACACCCCCAACTTGAGCTTGAGCATATCATTGCCCGCCTTCGATTGCGTCTCTGTAACCTCGAGCACCTCGGCATCATAGATGCCTGCGCGGAGGGGTCGGCGTTCCGCCGAGGCGGATTGTTCTTCTGTCTGTGGTTTGAATTTCATTTGATTATTTGCTGAGTTTTTTGTTGAGGGCAGTAAGAATGCCGGCCGCTTGCGCAGTGGTGAATTCGCTGAAGGTTTCCGCCCCCGCTTTGGTCTTCCATTTTTCGATGTCGGCTTCGTCCACCTTGACGATGCTTAACAGGCGCTCAATCTCGGCGACCTGCTCGGCGGTGGCGAGCACAACCTGCACGGGTGCCTTGCCAATGATGTCCGCCCCGTAACGCGTGGCGAACTCGGTGAACGACCATTCGAAAGCTGACGCATCAGGGAAGCCCTGCAACCGCGACTTCCTCACCTTTGCCTTGCGGGTCGGCCCTTGCTTGTAGATCTCGAGTGCAAGGTGCAACTCGTATTCCAGTTTGTCCCAACAATCAAAGGTTTGCCCAATCTCGCTTCGTTCGCCTTTGCTATCCACCCCCCACTCGGGCTTGGAGTGAGCGATAAACAGAACGTTCATATCCAACCGGCTTGTCCAGGCGATGAGGCGACGCATAAACGCCACCGCGGGTTTCTTACTCGCCCCGAAGGCGTCCTTGTCACCGAGTCGCTCGGCTTCTTTGGCAACGGTGGCGTTGAAGAGTTTGCTGATCGAATCCACAACCACCGTCTGGAAGCGGTGAGGGGATGTCGCGAGGGCGGAGAACTGATCAATCACAGTTTCGAAGTCAAGCGCCCCGTCATCGGGGCCCATGTAGCTTCCACCTGAGGCGGCGAGCTTTGCGGTGTAATGGGCCAAATCTGCGCCCCCTTCGGTGTCGATATAGTAACAGCTCGGGAAATCCAACGCCCCCCATGTTTTGCCAACGCCGGGCTTGCCGAAGATCAGCATTTTGGGCTTGCTTGGTTCCGCGTTCACTGGGTCTTTTCCTTTTAGTTTTGATGTCATATTATCTGCTTTCTTGCGATCGTCTCTCCGATCCTGTCACGGCTTAGTTTCAGCGCCGTCCCTGTTGGTTAAAATTCTTCGGGGTCTAATCCGCCGACGCGGTAGACGTGATCGCTCCGGCCTTCCCCCTCGTGATCTTGAGTTGGGCGACGCTTGTGCTTCGTCCCCTGCTCGATGTCGTAGCACCGGCGACAGATCCATTTGCCGCATCCTTTGATTTCCGTGGGGCGGGTGCAGTCGCAGAGTCTTCGTCTGTGAGGGAGTCGCTTTTTTGGCTTAGCTTTTTCGGGCACTTGCCCACCCCTATCACCGGGAGCGTGAGCAGTGCAAGCATCGCCTCCCGCGTGACCGTGGAGCGTGCTGTCTCGCGGCGCATGATGGTGACGCGGCGGATGCCGAGCGCGTCGGCGATTTGGGTTTGCGTGCCGCGAGCCTTGCGGGCCCGCTGGTATTCGGTTCGGTTTAGGATCATATTTGGTTGTTGTGCAGAGAATGAAGAGTGTCCGTCTCACGCTCGAGGATGGCCACCTCGCCTTCCGTTCGCACCCATCGGAATCCGCCCGCCAGTAGCTCGCGCACCTTGGCAGCGTGCAGACCCTCCGAGACGAATGCCCCATCTTCCAGCGGGACGGTGGAGCATTCGTGCATGAGGGACACCGGGATCGTTGCGTATTCGTATTTCATGAGCGTAAGAATGCTGCCACCAGTCCCATGAGTTGAGTTGGGCCACAGGCTATTTTCATCATCGCTCCGCCGCAGTAGTCGAAGCGCACCCGTTGTTCCCCAATCGTGAAGACAAGGTTGGTGGAATACTGATTTTCGTGCGATGTGCGATTGAAGAAGACTCCCGCCTTTTCGCAGGCAGCCTTTACGGTGGAGCAGATTGTTCCGGGGTTCTTTCTTTCTTCCTTGCTGATCTTGCTCTCGATTTCCGCAGCGGCAGCGGCATCTTTGTTTTCAGCGGCATCGACCAGCAGTTCCTCAAGGGTCACGTTGGTGTTTTTCCCAGCGACTCTCCAAGCGAGGTTCTCTGACTTGCCGAATGTCTCCATGGCTTTACCAACCGTGAAGGAGTGCCATCCGGCACGGTCGCAGGAGTATTTCCATGTTCCGATTCCTGTGGTGGTTGGGTGTTGCGCGACAAACTCAGTGAATGTGTTTTCGTTGCGGGATTTGATGATGCGGGCGGCGATTTGGTTTCTGGTCATGGAAAGAGAATGGTGCAGATTGAATCAGAAGTAAAGAATTATTTTTAATTATTTTTCTCTCCAAGGAAGTCGAACCTTGTAAGTGTCTGAATTGCAACCACTTGAGTTGCTAAAATTTCTTTGATTTTTTTTCTCTTTTTCTTCGCACCCAACGCAAATCGGGGTGCTCCAAGCGTCATAAACCGTGGCGAGTTGCCCGCATTCGCACCTTCTCTCCCCCTTGTTAATTTGCACCGTGTCGCGCTTTTTCTCTTTGCGTTTCAACGCTTTGCGCGGTCGGCAATGGAACATTTTCCCGAGGGTGACACCCGCCCAAATTTTGCCGCACATCTCGCACACCGCCGCCATCGCCTAAGACATGGAAAACAGCGAATACGCGAACGGAAGATTTTTCGCCCCTCCGCGATAGATCACACTGAGGAAGCGGGCGCGCCCCTTGATCACGCATTTCCCGCGTTTAACCATCGGCGACATGACGAGCGGCACGACCCCAAGCGAAGTCACCCAACGAATCGTCGTGTCCACCGGCATTCGGTTGCTCATAATCTCCTCCCTTGCTGGCTCGGTTGCGCCAAATAGGCGATTAATTTCGGAGTGGCACGCACGGCGAGAAGTCTCCCGCTCTCCCCCCACCTACCATCTACGCACGGGGCCGAGGAGCCCGCTAATCTGCGATACATCCGCGATTTGGTAGTTCCACCAAGGTATCGAGAATGAAGCTCGCTAGGGGTCATCCATGGGAAGCGTTCAGCGGGTGGAGGCGAGACAATGAGCCCGCGGGATTTAACCAGGGCGATTGCGTTGCTGAGGCGTTTGTCGCTGATCATAACGAGACGATGGTAGAGAACTCGCTGAGCCGCCTAACGAACGGTTCCCCGCGGTCATTGCCAAGCCGCTTTGCCAGCCAGCCCGCGCTCCCGTTGCTCGTCCAGAGAATCGGGCGGCGGTTGGCGGTTCTTTCTTCGACGAGGTCTTCAAGCTCCGCATCGGTGCGCTCGGTGGAAGGCGCTTTGCCGAGGTCATCGATCAACACAACCTGCGCCCGGCGAAGTTGCTCCAGGCGGTGCCGGGCTTCTGCGCGGTCGGAACCATCTCCGCTGAACGCGATGCCAACGGCGCGAGAGAAGGCGTTGTGCGAGATCGCCGCGCAACTGCGCCCAAGGCGGTGGGCCCGTTGCATCGCGTGGTACAAGGCGCGCGTTTTACCGGCCCCTGTGGTGCCAAGGAGCCCGACGCCAACGCTCCCGCTTGCGTCCCAGTCTAGAGCAGCCTGAGCGCACCGGGGGTCGATGCGGGAAAGATCCGTGTCGCGGTAGATAGGCGGGCAAATTGCTTCCCACGCGGTGAGTAGTTCAGCTTCTTTCTCGTTGGCTTGCTTCGCCTCGTTGCTTGCGATCTTCGCCGCGTCGCACGGCGGGCAAAGGTGCCGGTAGTGGAATTTGTGGCCGAAGATTTCGAGTCGTTCGGTAGTGAAAGCGTCGCCGCAAGTTCGGCAAGGCATTTCAACGGCGATGGTTTGCGGAGGGGGCGGTTCGGTTGGTTGTGTCATAGGTTGGTTGTTCATAAATTTTCGTCAAGGAGGCGGAGGATACCGAGCCAGTTTTCTTTGGTCTTAAAATAAATCTCCATCGTGGTCGCCCCGCCTTTTTCGTTCATCAGATAGATGTCGATGCCGTAGAGCAAAGTGTCGTCCTTGTAACTGTAGTACCCCTTAAAATCAATCTGGTTGAAGCAGAACATGACGTAGCCGTTGACGTAGACTTTGACGCGCCCGTTGATGATTTTGAAGCTGTAGGTGTGCTTAGTCATTGTAGTCGGGTTGGGGTTGGTTTGGTGACGAAAATCGTTTCGTTACCACCCGTATTTAGGGTGCTTTGCGCTGTGCAAATTTGCGTCGGCGTTTACCTGCGCGGCTCGGTCGAGCCCGCGGTTGAGCCAGTTGACGAAGAATCGTTTAGTGAATTTGCGGCGGTTCGCCACAGCCCAGGCGTTTGCTTTCCCGGCTTCTAGTTGAAGATCCAATGCCTTGTATGTCGGGTTTGCCTTCAGATCTAAAAAATACTCCACTCCCAAATCAGCAACCGCGCGGAGCGCCGTATGAGCATCGGCGGGATCTGCTGTTGCGTCCGCGGGGATGGCGTCTTCTGCTTCTGCTTCTGATTCTACTTCTACTTTCACTTTATCATTACTATTCTCCTTACCTTTACTCTTAGAATTACTATTAGCTTTACTATTACTCTTAGGGTCACCTTGAGCCACCCCCTCTGCTCCCCCCTCTGGTATAGCACAAGCTCCCCCCTCTGCCCCCCCCTCTGCTTCGCTTGTTGGTTTAGGCTTGCCCTTTGCGCGTCGCCCGCCGATTTCGCGGAGGCGTTCGACGCGCTCTTGATGGTCTGCCGGATAATTCCAGATTACTAGGTTGAGCTCCTCCCATTTCCACAGCGGAGTTTCGGCATCAATCTCTTCCTCGCTCACCCCTATGATTGCCATCCATTGCCGAGGGCTCCAATCACGCGCCCCCTTAATCGTGCCGCCGTTCTCCTGCTCCACGCAATAGAGCGCGAGGCGAAGCCATGTCCCGAGCTCTGCCGACGTAGCTCCCGCGGGCTCCTGCGAGTTCATCGCGCTGATTTTCAAGTTGATCCAGTTCATTTTTTAAACAAAAAGCCCCAAGTCTCTCCGCCCGTTGAACCTGAGCAATGACAACTCGGCAGACGGAGAGACTTGGGGCGATGGGTGGGCATTTTCATTGGTAGCAGGTTCAATTGCTTTTCTCACTCTAGCTCACGGTGCGCCTGTCTGTCCACTGCTCATTGATCGCACGGAGGCGGGCCACGTCGGCGCTGAGTTGCTCGAGGCTGAGTGGCTCCGCATTCGCTCGAGGATCGTGCCCCTGCTCTTTGATCACCTTCGCCCATAGCTCATCCGTATGCGCTCGCCCTTGCCCACCATTAAAGTCGGGGTGACGTGCCAGCATTCGCTCCATCGCTTCCGCCATCAGCCAGTTTTCGCTTTTGATTGTGATCATCGGGTGAGAAAATAGGTGATGACTGCGCTCGTCACCGCGGAGACGGTGCCGAAGATGAGGATAAGGCGCACCGCCATCCGCCGGGAGGCGAGGAGGCGACGGCTTTCCGCGTTGTGGATGAGGCGACGCTGGTCGGCGGTGTCGACGAGGAAGGGGGCGCTCATACGGGCTGTCCTCCGCTGAGCTTGATCAATGACCGGAGGCGGGCGCTTTCGAGCCGCTCGGCTTGCAGCTCCACCGAAAGGTCGCTGATTAGATTGTGGAGGGTGCGCCGCTCAATGAGCGTTGCGCCGATTGCCACGGCCTTCGCCGCCTTGATGCGCTCGTTGCTGTCGTTGCTTTCCGTGGAGATCTTCACGAGGGCGTCAATGTTGATGAGCTCCGCAAGGGATTGCGGCGTTGACTCAACCATGCCATCGAAGGCGAGGGTCAGGTTGTCGTCCGTGTGGAGATTTACGATTAAGCCACTGATGGTTAAGACTGCGGTTTTTTTTGTCATTTAGGTTTGAGTTATTTGCCGAGCTAATTCCCGGCACCTCGAAACCCGCCCCCTTGAGAGGGGCGGGTGAGGCGGTGAGGGTTGAGGGGTGAGTTAAAAAGCTACGCAGGTAACTGCGAGACGGAAATCTGCTCCACCGATTGCTGTTCCGTAAATGTCATAAACAGTGCCTTCGTCACCATCGATCCCCGTGTAGTCCCACGATTCGGTGGAGGTGTTTAGGTAAGCGACGAGGTCAGTGAAGCTACCCATAAATGTTGCCTCCACAATCTCGGTGTACATTGTGGATTTGCTGATTGCTGTAACGATTGATGCTGTAGGAATTGCTGCGGTTGCGCTCATTGGATTTTTTTAGGTTTGGATTTTTCCCTCGGCGTGGTTCGCTTTGGTGAGATCAATTAACCACCTTCTCCACAACTTGTAAACAATTATTTTTAAAAAAGATTAAAAAAGATGCATTTACCTAAGGAAAAAAGTTTTTAAGCCTCCGCTTTTGGCCCCGTTTTCCTCGCCGAAAAGTCAGCGTTTGAGAGAATTAATTGAGCAATTTGCCCGTGATGCTTTTTGTGGCATTTGCTACCCTTGCTAAACCATTGGCTAACAGTGCCATAGGTGACGCCGAGGTGCTCGGCGATGCGTGATTGCGCCCCGCGAATTAGCTTGCCATCCGATCCTCTAAAGCGTTGGAAGAGAAGGGATAATAGTGGCGGGAAAGCTTCGGGGAGTGGTGGCGATGGTTGGTTCATAATCTCCCCCAACCATCGCCGAGTTTATTATTTATTTCAATCTTCCCTCATAAAAATTAAAATAATCCACCCGAAGAGGAGGAGGCCGAGCGTCCAGATGAGAGCGAACGCGGTGGAGGTTTTTAGCTCGTCGTCAATCATACGGTGAAGCGGATCCGCGAGCGAATTTGCGAGATCTTGCGGAACTTGCGCCACACCCCGCCCCCGTCTCTGCTTCCGTTGCCATCCGTATTCCCTTCGATGGTTTCGACCATCCCCCTTGCCGGTGCGTCAATCGCCAGCCCGACGTGCGAAAAAGTAAAAATCACGATGTCCCCAGGCGCGATGTCTCCTGCCTGCGGGTTAAGCTTTGTCCACGTGCTCCCGTCCTGCTTCATTGACCAATTTTCGAGATCCCACGCCCCGGCGGTGCGGGGTCGCTCGAAAGTAAATTTTTGCCCGCTCTCCGCCATCGCTCGCATAACGAGCCAGTCAATAAACGCCGCGCACCACGGCCACGCCTGATCGGGAGGGAGCCACGTCGCCGCCTTGTATTCGTTGACGCGAGGCCCGCAATTCGTCCCACCAATCTCCTCAACCCCCACTTCCTTCAAGGCTAGGTCAACCAGTCGTTGTGCTAGTCTCATAAGCCTTTCTGCTCTGCCGCATGACTAATTGCACTGGCAATTGCATCTGTCACCTGGGCCTGTTGCTTTGAGTTCTGTGGGTTGGCATACGCATACGCCTTCAGTGCCTCTGTAGAGAGTTTATGCAGGCGGTCAGCACTCCATGCATCCGCAATGCGCTTGATCGATCCTGCGGTCACCTGTGGATTCTGCCACAATCCCTGTGCCATCGAATGTCCTAAATCCACCTTGCTCTCAGAGGTAAATGATTGCACGGCGGCGCTGAAGACCATCGTCCCAATCTCGGACAGAACTGCTTTGGTGGTGTTGCTCTTCATCCACTCGGTGGAGCAAGAAGAAAGGAGGAAGATGGATGGTAGCAGGAGGAGGGTTTTTGGGTTCATGGTGTTGGTTGGGTTGGGATTGTTGGTGGGGTGGTGTTGTCGCGAATCACCCGAAGAATCAAAGTGGCAATTGCCCCGGCAATGAACACCCGCTCCTTCCACTCTGGCGGGATAACCATTGCCACTTCACCGAGGGAGTAGGGGGCGGCGGCGAGGGCGGTCAGTAGCGACATGACAATTGAACCATAGCCAGCTAGGTTTTTCGTGTTCATAGGTCTTTGGTTTTTTGCTTGGGAAACTTGTTCTCCGCCTGCGCCACTCGCATCCACTCCGCCGCCGCCTCCTCATCCCGTAATCGTTTGCGTTGTAGCTCTTTTTGCGCCCCCCAAAAATTCCAAACCAGCACGATCAACCCGCTCACATACATAGTGGTCTGTAGCCACATATTGAGTTCCGCATGAACGAGCGGGGTGAGGATTCCCACCGTGGTCACGCTCACATTCACGACGACGCGCTGGTAAAATCCATCCCACTCGTTCGCAAAAAACCGCCCCATCGAACCGAGTAAATCATTCATGGGCAATGATTAAGCGGGAGTCGTCACCGTCACGCCGTCGAGCAGGTCAGCGGTCGCCTGCGCCGCCGCAATTTGTGCGTCGTAGGCTGACTGCTCGTTCACCCGTTGGCGCAGGTAATTGGCGATCATAGTAACTCCGTAAGCCTCTGCGGTGATGGGGTTTGGCTCACCGTCAACGAGCGGTTGCCATCCTCCTGAGCGTGCGAAGAGGAGCGTGGCGGCGTCTCGCTGTTCCGTTGTGAGGAACGCAACATCGATTGTGATAGTGGTGGTACTCATAAAAATTAGTTGATCCGCGCCCAACTGCTTCCGTTGTAAAAAAATACATGATCGGCTTGCGCTCCATCAGTGCAGTACGCAATCGCGCCTTTGACTGTGCTTAATGTCGTCGCCGCCGTAGCCAGTTGCGCCTCTGTCATTTTCGGCAAAAGAACCACATCAAGCGTGTCTCGCCCGAGCTTGATTGCGTTGTTGCTTTCGCATCGGGAGTCGCTCCCGATAGCAGTGCGGTAAGTGCCTGTGGCTAATGTAGATCCAGCACCCGCGCCAATGATCGTGTTGTTGCCACCAGAGCTAATATCTTTGCCAGTCAACCCACCGACAACAATTCCGTCCACATCTCCTGCATCTGAGCCAATAGCGACATTAAGCGTGCCGCTTGAAATGTTTTGCAAACTAGCCTGCCCAATCGCGACATTTGAACCACCGGTCCCGCCGTTTTGCAAAGATGCATAACCAACAGCGACATTCCGCGTACCTGCGCCGATGCCGTATCCCGCAAATCCACCCATGCAAGTATTATTGAACCCTGTCGTAACAAATTCGCCCGACTGGACGCCAATGAACATATTGTTTGCTCCAGTCGTTATCGATTTTCCAGCTTGCGTGCCGATGGCGATATTGTTCGTACCAGTCAACGCTCCTGCCGTGTTGCCTGTGGTCAGTCCCAGCCAAATATTCCCAGTGCCACCGAAGGTATGGAAAATTCTGCTCCCCGCCTGCGTAATCTGCCCCGCCGTCGCGGTCGTCGCAACAAGGTCGAGGAACGTGCCGATAAATGCTTTTTTCGCCACCGCCAATCCACCCGCAGTTTTGAGCGGGGCGGTGGTGGAATTTGTTGCGTCGGTCGTGTCGCTAAACGCCCCCGTGGTCGGCGTAATCGCCCCCAGAGTAAGCGTAATCGCTGGGGTGGTGGTTGAGGTAGCAACTGTCCCCGAAACTCCGTTTGCGGTCGTCACGCTTACGCTCTGCACTGTCCCTGTTCCCGCGCTGTCCACCGCCCAACTGCCCACCCCGAAGCCATTGGTTTTCAGAACGTAATTGTTCTGCCCATCGTCCACGGGCATCGCGAAGGTTTTGTGGACGGTAAACGTCGCCCCGCTATCTACGACGAGCGTCCCCGAGCCCGCCGCCGGAGTCGCACCTGTCAGTGTGTAATCTGGGAGAATTGAGCAAGTGATTGCGGGGAGGGTGGCGATGTTGTTGACCGTGTCGCGCACCTCGAAAGCGGTCGAGTTAGTCGAAGGCGTAATGCCTACCAAATAAGCCTGAAGCTCAACGCTGTCGATGAGCAGGGTGAACGTGTAGATCGTCGTCGCTCCCGTCCCTGTTTTTGTGCCGGTAGTGGTCAAAAGCAGGTAGTCGCCAAGGGGGTCGTCGGTGACTTTTACCCCTGCGATAAAGCTCGGAGTTGTAAGCTCAATCGGAACCCCGCCTTGCACAAAGCGCACCTTAAAATCTATGGTGTTACTTTGCCCGATGAAGAGCGAAGGCTGAGTCGCCAGCCCGCCCGCCGAGGTCGTCCAGCGTCGGCGATCAAGGTCGTAATAGAGTTCAATGTCGAGGGTCGCCATAGGTAGGAGTTTGGTAGGTGGTCGCTAGTTTCGCAACCCCGCGAAGCCCGCGAAGGTTGACGCGTATTCGCTTGGGAAGTCTTGGCGAACCATCTCGCTCGCGTGGTGGAGCTTCGTTGGGTTGTCCTTGTTGCCCGCTAGATGCACATAGCCGCGGTCGATGTAGTCTTGACGATTTTGGTTGGCGTGAGGGAGGAGAATTTGAGCGTCTGGAAACTCGGCGGCGAAGGCGGCTTCGCCGATAAGCACCGAAGCTTGGTAACCATTTGCCACAACCAACGCCGAGCGGTTTAGCGGATTCAAAGCCACCGCTAAACTTCGGTCGACCACCGCGTGGATGCGCTCGGTGGCCTGCCCGCCCATGATGCCACCAGCCAGACATTGCACCGGAGGCGGTTGGTGGCGTGCGACCTTGAGCGAGTCGTTGACGCGGTGCAAAAATGGACGCGTAGGGTAAAAAAATTCACCGGCAAAGTCGGCGTTGAGAATCTGGGGCGGAAGTGGCTTGCGAAGGAACACATCGAAGTCGATGTGGATCGCGTTTGCCCCTGCAACCTTGAGCGCCTGGAGCTTCGCAATGTCGCGCACGTGGTCAAGCTCGGCGGGGATGGGTGGCAATTGCTCCACGCGGTCAACGCTGAGCTTTAGGCGATCAATCAAGGTGGATAGACCTGCGGCGTCGGCAACGAGCAGAGTCGCCATCCCAGCGCGCCGAGCGTAAGCCAGCGCGCCAGTCCACAACCAAGCGTCGTGAAGGGTGAAAGGGATCGAAGCCGGGCGACGCCACGAAAAGACGGCGGTCAAGGAAGCCCCCCGCCCGCGGATCCGCTCCCAGACTCGGTGTCAAACTCCGCCAGCGTTTCCCCGCTCACATAGTAAAGCCCGCCGCGGATGTCCCACTTTTTCTGCCGAGTGAAAATCTTCTGCGAGAATGTCCCCGAGCCACTCCCGCTGATATAGATTCGCGCCTCCTCGTTGACGGTCACGCCTGCGGTGGAGATGGCCATTGTGCCTTGGCCAACCGAATTGCCTGAATCCGCGAGCTGAAATGGCACGGTAAAAACGGTTGAGCTTACGTAGGTCGCGTTATAAAGCCCGTCCATGTCGGGGGTGGTTCCGCTCCCGTCAATAAAGACAAAAAACGGGCCACCTGTTGCGGGGATTCCGTGGCCTGCGCTTACTTCTATCGTTGTTGGGAATGGTTGCGCGGGTTGCCCCCCATCGCCGATCTCGTCAATCGCCACCGCAGTTTTCCGCGGCGGGTCGCTCCTCATCCATTCGTCGGGGTTGGCTTGGTCGAGCGCAAGCGGGGCGGTGTCGTCGCTCGGTGCAGTCGAGCCGTATTTTTTCGACCGCATCACGTAAGGGTCTGCTCCCTCGGGCTCGCCTGTCGTGGATCCTGCGGCGGTTGCCGAGGGGTCAAGGTCGATACTTCTCCCCCTGCCCGTCACCGAATTAGCCACCGTGGTTCCGCGCCCATCAACCAAATAAGCGCGCTCGAATTCGTCGGCGAGCTGGTTCACAAGTGCCTTGATTTCAAGGTAAGAATCCGCCCGCGGTAGAATGGGGATGAGGTTTGGCATTAGTTAGATGGGAGGAGCGAAACCACATTGTCTTCACACTCGAAGTACGGGGTGCCGAAGACGGGGGTGGCAGTCATCGTGGTCGTCAGCACAACGCCCACCGGCGTTAATGCGGTGACGAGCCCGGCGGGAGCGTTGCCGAGGTAAACGGTGCCGTCTTCGTTGCGGATCTCGCTCTTGAAAATTGTCGGCGTATAGGCGATGTCCAGCGTCGTGTAGGTGGGAGTCGTTGGGCGAGAAGCTTTGATGTATTTGTAAGTCGATTGGCGGGTGTAGTAGGAAAACGTCCTGCTCGCCTTGGCCGGTGTCGTGCATGAAATCGTGCCTGTTTGCACCACCGTCGTTCCGCTTGTGAACGGGGCGGGGATGCCGTCGTTCAACCCCAAATAGTTGAGCGTGATAGTCGGGTAAATCGGGTCGTGGTCGCTGTCCCAGTTTTGCAAATACCACAACTGCCCGTTGAAATTTGTGATGTCACCTTGAGCCAGCCCGTTGATATAGGCCACCTCCTCGGGTTGCGCGCCTTGTACCTTGCGCGTCAGCGTATCCATCCCCCAAACGGCTTTCGTTGCAACGGGGGTGGTCGTGTCCTCGAACACGTAGCCCGCCCCGGTCGATGGTTTATAGGTGGTGGTTGCTGGCATTTATTTGGCTCCGTTGATTCCTTTGTTGATGAGGTCGAGAAGGTCGTTGGTTTTTTGCAGATTCCCCTTCGCGGCTTCCTGTCGTTGCTTGGCGAGGTTGAATCGGGCGATTGCGTCGCGGGCTCCCTGTGGCATATCTTTGCGCGCCGCTCCGCCGAGCCCGCCCGTTGAGCCCAACCCCGTAATCACCTTGCCAGTCGCATCCAACTGCTTTTTCCCCAACCCACCTTCCGCCCCGAATTTGTTTGCTTGCACCACGTCTTCGCCCATCGCCGTGCTCATCTGAGCGGCAAGCTTTGTCTCGGCTTTTGTGGGCTTTTTCACCTTGCCGGTGAACACGTCTTCAAGGTTTTTCTTTGCCTTCTCGAGGTTGTCGTCGGCGAATTTCATCGCCTCTTCCGCGCGGTCTTTCTGCACTTCCTGCAACGCTTTTTCCGCCTGCAACTGCTCCTTGTAAGCGGCGGCTTTCTCGGCGTTTTCTTTGTCCATCTGTTGTTGGAAAAAGTCTTGTTTTTTCTGCGCGGCGTCCTGCTCCGCCTTCGCAACTTTTTCGACCAAATCAAGCTTGGTTTGCTCAAGCTTAATCAGCTCGGTTTGCGCGTTGACTTGATCAATGCCTTCGGAGCTGGCGATGTATTCTTGAAGGTCGAGACTCTTCGCCGTCGCCTCTTGCAATTGCTCGTTGAGCGTCAGTTGGGAAGCCATTGAATCAGCTTCGGCTTTGTCTCGAATCGCCACCGCTTTTTCCATGGCCTCCCCCTCTTTTTCAGCGGCTTCAAGCGCCGCTTCCTGTTGAGCTTTGATGCGAGGATCGGCGGGTTTGATTTTGTCTTTTGGGCCTTTGCCAAGTTCGGGTCGCCGATTCTTAAAGTCAAAGCTTGTAAGCTCAGGCTTCTTGTCGGGCGCTTTAATTCCAAAGTAGACAAGCGCGTCTTTGGTAGCGTCCTTAATTGCGTCACCGAGTTGACGCCACGCGACCTCTTGCTGTTCTGTTTTTAAGCCTTCGGCAATTAAAGCTAACAGTGGAGCTGTGGCAACTTTCGCCTCAACTCCCATTGCTTCAATTGCGTCGCCAAAGTCAGCGACGCCTTTGATTTGCGCGGGCGGGATCTTTGGAGCCGCGTCTGCCGCCGCTTTCATCGCCGCCGCTCCACCCAACAAAGCAGGTGCCATTTTGGACGCTGATTTGCCAAGCAACGTCATCGCCGCATCCAACGCGGCCCCCTTGTCTGTCGCCCTCATCATCGCGTCAGCAATCACATACATTGCCTCATCTGCGGTCAGCCCGGCAATGTCAGCAAACGAGATCCCGAGCGCGTCCAGCGCCTTCCTTGCGGGCCCGTCTGCGGTTGTGGCAATGTCTTGAAGCGAGCGGGTGAGCGTGATCAACCCCTTTTTCGTCGTCTCGGCGTTGCTTCCACCTGCTAAGAAAACCGCGTTGAGCCCCTGCAAAGAGTCCGTCGTGATGCCTAGTGTGTCGCTTGTGTCTTGGAGGTCGCCCGCGAAGTCCATCACAGATTTGCCGAAGGCGACGATCGCCCCAACGCTAAACGCCGCAGCGAGCTGAGCGACTCCGCCTTTCGCCATATTCTCAAAAGAAGATGTAATTTTGCTCCCTGCTTTATTCGCCCCCGCTTCCATCGTTCGAAGCCCACGGGCGAAGGCGGATGAGTCGAGGGAAGATTTAAATTCTAGGGATTCGGTGGACATATTATTTGTCTGAGTTTGCCTTAAGCACCTTGACGATTCCGCGCTTGCGGTCGAGGTAAGTTTGGCGGTCGTTTATGACAAATCGAATTGCTTTTCCGAGGGCGTCCGAAGCCACCGCAATATTCCCCACCCCTGTCTTTTCCCCCTTATTGTTGCGAGTGAAGACGGCGTTTTTTATGACGCCAACGAGGTTGTTGATAGTCGCTTTTTTCGCCGTGCCTTTCGATGCGGATCCGCTCGCAAGCTTCGCCCCGCGGTAGCTTCCACCCAGCGCCTGAATCGCTGGGATCCATCCCGCCCGAAGCGCGCCAATGCCAGATTTTCGCCTCTTTAAAATCTTTGCCATCATCTCCTTATGCTCCACCCGACTCCACTTTTTCACTCCGAATTTTTTGTTGCACGCGACCGCGGCCAATCCTGCCAGCACCCTGCCAGTTTTCCCGCCGAGAGCAGAGTTGATGCTTGACGCGGTCGCCTTCGGAGTAAAGCTCGCAGAACGAAAAGCGACGTCGCGCATCGCTCGGTTGACGATGTCCGCCTCTGGTTTTTTCGTCTGGTTTTTTACCGCCACAAGCGCCGCGCGGAACTTCGATAAATCAACTGCCATCGTCATATCAATTCCCCTCCTTCGCTCTCCAGGCGCACCCGCCTGCAATCCACCCCGTGGTAAATCGTGCCCCCAGCGCATCGCTCATAATAGAGCTCCCACCACGCGGTAACGTAGTTAAGCCCGTCGGCGTAGCTAAGTTGCCAGAGGATTTCATGCGGGGAAAGACTACCATGAAGGACAGCCGAAACGCGAGCCACGAAAGCGGCTTCGCGGCTCGGCGTTAGGCGTTTGGGTTTGCGGGTGCCCAGTCGCTGTCAGGTAGGTTCGGTTCGCTCGTCGCTGATGCAATGTCTGTCCAGATCTCATCAGCAATTTTTTTGATCGCGTCGCCTGCGACTGAGCCACGAATAACGCCCTCCGCGTCTCGGTAGTTGACGCCAATCTTCTGAGCGTCTGCCCACTCCGCACACGCGAGGCGAAACGCCCTGCACCCCTCCTCGCCCCGTGCGCGGTCGATCGCGCGGGGTGATTGGTGGCAAAGGTAAACGACCATCGTCGCGCTTTCGAGTGGTGAGGATGAGCCGACGTCGAGACGCTGGAAGGCGGTCTGCCGGGCGAAGCTGAAGGGGAAAAGTTGACGTTTGCCGAAGTGGTAGACTTTTCCAAATTCGGCTTCGGCTTCGGGCGGGGCGGTTGGTAGTTCGGTTTCCATAAATTAGATTTTAACGGCGCGAAGCGACGCGCCGCGGATGGTTGTGCGGGTTGATTTGTCGCCCGTTGGTTCGGTGGAAGACGTGCCGATATTGTGAGCGATGGCGGGGATGAAAAGATTGCCGTCCTCGTCTCGCCGACGCCAAAGAGCGGTGGTGTATTTGTCGCCAATAAACTCCGCTCGGGTCTGTGCCAAGCGGCGAGCAATGCGCCCGGCGTCCTTCGCTTCGGTGGCAATTGGCACCTCGTCTTTGATACCGGTCTGCCCTTGCTCATCCCACCCTAAACAGAACGCGGTGAGCACCTCGCACCGCTCGAAAAAGTAGATGACATTGCCAGGAATGCCTTGCTTCCAGATCAGCCTGATTGCGTCTTCGTGAGTCATTCCCTTTGCCCGTGGCTCGCCTGTTTTTGGGTCGATTTGCCCACGAATAAAGCCGAGCGTGTATTGGTTGAGCCCTGCCAGCGTGCGCCCGTCTGATTGAGCGAATTTGCAACCCATCGCGGAGAGAGCGATGGCGAGTGAGAGATTGTCGCAACGAAAAATTTGCGACTCGATTGGGACGTTGTTCGTGCCTGTTTCCATGGAGTTTCTGTGCGGTTTTCAGGTGCCCGCTCCTGTTTGTTTCGGGATGGTTGCTTAGGTGATTCCGCCGCGCGCTTTGTAGTCAGCGGCGAAGCTGACGAAGTCACCTTCGCCGTAGGTTAGAGAGGCTTTTTCAAGGTAAAGGCCGGTAGTCGGAGCGCCGAAGATCGCGGTGATCGGAGTGCCAGCGGAGAGGGTCGTGTAAGTCGTCTGAGGAACGAACGCGGTACCAAGCACGGAGAGCAAACACGAGCCCGTATAGGGGGCGGTAACGCTCTTCACTTTCGTCTTTCCGCTGATGGAAAGGCTGAGTTCCATCGGCCCGTAAGCAACGCCGTTGACAATGCCGAAAGCGTTATTTTTCTCTTTGATGAATTGGGGTGAGATGTCGAGCGAGACGCTTTCGGCGTCCACGAAAAGCTCTTCGGCTGGTAATGCGTAAGCGGCTCCAGCGGTGCCGATAAGAGTGACGGATGGCATAGGGTAGGTGGATTAAATTGCGGTGGATGAGAGGAAGCCGGAACCGAAGTTTAGGGTGGTGGCTGATGTCGCCATGCCAATGACGGTGACGAAGCTTCCCGTGGTGTTGTCGGCGGGCGTAATGGTAAGCCCCCCGGCGGTCGGCGACGTGCAGACGGCGGTGCCGGTGACGAGCGTTCCGCCGAGCACAAGGGCGGTGTCGCTTCGAAGGATTGAGATGGTTTGCCCGGCGGATCCTGCGCTTTCAGCGATGCCAACAAACGTCGCGGCGATGAGTGAAAGGTTGTTATCGCACTTGCCGAAAGTGCCTGCGGCGAGCTGGTAAAGCGCCTGGCCCTGGGTAATGGTTTCAGCAGCGACGCCGTTAAAACGGATCGCGTTTGCGGATGGGACAAGGGATGCGGGTGTAATGGTAATTGCGGCCATAGATTAGATGGTTGGTTGCGGGTCGAGAGGAGAAAGAGGCGTGAGAACTGCCTTGGGTTTGGGCGGAGGTGGGAGAAGCGAGGCAAGCTGAGCTATGCGCGTTGCAAGCCCCTCTGAATAAGCCACTAAAGCAAAGGATCCTTCGGGGAGCGTGGCGATGAACGCCGTGCGCATCGCAATATCTGCTTCGAGTTCCGCCCTTGTTGCTTCGTCAATTTGCTCGCTCATGTCTCCCGATATTGGGAGGGGAGCCAGCTATTCGCAACCCACAGAATCAGCGAAGCGCGCAGATGATTTCGACCGTCATTGTGCGCGCGTAAAAAGCATCTCCTGCTTCCTGATCGAATGAGGATTGGCGACGATTGATTCCGTGCATTCGCAAAGCGGCTTGCGCGGTATCCATTACGCTTGTGAACGATGGCACATCGTAGCGTAGCGGGCGCGTGGCGTAGGTGTAGAGGTCGTCAAGGCTCATCGCCCCCTCGGCGGGCACGGCGCTTGTTTCCGCGCGGATTTCGAGCGTCACCGCGTAGGCTCCTGAGCGTCTCACCAACTCCTCCCCGCTCGTCGCCGTCAGCGTGATGCATGGCATCGGTTGGTATTCGACGGGGAGCGTGTCGCTGGCAACTTCGGTCTGCGAGAGGCCAGAGGAAGCAAGGTTGATTCGCACCTCGGCAAGCTCGGTCTGATAGAGGCGCAGGACGGCGGAAAAAGCAGATTCAACGGCGGCTTCAAGTGTCATTTTTGAGTGCGGTCTTGGGCGGTCATGTAGTAGACGCCGTTGTTAACGTCGAGGTCGTAGAGGTAGAGGTTGGGGAGCCCGAGCAACTCAATTGCGCATTGTGCAGGCGGTTCGCCATTGGGGAATGTCGAGGCGAGCATTTGGAAAGGCACGGCCCCATCTTGGGTGAAGGATGAGAGCGAGAGTTTGGAGCGGAGGGCGATGGTCGAGAGGATGCACGGGCCCGTAATTAGATTGACCGTGGCAACGTAGGCGATGCCTGTCGCTTCGGTCTGCGCGTTATAAAGCTCCGTCCATGCGTCTGTGAAATTGCTCATCGTTAGAGATTGTGCCAGCGCCACGTTTGAAGGTCAATTGCCTGCGCGGTTTCAACGATCTTGCGCGCGGCAGTTGACCACTCCCAGACGGGGGCGGTGAGGATCGGCGTTGGCTCCACCGACGCGGCGGTGACGAGCTTCGCGTGGATTTCTTCGATGGTCTGCACCGCCCACCCCATCGAATCCTCGGTGGCGAAGATTTTGTGAGTGATCGCGTCGCGGATATCGGCGTGCCCTGTGAGCACATTGGCGACGATCGGCCTGCCGATTGATGCGTATTCCATCGCCACCAAATTCGTCCCGCCTTCGCATCGGTTGGGGAAAAGCCCGCAGTCGGTTGCGCTCATTTCGGCGGCGAGTTGCCCGTGGGTGAGTTGCGGAAGGATGGTGAAGCGGTGGAGCGGGATGCCGTTGATGAGGAGGAGGTTTGCGAAGAATTGCTCTTGCGTCCCGCCGTTCGCGGCGGTGTCGATATGCGGAGAGTTTGCCATGGTCGCGAATAAGCCGGGCCACGGGTTGTGCCATGCGCAAACAAGGTGCGCGGTGGGGTGAGTTTCGATGAGGCGACGGAAGGCGGCGATCACGAGGTCGTGCCCTTTCCGCCACTCAAATTTCCCGCCGCTGAAGATGCGGAAGTGCCCGTCACGTGGGCGAGGAAGTGCCCATTTGAAAACTCGCCGATCAACCCCTTGAATGAGCGGAGAGGTGTTGTGAATATCACGCTCGGCAAGGCGAGCAACGCACCACGAAGAGCCCGCAAAAACAGCGTTGTATCGGTGGGCGTTTTCCCTTGCTCGCTCCCCTAGTTGCGACTCAAAAAACGTGATGGCGAGGTTGATTCGCGCGCGCTCTCGGGTTGCTGGGTCGAGGTCGTGGTTTGCGAGTGGCATTACAACCACGTCGGCTTTCTCTGGGATATCGACAAGGGGAGTGAGGCGAGCAATCTCGGTGCGCAAATAATGATTTGCCACCCCCCATCCGAAGCCTTGTCCCGGTTGGCCCGCGTAGAAAATCTTGATCATAATTTGGTAGCGGTGAACGCGTAATACTCGTCTGCTCCTGCGCCAGTTTCGAGCGGGATGCTGACCATCTGCACATCGTCGAACCCTGCCTTGAAAAGCAACTCCGCCCACGCTTCACTCCCGAAGACTGAGTAGTGGTTGGGGTTGGATTCGTGGCGGCATGATGTGTTTGGGGCGGGCATCTCAGCGTAGAGCCTGCCCTTTGGCCTGAGCACGCGAGCGATTTCGGTGAGCGTAAAGAGCGGGGCGAGCGAGTGCTCGAGAACGTGCCGCGCCCAAACGCCATCGAAGTAGTTTTCGGGGAAACTCATTTCGTTCTGATCCATCTTGAAAACGTTGAGATTCTTCGCTCGGCACGCTTCTAAGTCTTCGTCGCCGATGCCAATTCCAACGGCGTCACAACGTAGCACAGCGAAGAGTTGCAACGCTCCCCCTTGCCCACACCCTATGTCGAGAATCTGCGCGTTTTTGGGTAGGGTAGCGACGAAAAGCGGGGCCATCTGCCCGGTGATTTGCGAATGGATGGACGAAGGTGGTTCAGGGTAGATGTCAGCCGCGGCGCGTTGGAGGAGGAAGTTATAAAGCCTGTAGTGCATCGGAGATTTGTTTGATCGGGGTTTGCCAGTCGTCTGCGGCGGGTTGTCGAAAGAGGCGAAGGCGTGGATACCACGGCGAATCTGTGCGGGCGAGTAGCCACCGCCAATCGGGGGAGTAAGGGGTGAGCATCCACACGGGGCGACCGAGTGCCCCGGCGAGGTGAACGCACGCGGTGTCGACGCTTATGAGGAGGTCAAGGCACGAGAGAATTTGCGCGGTCGTCGTCCAGTCTTTGATGCCGAGCGAAAGATCTTTCGTGATGCCGCGGAGGTTCTGAATCTCGGGTTGCTTCGGGCCTGCTTGAAGAGAGTAAAAATCGTGAAGCGGGTTGGCGTCGATCATCGCCTGGAAGGCTTCGGCGGGGATCGATCGCGCATTATCTTTGCCGTGAGCGGGTGAGCCCGCCCACACGATGCCGATGCGCCGCCTAAGTAGATTACTCGTCTGCAACGAATAACGCTCCCAGCGTGGCATTATGCGCAAACAATGGGCTGTGGGGATGGTTGCTAATGTCGTCTCGGCGAAGTGGGGGGCGTCCATTAGCGGAAGGTGGAAGTCGAAGGTGGGTTCGTGGCCGAGGTGACAAATCTCGTCGATGCCGTCGAAGCCTTCGGCGATGCGGTGGAGTGCAGGCTGAGCGCGAAAAACCACGCGCGCCCCCTGCGCCTTAAACCATCGGGCGTATCGCAAAAATTGAAACGAGTCCCCGAACCCCTGCTCTTCGGTGAGGATGATTGTCTTGGCGTCAAGCGGTTCGCCTTGCCACTTCGGCTTGTCGGTGATGAAAGGTTTTGTCTGGTAGTTTGGCACCTTCACCCGCCATCGGTATTCCTCCCACCCGCGTTTGTAGTCACCCAATAAAAGCGCGATCATCCCAGCGCAAAAGTGAGCGTCGGGTGAAGCTTCGTCTTGGCTGAGCACGACCCTAAATTCCTCGTCCGCTTGGTGAAAATTGCCGAAGTGCCGGTGCGAATCGCCGAGGTTGACGCGCGCGGTTTTGTGGGTGGGCCACATCTTGAGCGCGAAGCCATAAGCCACCATTGCCTTTTCGCTTTCACCAATGGATTCCATGAGCAACCCGAGGTTGTTGAGCGCGTCGGCTTTGCGCTCCATCGTCGCTTCGGGCGAAGAAACGACGCGATCAAAAAAGGTGGCGGCTTCATGGCGTTCTGCGGATTCCTGCGCTCGGCGTTGGATGCACACGCCAACGTTGAAAAGCACGTCGGCATCTTCGGGGGCGTCTTTTAGGTGCGCTCGCCAGATCTTTTCCGCTCCGCTTCGGTCGTCAGCTCGTGAGAATTTTTCAGCTTCGCCAAGCTTCTTTCGGTTCTTTTTTCGCGCTTCGGTGGTGGTCATTGGGAGGAGCGATTTACTCGCACAAGGGAAGCATGATGGCAAGCAAAAGGCGCAGTGCCTTTCGGCACTGCGCCAGTTATGACAAATAACCAAACCGAGGTTTAGACGATCGATTTCAATCCGGCAATCACTAAAGATGCCGTCCACGTTGCCGTGGTGCCGGTGCAGGTCAGCTTTGGCTGGACGTAGCGGTTGACGGCTTTGGTGTCGATCGCGCATTTGACGCACCCGCTTGTCGCGGTCGTGACGTCAGAGATGATGCCCGTCAACGCGTTGGCGGTGAAGGTTGTGTTGTCCGCGCTGTCGAGGATCGCCAAGGCGAGCGTGCCAGCCGCGGCGTTTGGTCGCACCCAATTAAGGGTAACGAGCACATTGCCCACGAACGCTTGCAGGTCAACGCCTGCGTAAGTGGTTGTCGCGGCGGTGATTGCGGTGGGAGGGAGGAAGGCGATGACCGTATTCTCTCCGTTGATGTCGGGTGATTGTGGCATAGGATTATGGTTCTATTTTTGAAGGTTGGTCTGCGGATTAGGTGGAGGACACGCTGAAGGATTTAGCGTGACGAACGGCGACGTCGGTGAGGTGTTGGATGACGATCCGAACCTGCCCTTGCATTGAGAGCGAGTAAGGGTCGACGATGATTTCGTTTCCACCGGCCCCCCAGTCGGCGATGATGAGATCGTCGAAGTTGCCGAAGATCACGGAAGGAAGCGTGGTCAGCTGGTTCGTCGCCATCGCGGTGTAGCCGTTGACGATGTTGTTTTTCCACACGGGGATGGAGTTTGCGGCGGAGATTTCGGCGGTGAGCTTGGCATTGCCGCGAGTGGCAACGCTGGTTAGGTAACCGAGCTTTCCGAGAAGCGCGTTGCTGGTCGCAACGTTGGTTTCGAACTGCACCGCGTTCGCGTAGTTCATTGAATTTGCGCCCGCCAAAGTGACCGAGGTGGACAAGCCGGGAGTGTTGGCAATGCCGAGCGGCTGGCCTGCGTAGCCAGTGCCAGAGGTGGCCGCGAGATCCTTGGCGATCGCCAGCACGCGCATCAAATCTTCGCGCACAAACGACTCAACGTCAGGCGTGGATTGAGCGAGCAACTGGAAAGTAAAGGCGGTTGCGGCGGCGAGGCGATGAGGAGTCAAGCTCACCTGTCCGACGGTCTGGTTGGATTCGGCGATGGTAGCGTTTTCGCTGAGCCAAGACGCCGTCGCCCCGCCAGTTTGCGAGGGAATCGAAAGGTTGCCTTTCAACCCGCTGATCGTCCGCGCGCCCATCGCCACGGTGTACATCTGGTTCCGGAGGAGTTCGATGAGCGACTGCCCTTGGAAGCCAGTTTCAACAAGCGCACCGGCGGCGGAGAAGACGTTGGAGGCGAGCGCGCGCTTGTGTGTCATCACATCCTGCGGGATGAAGAACCCTTGGGTTTCGCGCCCCGTCAATTTCGCGACGGTGTCGGAAACTTCTTTTTCGAGGCCCGTCAGCTTGCCATGAGCCGCGCCAGAAAGAGCGCGAACGAGCGAGTAGTCGCCAAGGTTGCGGGCGCTCATGCCGATTCCCTTGTCTTCTGCGCTCACGCGGGTCACACCTTCAAAAGCGTCGAGAGCTTCATGGCGGAACGCTTCAAAGTCGGCTTCGCCAGTCTTGTGCTTCGCGCCGATTTCAGCGGCGGCCTTCTGCCACTGAGGGTGCTTCAAGGAAGCGGTGAAGTCGTCGATTTTTTTGCAACGGCTTTTGAATTCGGCGACCGCTAAATTGCGCTCGCTGGTTGGGTCGATGGTGATTTCCATTTTAGGTTTTGTAGGGATTGATTTGATTGCAGGTGGATTGATTTGAGATTGAGATTGTGGAATTGCATTCGCAACCCCCAGTTTTTTGATGAACGAAACTTGCTTGTCCTCATCGCCTTGCAAGGAGCGAAAGCGTCCCATGCCAACCGTGGTGTCGGCGGGGATCGTGACCATCGAAGCCTCGTGGACGCGGAACTTAAACTTGAAGACTGGGGTGCCATCGATCTCTCCCACCTGCTCGCCGTCATCCATGATTTCGTAACCAATCGACGTGTCCTTTAGAATCCCTTCCTTCATGCGTTGAGCGTAGCTTGCGACGTCGGGCGCGCTTGAGATTTTGGCGTCAACGTAGGTGCGCCCATCAACGATCTTCGGGTTGCTCACGGTGCCGATTTGGATGTTGCGGTCGTGGTTGAAGAGGAGGGCGGCACCGTTGCTTAGGCGGGTGTAATCCATCATCCCAGGCGAGTGGTCGAGCACCTCGTAATAGTCGCCCTCCATCGATCCGCGTTGATAGGGGATGTCTGAACAAATAGAGAGCGTCATCAGCCCCGAGTCGTCGGTGGATGCCATGCCTGCGCGGTATTGAGTTGTGGTCGGTGATTTCATTTTTTTAGGGTTTTGAATTTTCTCTGCTTGGCGTGCGAACCATTCGCGGGCGGGTGAGGGGTTGAGCGGGTTAATCCCCCAAAGGTAGTGAGCAACCGCCCCCGCCCCCGGCCATTCGGGGTTGTCGGCGTTGTTGTTTTTTCCTGCTTCAAGGTCGACCGCGTGCCGCGCCCCCCATGCGTTCGCCTTCACAATTTTCTCGTCGCTCACCTCGCCCGCGGCCATGCGTCGCGCGGCGTCTTTCGTGCCTTCGGTGAGCCCGTCGCCGCCGTAGCCATCGGCAAGCAATTCCAGCCCGCGCTTCGCGGCGGAGATGATGTAATCGGGCGGCTTCATCGGGTGGTCAGTTGCGCGGGGTCGCGGTTGATGATTGGCTTCGGCGTTGGCTTTCGGCGGTTCATTGGCGGGATTTAGCGGCGGCGATTGCTTGCGCCATTTCTTCCTCGTCGTCCTCTTCATCTTCCTCATCCTCATCCTCTTCCTCGTCTTCCTCATCCTCTTCGTCAGGCTTCGCCGCGGGCATCTGCGGGGGCGGATAGGCGACGGTCAGTTGAGGGTTGATGCCGAGTTGCTCCTGAAGCATCAACTCTTCCGCGCGCTCAAAAGCGATCTCCTCAAAGTCGGCTCCTTTGTCTGCACATTCGCGGCTCAAACTGCTCATGTGATTTGCCACGCGGAGCGCCGCGGCTGTCGCTTCTTTCCCCTCGTCCACCCCTTGCCACCTCCGCCCTTGAAAGACTGCCGCGCTGAATTTGTCGAACTTAGCTAGGGGGAGCGGAATCGCGCCGGTGGTCAGCGCCATCTCCAACCAAGCTTCGAAAATTGGACGCTCGGCGTAGTCAATGTCGAAGGTTTGGATGAGCTTGAAAAGCTCGTTGCTGTCGAGCTTCTGAAGGCGTCCCGCGCTGAAATTGATCGCCTCGTAATCATTCGCCATCGTGGAGTAATTGGCTCCAGGCATCCCCGCACATTGGCTCCGCACCATCGCTTTTCTGAACTCGCCGAAGTTGCCGTTTGGGTGCGTCGGGTCGATCGCTTGATACTTCACCCCCCAAGGAAGAGCGCCGATGTCGCCCGGCCCCATCTGCTGATTGGGTAGACCGTTGCGCGGGTCAACGGTGAAGCCAGCGTTCCCGCCTTCGGGGAGAACGTCCGAGTAAAGCCACCCCGTTTTCGTCGCCTGCTGACGAGCGGCGACCACCTCGGCGAGCTCGTATTGGTCGAGTTGGCGCGCCTTCGGGATTGTCGTTGCAACCCACGGGGCGGGGCGGGTCGAATCGCTGTCCACGGGGCGCGCGTAGTGGATGATTTCGCGGGCGGGGATGCGGTCATGGAGCCCATTGTTGATCGCCCCGAAGCCGAAGGTGCCTGCAATCGTGAACTGCCAGTCGTTGGGCTGACGGCGGATGAAATAATAAGCCACCGCCTTTCCAAGCCCCCAGCTTGAGCTCTCGTATTCAATGCCCATTCGCACGACGTTTCCGTTCTCGAGCGTCCCGTTCATCAGGCGATCACACCACTCCGCATTGATCATCTGAAGCGAGAAACCAAACTTATTTACCCGAGGGTCGCGAATCATGCGGATGAAAAAGTCGCCGTCTCGAACCGCTGAAATTAGGCGAAGCTGTCGCATCGTTTTGTAGTTACGCGTCCCCCGGGTGTCGCAGTATTCCGCCCGTTGCCACTCCGCCCATTTTTTCTCAATCATTTGCCGCGCGAACACGTCAGGCTCACCAACTTTGACTTGCGCCCTGCTTGAGCCATTAGAGCCGATCCACGGGCGGTTTGTTGGGTGGAACGGGTTGCCACTCCGCTCGGCGGCGTGAGCGCGCACGCGGTCAATTCGCGCGTCGTAGGCGCGAAGCGTCGCCTTCTCTCCGGCGTTCTGCACGATGCGGTCTTCCTGCTCTTTTACGCGACTCCGAAGCATGATGCCTTCGCTCCCGAAGACGTTCGCCCACAGCGTTTCACGATATGCTTGGTAGAGCGGATTGGAGCGAAAAAGATCGCGAACGCGGGAGGTCAACGCCCACGCGTTCTGCCACATATCGGCGTCTTCCCCGATCTGACTTACGGGCCAATCGCCATTGATGCCACCGCCAACCGAAGCGAGTTCGCGGAACCCGCGTTCCCCTGTTTTGTTCCCGCCTTTTTTGCTGAATATCTTCGTGAAAATGTTCATCGGGCGTAATAGGTGGGGTCGAGGTTGTTGGCTGGGACGAACGAAAGCGTGATGCGGTTGCTCGTCGTGGATCCGCGCGCGGCGTTGTCGGCGGCGGTTTCGCGTATCACGGTGGCTTGCCAGAAGCTGAGTTGCTCTTGGTAATCTTTGATTGCCCCGCGGGAGAAGGATTGCCCGTTGAAACTGACGCTTTGCTTCGTCGTCGCGCTGAACTCGGCGAGGATGGTTTGCAGGCGAGTAACTTGCGCCTGGGCGAAGGATGGGGTTGCGGTGGCGGTGAGGTTGGCTAGCACGTTGATCGTGCCCTGCTTTGCGGTGTAGCGGGTCGCTCCGCTCGTCGCATAGATCGCGTAGGTGTAAGCGCCTGCGGTGATCGCGGCCGTGACGGTGGCGCTGAGCGTGAACAGGAAGAGCGCGCCCGAAGTCGTGGCGGTGATCGTGGTTGCCGCGGCGACTCGGTTGTTTAGGACGAGCGTGGCGGTGTAGGTGCCGGGCGCGTAGTCGGCGAAAGCTTCGGTGAAAATTACGGTGTCCCCAGCTTCAAACTGCATTGGGATTCCGACGAGTGGGTCAGGCATTGTGCCTTGAGTTTCACCACCCCCGCAAAGATTGGCAACCCGCACACAAAAAACGCCCCACCGAATTGCTTCGATGGGGCGTTGGGGTTGAGAGGAGGAGTTTAGTTTAAATTTGTCAGCTTCGGCAGGTTTTTAGCCTTCGTTCTTGATCGCGTTCCGATTGATCGGATCTCGGTCATTATTTCTTCAAAGTCTTCATCACTCGGCGCGTCATAGAATCCGATTGGGCGTTCAACAAGGATCCACCCGTAATCGCATTCGCCGACTTCCTCAAAGAAAAACAGCAAGTGATACAACGTTTCCCCCGTTAGTTTCCCGTTCACAAACGCTACGATGTAGGGTTTGCAGGCTTTCGCATCAGAGTCCAAAAGAGCCGAGTCAACCCCATCCATAAATAAATGCACACCTTCAGGGATGTCATATTTCTTCCTTAGCTGAGTCTTTTTTTCCTCTTCTGGGTATTCATCTCTTTCAACCTCCTCATCGATAGGGTGCTGAAGCCAGTGCAGTTCAATGTCTTCGATATAATCCCTCTGCGCCTTCGCCACGCGCATCAGGCGATCCTGAATCTGTGCAACAACGATTTGAATTTCAGTCTTTGTAAGCTCGCGATTAGCCTGATTGGTTTCGGTTGTGGTTTCCATTCCTTTAGTTCTTCTCCTTGGTTGTGGTCATAAGTTGTTTCGTCCTCGCCCCCTGTCTCGGTGAGTGTTCGCGATTCGGTAGATTCGACCTTGCCATTGAGGTCGTAGATTTCTCGGTCGTAAATTGATCCGTGGAAGACGCCGTTGCCCGCGAGGTCTAGCACCGTGCATTCCTGCTTGCCGGGGGCGTTTCGAGTTCCTCTCCCGATCATCTGCTTCCATAGGCACCGGCTCAAAGTGTGGCGGTTCAGAACAATCAAATCCACGTCGGGAACGTCGACGCCTTCGGTGAAGATAGTGTGGTTGCAGATGATCTTTAGCTTTCCTTTCGCAAATCCCTTGAAGAGTTGCCCCCGTTTTTCTGGGTCTGTCATCCCGTCAATGCTGGCAGATTTTATTCCTGCGGCGGTGAGGAGTTGCGCGAGTTCCTTTGCCTCATCCACTGATCGGCAAAAGACAATCCCCTTAGTGAATTCGGTTTTGGCAATTCGGCTTGCCGCGGCATCAGGCGACCACGCCGCCGTGTGTTCTGATTTTGGAATGTAGACGCGGGCCCGACAAAGCGTGCCGTCTTCGGTGAGGTCGTAGGTGTCTGGCCCGTGGATGATCTTGGTGAATCCGCATGATCCAAGCCCGACGCCATCAAGCCGATAAGGGGTTGCGGTGAGAGCAATAATCTTTGCCGAAGGGTGGTCTTCTAGGATTTGCCGATACTGATCCGCGCAAACGTGGTGCCCCTCGTCGATAATGATATTCTGGTAATCGCCAAAGATTTTCCGTTGCACTAGGGACACTCTGAGGTTTGCCCCGTATTCATGCACCTGCTTTTCAAGCTCTTTTCGGTGCGTCACCCAAGCCGTTTTCCCTTGCAGGTTGGGAAGGATTCCGTGGATGGCAATGACGGTTTTCCCTGATCCTGTCGGGCAAGCCACAACCACCCGCGAGTGAGTTTGTAAGGCGATTAAGGTGGAGGCGACTATGGTTTTTTGATAGTCACGCAGTTCAATAGGCTTTGTCATAAGCGATAGAACCTTGCCGATTCTCTCCCCTCTTTGCAATGAATTAATTTTAAAGCCCCCACCCGCCACCCCGCATAACGCTCGCCGCCTGAGGAGGCGCAGGCGCGTTGATGGGTTGCTGATTCTCAAGCTCATCCTCAAGCGCGTCCATGTTGCGCGGGTGCAGGCGGAAGGCGGCGAGGTTGCCAACTTCAATGTCTATCGCTTCGTTTCGCGCCTGCTTCGCGTTTAAATATTTCCGCACCTCCTCCCCTCGCTCGTAGCTAATCGCCACCGTCTCAACGGTCAACTGCTGGCAATATTCTTCGCCGAATCGCTGGTTGAAGTGCATGATGCCTTCGGGCGTCTCGCCGTCTTTCGCCTTCACCTTGAGCCGCTCATAGATGCGATCTTTCGCCTCCCACGTGCCGATGTGATACCCTTTAAGGTTGCGCGCCACCGTCTTCCATTTGCGGTCAATAATCGGGTGGTTGGCTTGCCCGACGCCCTTGCTCGCCCGACATTTCCCGCTCACCCCCGGCATCGGATTCGTCGAAAGTTCTTGCATGAAACGGTAAACGTCCTCGGCGAAGTGGCCGCCGTCAACGAGCGCCATGCCAAGGGTCAGATACCCGCCACCTTCGCGCGGGAATTTGCGGGCGAGTTGCTTGCGTAAAGATTTCCAAACGTCTGCCATCCGAACGTGTCCATCTAAAACCACGTGGTCGAGCCCCCAGCTTTCCTCGTTCCTTCCCCACGCCCGCCATCCGCATTCGAGGCGATTGAGCTGGACGTCAACGAACGCGGTGAGAAAGAGCGCATCACGCGGCGCGTCGGTGTAGTGTTCGCGGGCTTCGTAGATCTCCCGCCACTCTGGCGGCTTTTCGCTGTCTTCGGTAGGATCCCAAGGTTCCGCGTCCACGGTGTTGACAAGCACGCGCATCGATCGCCTTGGGTTGTCGCTTTGCTTCGCGTCAATCTCTTGTTGGGCGATGCACTGCAGCCAGCCCCCCGCGTATTTTTTCTCGTCTACTGGGTGAGGCCAGAGGAGCGCGTTCGCCTGATATCCACGCTTCCCACGGAAGGCGTTGCGCGGTCGCCAGTTGTCGTAGCCTTGGCGGTGTGCCATGTCATAGCGTTGGCGGTCGGTAAGCAAAGCGGAGCACCGCGGGCATTCAAGGCGGGCACCTTCTGGGGATGCGATGTCATAGCGGAGTTGATTCCGATGCATGACGAACGGTTCGCCCCCACACTCCACGCACGTCGAATGCCATTCGTTGTGGTCTGAGTCTTTCAGCCTCGCGTTGATTCTGCTGAGCCCCTGCACCGAAGGGTAGGAGGAGAATACGCGGATGGTGTCGGGATATTCGTCGCCGCGTTTATTGAAGATCGCGAGCTGGTCGCCTTCGTCGGTTTGCTCGGTGCCGATTGCGTCGATTTCGTCAGCGTAGAGGAACGATCCTTTCGCGCGTCGCATATCGCCTGGGGAGTTGGCACCGAAGATGTCGATGAGCCCGCCGGGGAATTCTTTGTGGAGGAGGGTGTTGCTTGTGATGCGTTTGCCCGTGGCGTTGCCGAGGTAGCTAAGGGCGGGAGTGCAGTTCAGCAACTCCCCGCACAAGTTGTCCTTGCTCCACTTCTCCCCTTGTCCATTGGTTGGCCACAAGCTGAGGATGCGCCGCGGTGCTTGGTCGATCACGTAACCGATGGCAAGAAGAATGACCGTTGACTTGAGCCCACGGCTAAAAAGTTGCATCGAAGTTTCGATGGAGTTGGGGTCGAAGATGCTCTTGAACATCGCGCGAGTATACGGCGCAAACTCCCAGCGAAACCGTCCGCCGGTGGGGAGGCGGTAAATGTCCTGCGCCCACTCCTCCGGCGGGACGAGCGAAGAGAACGCGTAGCAACGCGCCGCGATGCGGGCGCGAAGCTCCACCGCTGAGGAGCGAGAGATTGCGCGGATCTCGTGGGGGCGGATGGTGGTGGCGTTGCTCATTCGTCGTCGTCTTCGTCATCGTCTGCTTCGGCGGGCGGGTTGACAGGCGTAGCGACAACGGGCACTTCGGCGGCGGTCACTTGCTGATGCCACGCGCGGAGGGTTGGCCCGACTTGCCGAAGCTCGCCGAAGATGTCAGACAAAGCTTCCTCGTCGAGCGTCTTGTTTCGCCTGCTCTTGAGGATGCCCGCAATGTTAGAGTGCAGGCGCTCGTCAATCTCTTCGATTAGGTCGAGCGGGATGCGGGTGCGCGCGGTGACTTCCATGTTTAGGCGGATCTCGTCGTGGCGTGCCACGTTGAGCGCGCGTCTCGTCGCTTTGTCGTCATCTTCATTTGACGCGGTGCCAGCTTGGTCACGCCTGTCACGCAGATAGCGGATGTATGCAACCGCGTTTTTTAGGGGCGAGTAACGCCCGCGCTCTTCGCGGAAAAGCACGCCTTCGCTCACGAGCTGGTTCATGCGGCGCGTGGTCATGTCGAGCAGACGCGCCATGCGGTCGCTCGGCCACGTTAGCGGGTCGGGGGTTGGGGTGGCGGCGCTCATTGAAGACCAAGAGCAGTTTTGATCTGATCGTAATCACCTATCGGTAAGCGGTAGATGTCTTGCCAGATAGTTTCGTTCCTCTCTAGATTTTTTGACTCGTCTTGGAGGTTTTGCCAAACGTTACTTTGCCTTGAATGTCGAACGAGTGGGCCCGCAAGATTAAAGCATTTGCCCTCAAAAAATGCCTGTCTTTGCCAAATGAATCCCTGCCAGATGTCATCGAACCTCGGCACGTCGATAAACTGGCACCACGGCCACTCGGCAACACGAAAAGCAAGGTTCATTCCGCACAGCGGAAAGTATCGCCCATGAATTGCCTTTCGACTAAACTTCATCAGCTTGGTTGCGCCATGGACAAGCTGACCCGGCGCATCGTAATCGCCGACGTGCGTCCAGAACCCCATTGAAGCCGCGACTGGCATTTCGATCGTTCGATTGAAGTACGGCGTTCCCCGGCTTGGCGGATCTGTCACCACTTCGAACATCTCTACCGACTGAGGCTCGAGCGCGATTTCATGCGCCGCGATAAACTCGCCAAAGGTCTGCCCCTGCTCAGGAAAGCAGTCATCGTCGAGGATGATCACAATGTCGGCTCCTGATTCTATCGCGGCAGTGATTCCTCGGTTCTTCGTTCTCGCACATCCTTCCTTCGTCTTATCTTGTTGAAAAATTGCCCTGTCATCGTCTTGGTCGATGCTCCATGCATGAAGGAAGATGTCTAGTTGATCGGCGTTGTGCCACGGGATTACGACTTTAGTTTTCATCGTGCCTTCCTCCATTTGTTTCTAAGAATTTTTGAACAAGCATTGTGCCAGTTGATTTTGTGATGGATACGGCATCCGCTTGGATTCCGAGGATCTTTAAGTTGCCCGATTTTTACGCATGAAGGGGATTGCATGACCGAGTAAAATGATTTTACGTAAGTGCCGGATGACAAATAAAGGTCGCTCATCCCCCCTGCGGTTGTTTGGGTTGGTTTCTGCACTAACATCATTTGCATGACTGTGAAAAACAGATGTCCCTGCAACCCATTTAGAACGTAAGCACTCACGTCTTCGTTCATGTGTCCCACAAATTTAAAGGGTTTGTTAACGTCACAGAACCAACTATTCATGCACTTCCTTCGCAATCTTACATCTTTTATTTCAAGGCTTCCAAGTCCTTTGTACCTTCCTCCTATGTGATCTCCCCCTTGGCAAAACGCAATTGCTGTTGCAGGGATGGATTTGTAAAAATCCAAAAGCGCAGTTAATGCGGCATCAATGTTTTGTGTTATTCTTCCATTTTGGAACTTTAGTTTTGAATCAAATCGAATCATGAAATTTGTGTAGTCGTCGTCGAACTGCACAAAGTAATCACACTTAACTTGCTTCGCTAATTCCCAGCAAGCATTCCGAGCGTAGACAATCGCCTTGCGGTGGTTAAAGTTGTCGCCCTCGTCTGTCTTCTCTGCCCATTCCTTCTTGCAGAATTGCAGAACTTTTTCGCCAAATCGCTTTCGATATTCCTCTTCAGTCTTATCCTCGTCATCGATGACGATAAACACCTTCCCGGTATAGCCAGCCTTCATTAAGCTGTCGTAAGTGTGTACGCGTTCAGGTCTGCCATGCGTTAGGATGAAGACGCAAAAATTATTCTCCATTGTCTTCGTCCTCCTCGTTTTGTTGGTCTGCCAATGCCCCAAGTTTTTCCGTTAAATGCACGAATCCATTCTCAATCGCCTTGTCAAAGTCGATGATAATGAGCGCAGATTTTTCCATGAGATCCTGAGTCGGCTTGTCTGCGTGACAATAGAACTCTGCGATGTTGCGAAAGTGAAACGTAGTGTGCCTCTCCGCGGCAAATCTAAGAAACTCAGCGACCTCGTTCGGGAGGTCAGCCGCCTTGATCCCCTTCATCAGTTCCTCTGTCTTGCTCCTATCGATGAGATCTGAGATTGGAGGTTGCTCGCCTTTAGGCTCGTAGATTGGAGCGACAATCTTGTTTGTATAAATGTCATCTTGTTGTGGCACATCTGACTCTGCCAGGGCCTCCTCTAACGCCTCCATGTCAAACCCCGTCAGATCCATATCAAGCCCCCCGGCGTCAAGCTCGCCGAGCAGGTCGGCAATCATCCCCCTGTCAGCATCGGCCAGCTCGGCAATGCGGTTGTCTGCGACGAGGTGCGCCCACTCGTCGGCCTCCGTGGCAAAATCCTGCTCATCAATTGGCACCTGCTCAACTTGGAGGAGGAGAGCGGCGGCTAGTCGCCCGTGGCCGGTGACAATAAATCCGCTTCGCTTGCTGATCGTGATCGGCGCGCGCCACCCTTGATGGCGGATGACTTTTGCGAGGAGCGCCACCTGTTTATCTGAGTGTTTATTTGGGTTGCGGGGGTTGGCGACGAGCGAAGTTACGTCCGCAAGGCGGGCGTAACTGCAATGGATTGGGATGGTTGAAGCGGTGTTTGGCTTGGGTTTAGGCATTGGGTTCGGTTGTGGATTTATTTTAGAAAGGAAACGAGGGTTTTTTATGGTTTTTCATAGCTAGGAAAGAAGTGGATCTTTTTT
>Ga0181356_1000098_pt1 | contig 33733 bp, 26 predicted proteins | sample Fa13VDMM110SN_FD_130104 | JGI IMG/M metagenome (GOLD analysis project Ga0181356, IMG submission 130104) | Freshwater viral communities from Lake Michigan, USA - Fa13.VD.MM110.S.N | ecosystem: Environmental > Aquatic > Freshwater > Lake | place: USA: Michigan | collected 2013-09-24 | reverse complement strand
TTTGCACCAAGAGAAGCACCAGTGACAGCTCCAGTAAGACCGTTGAACGATATCACATAATTACCAACAGGACCTGTGGCTCCGGTAGCTCCTTGAATACCTTGAGGTCCTGTTGCACCAGTGACTCCGATAACTCCTTGAATACCTTGAGGTCCTGTTGCACCAGTGGCTCCGGTAGCTCCCACACCAACTATTGTAGCAACCGTTATAGTTTTTCCAGAACTGGTTAATGTTATTCCAGTACCTGCTGCCAGAGTTACACCACCAGTTAGACCGTTCAGGGTGGCTACGTAATTTCCAACAGGATCTCCTCCACCTCCACCGCTAACAGTAACTACAACCTGCTTGTTGTTTGCGTCTGTTGATAAAGTAACTCCATTACCAGTAAATTTTAAAGAACTCGCTATACCAACTAGAGCACCGGATGAATTGTAAACTGAAACATTTTGATCGTAAGCAAACGGTGGTTGTTGGTAAAGCGAGGGTGTCGGAATTGATAATTTTTGGTGTTGAGCAACTATATCTGTTAAGTTTAAACTACCAGTTTCGGTTGCTTCTCCCCACGTGTAAACTTTATTGTCGTGAGAAAGAGCAATTACATTTCTGTCACCTATTGCTACTTGTTTAATAGCGTAAGTGGTATCGTTTGTTATGCCTGCAGGCATATTAGTAGTAACATCAGTACCCGAACATTCAACAGTACCGTTTTCCATCACCCAACAAACACCACCAATACCAACATCTACTTGAGCTGCTTTAGTTCCAGATTGAGTGTATTGTGAAGGTAGTGTCACACCAAGAGTTAAATTACCCCAAAGTCTTGGAGTTCCGTTTGTCAACACACCCGCATTGAATAATTGTGATGTTGCTACATTTTTATAATCATTAGTATCTAAACCACTAGCAGGGGGATAACCAGCACCAAAAATGTTTTCAACATATGGGTTGTAAATACTGTCTGTGTAATTATACACATTCCAAAATGGTGCCAATACTCCGTAATCACCACTAAAATAAAGTTTATTGTTTTCTAGAATACCAATTAACTGTTCTTCGCCCAAATAAATTTGCTTGAATTTATAACGAGCAAAACTGTGTTGTACGTCTGGATTTGCGTTATAGTACGTTACTTGATCTGTGGTATCTGGATCATTATCCCAAGTGTTTGGTTGAGATCCGTAACTTAAACCGTCTTGGCCGTTAGCAAAAAATATTAAATCGCCGTCTTCTGTTAGTGCACTAAATCTATCGTATCCTTTAGTGGCAGAAATGTCTTTGAATTTAAGATTAGGATGCAGCGTATTCATGTAATTGAACATGTTGCAGTCTGGAACAGACTGTGCATACTCGTGCCATGCTCCCCAGAAGTATATTTTTCCTGTGTTTAACAGAATTGCTGTGTAGGTGTCAGCAGTTTCTATTTTTACTGCAAGTAATTGTGAAGCTTTACTAAATCTGACAGAAGTGTAACCACCAGATCCATAACCTGTACCAACAACAGTTATTTGTATATCAGGATCTAGTTGACTCAAACAAGTACAACCACTTATTTGTTGGTACTCGTTTTGACCAAACAGTAAAATTTCACCATCACTCATTAGTACAGAGAAATTTTTTGTTCCTGTTGCTACTAATACAGGATGAGATATTTCTCCACCAGTAATTTTAACGTCTACTTGTTTACCTTTACGAACCAGCTCTACGCCGTCTCCAGTAAAGTTTATATCATTAACTGATTTGATTATTCTGGCACGATCTTTATAGATGCCTACTGCACCACCACCAACCGAACCAGTATTCAGCCATTGAAAGTTCTGTGCTACCGTTTGTGCGTCTAATTTGGTTTTTACAAGACTGGTGATGTCTTGTTTAAATTTAGATGCGTCAAACGAAAGTTCACCTTCTTCCAGTACTAACGGATAGTTGGCAGAAATAATGTTAGACTCGCCAGGATCGCCTTTTGGTCCTTGAGAACCTTCAGGACCTTGTGGGCCTACAGGACCTAGTAATCCTTGAGGACCAGGTTCTCCCTTGGCACCCGGAATACCTTTTGGACCTTGCGGACCAACAGGACCGATTGCACCTTCTGGGCCTTCTGGACCTTGAACGCCTTGTGGACCTTCAGGACCTACCTCTCCTTTAGGACCTCTGACACCAACAGGACCGGGAACGCCCTGTGGACCTATTTCGCCCGGAACACCTTGAGGACCGATAGGGCCTTGAATGCCTTGTGGACCCATAGGACCTTCTGGGCCTTGTGGTCCAATAGGACCTTCTGGGCCTATGTCTCCTTGAACACCCTGTTCGCCTTTATCACCCGGCCAGCCAGTCTCTCCAGTATCACCCTTTTCACCTTTTAATCCTTGTGGGCCTTGAGGACCGGGTTCGCCTTGAGGACCAGCCCATCCGTCTTCACCAGCAGGACCTTGGGGACCTACAGGACCTTGTAGGCCTCTTGGTCCAACAGGACCCTTCAGATCCTGTGTTGATTGCATTTCACTTTGCGGAGAAACCACAGGGGTTGGTTTATCCAAATTAAAGTATTGTTTAAACTTGTCCATTATATAATATTTATAAACATGAAATCACAGTAATTATGCGTTTAAGATCTAGTTTTTATTTTAATTTTATAAAATATTATTAGTAGTTATGCCGGAAAGTGTTAAGGTAAAACCACTCCACCATGCGTTTTTACCACTCCATAAATTGTTTCCAGTAAATAGATATGATCCAAAACTATGAGTGGAAGCAATTCCTGTAAGACTGGCAGTTTTACCAGAAATATTTCCTGTAATTATTTCATTTAAAGTAAAAGAACCACTATTATTTGTTACACCTATACCAAATTGAGTAATACCTTGGAATGCTTTAATAGTTGCAACAGCATTAGAGCTATTTCCCGTTACTGTTTCGTTTAAAACAAATCCGCGATTGGCATCAAGTATAAAAGTTCTATTATCTGATCCCATAATATTGTCTCGGAAAATACCGTTATCAAAATAAAACACACTATAATCTGTTAGTGTTCCAGTATTAAAAGTATAATCTTTTGTTAATACTCCATTATTAACTGTATTCTCCGAAACTTCTATAAATTCACAGAAACCATTCCATCCCAACCAAGGGGAAGACCGTCCTCGTAAATAAATTGCTGGAGAATTTCGGGTTCCATTAATACTATTAGATTTACATACTATAGATTTTTTAACGCCTGATGCTTTCAATCCAACATTACCGGAATTTATAATATTATTTCCCTGAAAAACTACATGATTAGCAGAAACCCATGAACTGTCTAATTCAGCACCACCAACGTTCACACAAGTATTATTAGAAAAATTAACCACATTAAATTGAGCATCTAAAGTGTTTCCTGTTACTTGAATATATGCACCACCTTGATGGTAATTATTTGGTGCTTTAACAGTATTTCCTTGGATATCAATTATAATATCTCCTCCAGTATATCCTGTAGTACCAGTATTTACTATAGATAGCCAGTTTCCATAAGAAGAATAACCGTCTGATGCAGTTTCTCCTGCTTCTCTACGACCAGAACTGGTAGGAGAGTATTGCCAATCAAGTGTATTATTTTTAATTGATATTATACCGCCTTCAGAAGTTTTATCTGATATGGCGTCATTTTGCGCACCAATATCTATAAAAGCTCCACGATTTAATCGGCCTTTTCTAGTGGATATCAAGTGGTTATTGTGTATTGCAAAATTGGTTCCTTTGCATCCGGCACCGTAAATTAAAGAGTCACCTGCACCTCTTCCAACAATATGACAACCTTCTACAGTTATATTGTCTCCACCTAATCCTGCTATTCCTCCATTTATTGTACAATTTCTAAACAAGATGTGTTCAGAATTTGAATGAACGTCTAGTGCTCCAGCACTAGCAGCATCTAAAGTAACACCTGAAGTATGGCAACTAGTTCCAATAATTTTTACATTTCTGTTTGGAACTGCTCCTACTCCACTACCACCACCAATAGTAACTGCGTGTCTGGACGCAGAATAGTATCCACCATTAACCAAAACAGAAGAAGAATTCATGATTGCTAATCCGTAATCGCCGCCAAAATCGTCTGAGGCGTCTTCTTGAACGATACAATTATTTACTAAAACGTTATGAGACTGGTTTATTTCAATACCGGCCCACGGAACGTTTACAACTTTAACATTTTCTAGTATACAATTTAATCCTTGATTTACGCGAACACCTCGTCCAGAAGTAACAGGTCCTAGTTTAGCACACTTTAATGTGAAATTTTTTATAAAACATGATGTATAAGCTGAAAGTTTATATAAAGAAACATCTGTGGATTTATAATTTGCGTATGCGGATCCTTGTAAACGAACTATTGTGGTTGAAGGAGTCCAAGCAATAAATTGAACTTCTCCGGCTCTGTGGTATGAAGTAAATTTAGACCAAGAATAATTTGTAGGATTATACACAGAAATTAAATCATTAAATGTTAAACCGTGAGCAGATACGAATGTAATATTTTGGTCACCTTTAGTAATTCCTGGAGACGCCAAGGCAGGCAGAGACGACCATGTTCCTTCTGCAGTACGTATATGTGTTTCATATGAACCGAGCCCATTAGCAGTGCAACTAGAACCATCAATAATAGTTGCGTCTGGTCCATCACCAAATATAGAAACAAAAGCAGGAAGAGTTAATCCCTGAGTAACTTTATATGTTCCACTAGGAAAGTATATTACTTTTTTTCCGCTACTTAATGCAGTTTTTATGCTGGCAGTATCGTCGGTTACGCCGTCTCCTACTGCTCCGGCATCTTTAACAGAGAGTATGGTAGAACTGTTTAAACTGCTAATAATTTCATTGGTTTTACCAAACCAAGTTTCAAACGTATCTGTTCCCGTTAATCCTGTTATTGGTAGCATATATTATATATCCTTATTGTATGTGTATTTAACATGGAGATATTCCACTGTTTGGATTAGTTATTCCTTGTAAATATTTAAAATCGTTAATTGTTATTTTGCCAAAAGAAATTCCAGGAATTAATTTTATATCGTAATCCCAAGACGGGAATACGTAGGTCGGAGCACCGAATCTGGTAGTGCATCCAGTAGTTGATGCAAGAGTTGTAGTATTTCTTAAATTATAACTTGCGTAATTTTGTATTACCGGTATTTCTTTTATAATAGTATATGACGGAAGAGTATTTGTTGTTGACGTATCCCAAACTCCACAAGTAGATCCTCCCATTACATATGTCATTCCTGTTGTATCGTTTATAACTCGGATAACATCGTTTTTAAATGTGGTTCTCCACAAATATGTGTTGTTTGCTAATACAGAACCAGTTGTTATATAATCTGCATTCCAAGATATAGCAGTAAGACCTGATGGTACTGTTTGTATCGTTTTCTTATTATTAAATTTAGTAGCTAATTCGTCTACTACTGAATTTATTTTTGTGGCGTAGGTTAAACACAAACCACTGGGGCCTGCTGATGCGTTCCAGTATAAAATTACTTCTGCTCCTAATAAACCAAGATGTCTTATACTTTCATAATAATATCTGTCGTCTGATGGATATAATACTGGAATGGTAGTTAAATCTCCAGTATATCCAGGTGACGCAATCCACGGATGGAATCCTTTACTTGCATCAGAACGACGCACCGATCTTGCTAGTTGTTGTGCTTGAATAAATCCAGACCAAACAGTTCTTGGAATAAGATCTGCATCCGTATAACCACCCGGAGCTGTATATCTATAAATTAATTGACTTGTATTTGTTTTATTCACGTACCAATTAGTATTTAATTGCCCTTGCATTGCGTACATGTCTGGAGCAGAAGCAGTACCAAACCTTTCATCGTGAGCTTGTGGATGTCCGTTTAAATCTGGAGCAGGATTTACAGTAGAAAGGTAGCCATGATAATTGCTGCCTCTTAAATTGGGTAATTTTTGTTTAGAGTAATCCCATAATGCACGATTTAATACTGCTGCACCGTATTGTCCAATTACTTTATTGAATGCAATATATTCCATACCAGAAGAAGATGCAAGTTGTGTAACATTACTTATTGTAATACCAGACAACAAATCGGACAGTGAAGAAATACCGTATTTTGCTTGTGTGTATCTGGTATCGCTAGTGTATCCTCTTAATTTTTCCGTAAAATTTGGATCGTAAGAACTAATTACGTACTGATTTTCCTGACCGTGAATAAGGAAATCAAAAGTTGTTCCCAACGAAACCAAAGAATCCATCCAAGGATTCCATTCTGATGTTAATCCCTTTATTGCTGTATCTGCCCATGGTGTCACATTTGTAATTCCAGGAATAGATTTGGACGGTATGTTATCGGTGGTTGCTCCCCAAACTGATCTTGGACCCCAATATCTTCGCGGAGCCAAAATTCTTCTACCAACAGGAATTTGTTGTAGTCTAGAACTAACTGCTGCAGGTGTTTCGATAGTGGTGGTAATGTTATTAATATCTAAAATATCATTATAACTTACATACGTAAACGGAGTAATATTAGTTAAACTTGAAGCACCAGGAATTTCAAACCAAGTACCAACAAAAAGATTTAACGCAGGTTGCTGCTCAGGTGCTGGTGGATTTACTCCTCTACCAGGATTTGCAATAAAATTATCCAATCCGCCCCAACCAATCAGTGTACCATCCGACTTCAAAGCAAAGGATATTCTGTAACTAGCACCAACCCAAACAACGTCTGTTAAATTGGGAGGAACATTACATTCACCATCATTATTTTCTCCCCAACAAACAACAGTTCCGTTTTGTCTGAGTGCTATCGAATGATGGTAACCTCCAGCCACTTGGGTAAACGGTCCTGTAGGTAAACCTAAAGTTCCGTCTGAGTTTGTTCTAGGAGTGCTTTGCCCCCATTCATTTCTATCCCAAGCAAACAACGAACCATCTGATTTTATGACGTATTGATTATAATAACTTACACCTATTTTACTTACTGAATTTGCAGTAGTTTTTAGTGTCTTAATAGTAGTTGCAGTTTTATCGCCAGATGGAGCATCTGGATATGGTCTTGATTTTGCTGGAATATATGCTGAAGCAGCATTCCATTCACCTCCATTAGGATTTCCTCCAGAAGTACCATGACCAGCTCTGCTCCATCCACTTGCTCCATTTTCTGATTCGTCTCCACTACCAGTAACGTTGTAATAAAAATTCCAACCCCAAATTTGTATTGTTCCTTCACTAGTCAGAGCCATAGAATTAGAACGATTTGCTGCTATATCAACATACGTAATTCCTGCAGTTCCGAATACCGAGTTAGGCAAATAATTATAAACTTGTGTTGCGCTATCATTTACTGGAATATGTTCTGTTCCTTGAGTCCATCCACCTTTTCGTGAATAATTTACACTTAACGTGTCTCCTGTTGTTTGCCTTGAGAATTGATAATCGTATGGAGCACCTGTTATAGGTCTCCAATTTATCTTTCCCTTCCAACTAAATCCAGGTGTAAATTCTGGACCAGGATAAGTTATTCCATTGAATACGTAAGGAGAGTCATATCCGCCTTGTGGATATGTTGCGTGTAGTGTGCAACCCGGATTTAAAAATCTAAATTGTCTATACCGTAAACTGGTGTCTACGACAGGAACACACTCGTTTGGTGCACTTAATGTTACCAGCCGTGAAGACGCGTCTTGTAGATATTCTGAAGAAGCGTATGCAGTAAATCCTGTCAAGTATTTGTGATCAGCTGCGGTTGGTCTGGGTATCAAACCAATATAACTCCACACAGTATTTGGATCACTTAATTGTGCTGCTTCATTGTTACCCCATGCCACTACTTCTCCGGTATCCAGTAAAGCAAGTACGTGTCCTGCACCACCAGCTATCTTCTTAACAGTTCTTCCTTTTTGTGTCAGCTGTTGTTGGAACCAATCAGTTTGTGCTGCTAGTTCTACTGTCGAGCCATTTGTTTTACCCCATGAAACTAAAGTACCATCAGTACGTAATGCGGTAGCACATTCATAACCAACCACAATCTGCTTACACTTTCCGATGTTTGCTGGTGGTGTCAAGTCTACATTCTCATTAAAAATGCGTGTTATATCTCTTGTTATATAACCAACAGTTCCGTCTGCAGTAGTGTAAAATACTACAGGACTGTGGCCTACGTGTATTGAAGCGTAATTACCTGCATCAGGATTTGCGTTTGTTATTCCGGGAACATACCAGGTTTGTGTGTTTGGTGTGTATACTGTTTCGGTGGTTGTTATTGGATTATAACTTATTCCTGGTATTGATTCGAATGGTATGTTTTGGAATTGTGGTATAACTGCTTGTATGTCTGTTAAACCTTTTGTTGTCAACTTAAAGTTTAAATTTTGTTTATCGGTAAATCCAGTAAATCCAGAAGTTACCATATTGTTGTCTGCACCACTAAAACCACCTATTAGCGGATTAGACGGTAAGCTGAAAGCACCGGTTGCGCCAATCCAGTAAGATCCACAGCAACCAGTAATTAAATTATTTGTATATGTGATTTTAGCGTCAGATGCGTAACCAAGACTTAATCCCATTCGGCGATTAACACCAGAACCAGTAATACCTATTAATTGGCTCAGACGAGGTTCTGCTTGTTGCCATGCTGTTGTGGTTATATCCACAACATTCATCATGCCTTTAGAACCAGTGTACCCGTTATTATTATCCAATAACAGATAATAGTCTTCACCAAAACCAGAAACAAAACTGTTCCAAGGACCATATCCTGTATTAATTTGAAGTTGTGATCCACTGTAACCTGCTCCTTGTTCCAACCAAGGATCATTAAATAAGTTTAAATTTTTCTGAGCTTCTAGGAATGAAGAATAACTGGTATTTAGTGTATTATAACTGGGTCTTCTAATTGACATACCTGCAGAAGAATCAACAAATATATTATTAGTGACATTATGTAAAGTACCATTACTGTAAATACAACCTGAAGGATTTATGCAACGATAAAAAGTATTTGCATAAATGTTTACAAAATTTTCATAACCGTCAATATAAATGGCTGGAGTAGTGTACGTTGTTGGACCAGTACAACCACTATGATTACTATCACCTATATTCGGCCACGGTCTATTAACGAAACCAATTCCACCAGGCAATTTGGTTCCTATATTATCAAAGAAATTATATCTGATTGTATTACCAAAAGAAGATTTACTCGCATAACTGTAAATCGCTCCTTGATCATCAGTATCTGTTAAAATATTATTAAAATAATTGTATTCAATAGTATTATAATTACTATTATTATTTTCTATAGCTTTTCCGGAACCTACATCAAACAGATTATAAGAGACAGAATTACCACAACCGTTTATAACAACAGCATTACCTTGATCTGGTCCGTTTGCTCCCCATCGTTTAATCAAACAACCGGTAACAGTATTGTTTCCGTATTCTAACGTTCTTCTGTTTCCTCCAATATTAATAACAGCATCCGAACCAATATCTTGTATTAAACAATTTTGTATTGTTATATTTTTACCACCCAAAGAACGTATAGCATTCTTTTTGATGTTATAAATTGAACAATTTTTAACGGTTACGTTTTCGCACAATTCTAATTTTATTGCACTACCAGAACAATTTTTAAATATCAATCCGTTTATATTTACATTTTTAGTTTTGTAAAATTTAAACATAGAATCTATTGTTGCCACAGTGTTCCACGGATATCTTGATTGAAATAATCCACCAGAATTAGAGTAACCTACATTCTTTATATAAGAACCAGTCCAGCCTTCATAAGGATAATAACCAAAAGTATTTCCTACAGCAGCGTTATAAACAGCACTACCACTGGACGAATTATAGCCCCGTTCGTAAGTCATCTTTAAAGGTTGATCTGCTTCTAGTGCAGCAGGGCCGTAAGTTGCTCTGTGTGTTAACAGAACAGAAGAAGTTGCTCCAATTGGTGTTGGTGGATAGAAATATAATTTTTTATTGTTTCTATCGATATAGTATTCGCCCGGAGCATCCAATTCGTCTATTATATTTTGTATAAACCAACGCCTTGGTGTTTGATTGGTGTATGTTATACCTCCATTACAAAGACTATTATTTTGTACACCGTAAGCAGAAGTTCTCATGTCTAGTTTTATAGCTGCTGTAAAACCAGAATTCACTGCACTGCTTAGAGTAATTCCCGCAACCTTTACTGTTTCGCTTACCCAATCGTAATAACCAAATATATTAATCCAAGCACCACTGGCTATTGCTCCATTATTCACCCAACGCTGTATTGTGGTATCGTATTCGTAACGATATTTAAAAATATTGTAATCATAAGGAGCTGTACTAATAATACTGTTTGGCGAATTTGAAATTGTGGCACATTCTGAATAAGAATAACCACTGCTGGTAATTCCTGTTTTGTTTGGCCATCTTGCTAGAGTCATTATCTGATTATTATAAACCAGCCAAGGAACACCAGGAAAATCTGGTATTGTTCCATTATCTCCTCCTGTTACTCTTTTGCCTCTCCAATTTGTTGGGAAAACACCTAGATCAAAATCAGAAACGTCTGCCACGTAAATATTATTGGTAACTTCTGGTTTAAATCTATTCCAATTAGAATCTGTAGAATTTAATAAAGAAAATCTGCTATAAGGAACGTCTTCAGAACCAGATATTATAACAGTTTCTGAGTTATAGTTTTTAAAGGTTATGCTCTTTGTAACGCCTTCCAAATAAAGAGCAGGGTTTAAAGGTGTTCCCAAAATTTTGTAAATTCCGCCTCTTAAAATAATTTGTATAAATTGTTCAGGACCAGTATAACCTGTTGCCAGTTGTACTGCTTTAGTTAAAGTAGCAACCGGGCCACCTGTCAATCCATCGATTGGTAATTTTCCTGTATTATTATCACTTCCTCCAGTAGAAACGTAAATACTAGCAGTCAATCCAACAGAACCAAAATCAGAATTACTTGGAAGGCTTTCATTAGTTCCTGATGGAACCTTATTGAAAGAAGTAACAAATATATTATAAGAAACTCCCGCAATTGCAGAGTAATCGTCAAATAAAGTTCCAATTGTAGTACCAACAATCACAGAACTTGTTTCTGAATTTCTATAAACTTTATAACCACTAGCTCCAGAAACAGCATTCCAAATTGTTCTTATTCTGTCATCAAAAGTTTTATCGCTAGCAGAAACTCCGGTTGGTGGAGGAAGTATGAGATAACCAGTATCCGAGTTACTGGTTTGACCGGTTTGTAATAAACATGAAGGTTTTACTGCGTAATTATAAACCTGACCAGCAGTTACTGATAGATCGTAGAATTCTGTTCCAACAGTAGATCCTATAAGAGATTGTAGTGCGTCGCCTTTATAAACAAAGTAAGCGGTTGCTCCATTGATTCCAGACCACGACAATCGTACTCTATCAGTAAACTGAGCGTCTGAAGCAGCAAAATCTGTGGGAGTTGCTATACCTCTAAACCCGTAATCTATTCCGCTTGTTGGGCCTGATGTACGTTTATTAAATGCAACTACCGAATAATTAAAGGATATTCCTGCACCAGCACTGGTATCATCAAATGTGGTTATTACTGTACCACCTATTTGAGAACCGTTTCTGTTTACTCGGTATCCACTTACTCCGGGAACAGAATTCCATGTAATTTGAATTTTGTCTGTAAAAGTACCATCAGTTGCATTTACTCCGGTAGGTGTTGCAGGAACTGGTTGTGCAACCGTTCCGGTATCAGTCACGATACTAGTGTCCACCAAAGCACATGATGCAGCAACACCGTAATTGTAAACTTGACCGAAGGTGGGAGTAAAATCGTCGTATTCACTGTTTGTTGTTACGTCTAAAAGTTCTAGTGGAGAGCCTTTATAAATTTTATACGCAGTTGCTCCAGAAACTGTATTCCAGTTTAAACGTATTCTGTCATCATAAGCATCATCAGAAGCACTAAAAGCTGTAGGAGCAATTATTGTGGCCCAACCTGTAACTCCAGAACTTAACGGGCCTTCTCCTGCTAGATTTGTAACATTCACTTTGTATTCGTAAAGTACGCCAGGATTTATTGAAAAATCAACAAAAGAAGTATTGGTTACGTTTCCTCTATACGAAGAATCTCTGTAAACATTGTAACCGCTTATTCCGTCTACAGCCTTCCAACTCAAAATAATTCGATCGGGCCACACACCACTAGAAGCACTAATATTAGTCACAAACGCTTCTGGTGGTACTAATGGTGATGCAGACAAAGAACCAAAATCTTCTGGACTGAAATCGCTGTCTCCTAAAGTACAAGACGCTTTTATGGCATACGTGTAAGTTTGGCCGAATACAGCACTGAAGTCATCGTAAGTAGTGTTTGTAGTAGTATCCAACAAACTTAACGTAGGAGTTCCCCTAAACATTTTATAAAGTGTTGCGCCATTAACTGATGCCCAATTTAATCTGACTCGATCAGAAAATAGAGCATCAGACGCGTGTAATGTTTCGGGAGCTGCTAGTTTAGCCCATCCTGTTGCACCACTACTGACCGGTCCTTCTCCTGCTCTGTTGTATATTTTCACAGAATAACCGTACAGAACACCAGGAGTTATAGCAGTATCTTCTATAGAATAAGTGGAAGGACTCGACGGGTTTATATCAATTTTTTGATTGTAAGCAGAGTTTCTGTAAATATTATAACCACTTATTCCACTAGGAGAAACAGCATTCCACGTAACTATAATTTTGTCTGTGTATAAAGCATTACTTGCTGTTACACCAGTAACAATACTAGACGGCACAGGCTGTGCTACCGTGCCTTCGTCTTCCACACTAATATCACTGTCTCCCAGAGCAGAAGAAGCTTTAACCGAATACCTGTAATTTTGACCAAACACAACGGAAGTATCGTCATATTGTGTGTTGGTTGTTGTAGTCAATAAATTAGTATCTTTAAAAAGCTTGTAAGCGGTTGCTCCCTGAACCGCATTCCAAGAAATATTAATTCTATCAGTATATGTGCGATCAGATGCCACTAGTCCGGTTGGTATATTTAATTTTACCCAACCAGAATCTTTACCGCTTACAGGACCTTCTCCAGCAAGATTAGACGCACTTATAGAGTAATTATAAGTTATACCAGATAACGCAGTAGTGTCTTCAAAACTAATACCTTGAACACCAGAATTTATTCTGGTGGTAGTATTATTCAGTTCACGATAAATATTGTAATTTGTTGCTCTTGGTGTGGACGACCATAATATTTTTATTTTATCTGTATACGCTCCATCACTGGCGGCAACACTTAAAGGAGCATCAGGTATAGTGCTATCCAAACTACCAATAACAGAATCGCTAAATTCGCTGTCTCCCAAAGAACAAGAAGCTTTGACCGCGTAATAATAGCGTGTTCCGTATGAAACTCCCGTATCATTATAAGAAGTGTTTACTGTAGAAGTAAAATAAGTTAGAACTGGTGATGGATCCGAATCATTGTAACGATACAGATTATAAGCAGTTGCACCACTAACACTGCTCCAAGTTAATACTATTTTATCTGTATATACTCCATCAGAAACTGTTAAATTTGTTGGTGGTATTAATTTTTTCCAACCTTGAACAGAAGCACTGTTACGGGTTGTAATGATATTACCGCTATCATTAACAAAAGATCGGATGTTATAAGTGAACAATTTTCCGTATAAAGAGTCTGTATCATTAAAATAATTTGTTGTGGTCGATCCTATTAGAGCACTGTCTCGGTAAATATAATAACCGTTAACACCACTGACTGTGTTCCAATTTAACTGGATTTTATCTGTATAAGTTCCGTAACTAGCTTGTACGCCTTTAGGAATATACCGATCGCCCAATGCCTTATTTGGATTTATTAAACCACCAGAAACAAGTAAAATTTTATACTTTATTTTTTTTTAATTTTTATTATATAAACATCACTATAATTTAGTTTTTTGATTTTAGGTGAAACCACCAGTTCATGTTGTATGATTTTTATTTTCATAACATTACGACTTATCAATAATTACTATTTCACCACTGTCTGGATCAATTGCATAAACCTCGGTATCTTCAAGTATTCTTTGTCTTTCTTCTCTAGAAAGCGTTGGTTCTAATGAATACGGATAAATAGCAGGTTCTGGATATATGTACTCAGGAAATGGTATTTTTGCAGATATCATCAAATTTTTAGTTATGTTTTTTATATAAAAAAAATACACATTTTCTGCAAAATATTGTTTTAATTCTGCTTTAAGTGTTTTTTGAGGTTGAGCAATTTTAAGTTTCATTTAAAATAAATTAATCCGGATTAACTTGAATTCTGCCTTCAAGTAATTTTTCGCAATAAGTAACGCCTATAAGAAGTTTTAAATCGTAAAATAATTTTCCAGTAGGTAATGAATTCGTTGTGGCTTTATCTAATTGAATTAAAATTCCGCCATCTGTTGGGGTTCCGTTATAATTAGTATTTAAATTAATACCACCGAATTCTGCGCCAGTTCCAACAGAACTTGCTCCGGTATAACCATAAGTTACACCATTTGGTGTGGCAAAAACTAATGGATAACTAGCTGATCTATACCGTTCAATTCTCATTTCTGCAGTATAAGAACTGAGATCCACACCAACATCGCTGTCAGTAAGATACTGTATCCAGGCGTTTAAATTACAATTTTTATTTATTTCAAGATCATATTGTGCTGCCATACAATTATATATTAATTATCTGCTGGCAACTTTTCGGTCTTTAAACTTGCGTTTTGGTAGTTGGGCTGGAAAATTAGCCGGTTTATGGTCCCGTTTTTCGCTTTGTTTTTGAACTTGTTCGTTCATCTGTTCTATCACGTGCATTTGTTTGGTATCTTCAAAAAACTTCAAATATTGATTTAAATTGTTTTGAACCCGATCCACCTGATCTTCTGGTAAACGGTTTTCTGTCAGCAGTTTCTTGCAAGCAGCATACCCCATATGCGGCTTGCCAGCGTAGAACGCAGTTGAACCTATTTCATCTAAAATTCCATATTTGTAAACGTCTTGTGACACGAACAAGATGTCGTCAGACGGAAACGGAATATCTGCTGCCATCTTGGCGTATAAGAACGCTAAACGAGGATGGTCCATTAAACGGTACACTCTGGCAATTTGATGTAGTGGTTCTGCACGTGAAGGTCGTAATTCCCACGCTTCCAAAAATGCTTGTTGAATTTCCAACCAAGACTTATTTTGTAAGCCACGGCACATTCCTATACGGTAGGCAGAATAAAACTGTTCTTCTTCCCAACCACCCATCTGGACTCGTTTAATGTACGCTGCTTCTGCCTTTTCCCATTGTTGTGAATCAAAATAGCTTTGAGCAAGATAAAATTGGTATCGGATATTGTCTGGTTCGTCTATCAGAGCTTTTTCTAAAAGCTCTGCGTCCTTCTTATACTTTTCTACAGGTGTAATATTTAAATTACGTGAACCCATAGTTCTGGCAACGATTGCGTATTCACCTTCAATCTTGGTTATTTTTGGTTGTTGATTTTCGGTTGTTGGGTATTCGTGAAGAATACCAACGTACTTCCAACCACGACCTGTACGGAAGATTTGCGTTCTCCACCAAACAAAGTCTTGTCTCTGGAACTTTAAAGCAAACGCGTCCAATTCATCAGGAACATTGAGAGGCATTTCAAACTTGCCTTCAATATAATCGTCTGCGTCAATCATCCAAGCCCAGTCTGCTTTGCCGTCACACAAGGTTAGAGCTTCAGATCTGTTATGACCAAATCCCACCCATGGACGTTCGTGTAGTTCGCCTGGAATGCCCTTCTCTGCAAAGTAAGAACGAATTAGATCTTGAGTACCGTCTGTAGAACCGGTATCCACAATAACCCAATAATCAACATATTTTGAAATAGTATCTAAGCACTCTTTGATAATGTGAGTTTCATTCTTTACAATCATTGACAAGCATAATTTAGGCATTATTTAAATCTCCACTAATATTTATATTAGATTAATTGAGTCTCTTAATATTTCAAATGTATTTTTTATTCCTGTTACCATTCCTACAGTTTTGATTGGCAACTCGGAGTATTCACCACAATAAAAGTCTAATTTGCCTTTATTTTCTATAACAATCGGAACTGTATAGGTGCTTGATTGATTAATAATATTAGCAATGTTTGACAGGGTATATTTGTACTCGTAAGAACAATTAATTTCTTTTGTTCCGTCATTGGTGATATAATAATCAACCAAAGATATTAAATCTTTCATATAAAAAAAATCCATTATTTTATCTGTATGAATTATCATAGACTCTCTGCGAATATATCTTTGTAGATTTGATCTAATAAATCTGGTAGCTAGCTCATTTTCATCAAATACTCCAAAAATTCTTAAATTATAAAATTTTTCAGTGTTTCTTATAGAGTTTGCAATTTGATTTTTACTAATACCATATGGAGTATCTGGTTGAAAAGTTTCTGCACCAGAACCAAAAGATATAAATTTGTTAAAGTAGTGTTTGTTTGCAAGTAGATTATTATACATTATTAAATTTTCATTTAATACTGTCTGATCTTCTGCTTTTAATCTACTACCACCAACGATTGCTGTGTGGATTACAACATCAAAATAACGTTCATGAAACCATTCACATACCGCATCATAATTTGTTAAATTAAAATTTTGTCTGGTTATTGTAGTTATTTGGTGTTTATCTTTTAGATGAGAATAAAGACTTTTGGCAATATAACCATTTCCACCTGTTATTAATATATTCATTTATTTCTTTCTAAAAGTAACTAGATAATTAATTGATTTTCTATCTAAAACCATATCTACCAATTCAAATTCATTATTTACTTCTGAATTCTGTTTATCATTTAAGAAATGAGTTTTGAATGCACCAGTTTTTTGAACATTTAATAAATCTTCAGCTAGTAATGAATTGTCATATTTAAATTTACCACGAGCAGTGCTTGGATTTTGTAAATCTTCCATGAAATAATAACCACCGGATTTTAGCATGTTTCTACTTTGCCAGAGAGATACTGCCATATGGTTTGGCCAATGACTGCCATCTTCTATAATAAAATCAAAATCATTTGGACATATTTGTTTCAATTCGTCCCAATCAGAAAAATTTCCCTGATCGGCGTATATAAAATTGACACCCCAAGAATTTAGTTGTTTTATTTCTTGTGTCTTTTTATCCAAATAAGAACCCCAAAAATTATCAATACAATATAAATCAATATCTTTAAAATAAGATAACCACATTTTTGATGAAGCATATGAAAATCTTTTATCACATATGCCTATTTCAAGAAGTTTTATTTTTTCTTTTCTGTGAGGTTCCATGTACTTTGTATAAGTTGTCGTGTAACCCATACAATCATATTCTGGCCAATGTTCGCCCCAAGACAGTGTACTTGTGTCTGCTGTGCCTTTATCTGTTTCAAATTTGTTAGCAAGTTCTGTTAATGTTAAATTTTTATCATAAAAAGAATTATGTTGATTTGTTTTTACAAAATATTTCATAAATTTATATCTTTCGTATTCATGTTTGTTAATTCACCTGGTATTATTTTGCCATTCTTATCTATACCTTTAGAAATAACTTTTGGTTCGTGTTGTTCGTTAGGGTCGGTAAAAACTTCTATTATTGTTGGATTACTTTCATTGAAAATTACACTTAACGAGGAATCTATTTCTTCATTACTTTGTATAGCAACATACTTAAATCCAAAAACTTTTGCAATGTCTTTAAAAGAAGGAATAGAAACGCCGGACGAAAATTCCGATGCAACATAATGTCCTTTAAAAAAGGAATTTTGAGTGAGTTTAATAGAAAGATATCCCTGATTATTAATAATAAATAATTTTAATGGTATTTTATTATATTTGACGGTTTCTAATTCTTGAAGATTCATCATTATACTGCCGTCACCTTCTATGCAAATTATTGGTTTTTTGCTGCCATAATATGCACCTATTGCTGCAGGAAGACCATATCCCATAGGGGCAGTTCCTTCGTTACTAAAGAGTCTTTGTTTATTTTTTAAATTTATAGTTTTCAAAGGTATCACATGAGCTGTTCCATCACTTGTAACTATTATTGATTCTTCGTTTAATGTGTTTTCTAATTTTTTAGAAAATACGTATGTACTAACATGAGTTTTTAAATTTTCATGCTTATCCAGTACTAATTTTTCTTTTGCTCTTTTTGTTTTTATTTCGTCGTGCCAATTTAATATTTTTGGTGCAACTATTTTTGGATTAACATAGTCAAAAAACTGATTAAGATCTATATTCCATCCTATTTTTTTAAATTTTAATTTATTTATTTCGTTCTTATCGACGTCTATTATTATTTTTTTAGCTTTTGGAGCAAACTTTTTTGCGTCATATCCTATCATTTTAGGATTTAACCTAGAACCTAAACATATTATTAAATCACTTTCTTGTATAATATGATTGGATGTGTATTGCCCAAGAAGACCAAATCTTCCTGCGTAATACTCGTAGTCTGTATTAATGGTGTCTACAGCGGAATGGGGGCCAGACATTACAGGAATTTTTGTCTTGTTCAAAAATTCTTTTAATTTATCTACGGTATTTGATGCTCGAATACCACCACCAACAACAACCATTGGCTTTTTACTATTTTTTAGTAATTTTTGTAATTTATTAAAATAATAAAAATTTAATAAATTTTTGTTTTTATTTGGTATGAATTTTTTTAATGTATCGATATTTACATCACTGCTTTGTATGTCTAGTGGTATATCAATCCAAACCGGTCCCGGTCTACCAGTAGTTGCCATATGATATGCTTTTTGTAAATGATATAATATTGTATTTTTATCCTTTACAACTACCGCATACTTGGTCATTGTTTTAATAGTATCAATTATATTAAATTCTTGTTGGCCGATTTGCCTGCACCCTGTGCCTTTTGATAATTGGTCTGAAGGTACTTGGCCGGAAATAACAATTATAGGAATAGAATCTTGATACGCACATAATATTCCAGTTAAAGTGTTTGTTCCACCAGGGCCTGTAGTTACTAAAACACATCCAGGTTTGTTTGCTACTCTGGCGTATCCTTCTGCTGCAATTGCACATGCTTGCTCATGATGATTACAAATATATTTTATATTTTTATTTTTACCAAGAGAATCCGTCAAATGCATACACCCGCCGCCAGACACGGTAAAAACCGTATCTATATCTTTTTCTGCTATAAATTGAAAAACAAAATCAGAAAGTTTCATAATTTAAATATCATCTCTTGTTAGAGGTGCATCTTTTTTTAAGTTCTTTAATGCTATTGCATCATCTTCTATGAAATCACGAGAAGATACGTGGCCTATTTCTTTTTGATAAGGCACTGCTGCGTATAGATCATCTATTGTAATTTTTTGACCCTTTTTTATATTATTTTTTAAATATAAACCACGATATAAAGATTGCAAATAATCAGACTCTTTTTCATCAACTATTCGCCTAGTTTTTGAAGAAGTACCACACATTTCTACTGCTTTATTAAAAGCTTTAAACCATTCATCTGCTTGCTGTGGTAAAGTACAATACGCCGATACTTCTTTTTGTTCGTGGCCTTCTGGGTATGGTATATCTATATGACGTTCCCATGTTCTTGCTCCTTTAGCATAAGAAATTAACATTGAAGAATGCCAATCATAATATTCGTGAGTGGATAATCCTATTACCAAATTTGGATATTTTGATTTTAAATAATCTATTTGATTTAATTCAAGTTCATTATCTTCACTGGGATACTTTGAAACACAATGATTAATTGAAATAGGAATATTTCTATTGCAAAAATATCTTACAACATCATCTATTTGCTTATCATTTGCTCCACCAGTTGATATAATAACTGGTTTTTTTGTGGAAGCAATTTTCTTAATTAATAACCAATCATTAATATCGGAACTAGCTATTTTAATTATAGGCAAATTTAAATCAACACACCAATCAACCGACTTTTCATCAAAAGGCGTTGACATAGGAATACAATCATGTTTTTTAATATATTCGACAAGTTCTTTGAATTCATTATATGATAATTTTGTTTTTGTAGTTTTTTGAATATATCTAGATCTTTTTGGTAGTGAAGCTAGATCTACATTCTTTTCTGTTGGTTTAAAATTTTTATGAATAAAAGTATCCACATCTCTAAACTGCAATTTAATTGCTGCTTTAATGTTATTATTTTTAACAATCTTTGCAAATTGTTTTATTATTTGTTTACCACGTTTAAGCGAGCCCCAATGATTATTTGCTAGTTCCAAAACAAAAAGATTTTTAAAAATTTGGTTGTTCATATTTTTTTACCAGATAAATTTATTTTTATAGTATTTTACGATATTTTCTATTTCTACATTAAATATTTTTTCAGGAGCCCACCCCAATGTTCTTAACTTACTGTCGTCTAATGCATACCTAACATCCTGTCCTACTCTATGATAGGACATATCTACATAATTTTCTATATCAAATTCATTAGCGTTTAATACTACTGAGATTATTTTTTTCACAGTTTCAATATTAGATTGTTCAAATCCACCGGCAATATTGTATATCTCATTTTTGACACCACTTTCTATTATTTTTATAATAGCATTAGCGGTATCAGAAGCATGTAACCAATTTCTTACTGGTGTGCCTCTATTATGAAGAGGAATTTTTCTTTTTAAATTTAAATATTTACATGTTTTTGGTATAAGTTTTTCTGTATATTGTCCTATACCATAATTATTTGTTGGTCTTACAATAACATAAGAAACTTTATATGTTCTAGACCAAGCCAAAACCAACATATCTGCTGCAGCTTTTGTGGCAGAATATGGATTTGATGGTTTTAAAATGTCTGTTTCTTTGTGGGCTCCGTTTTCAACATCACCATAAACTTCATCTGTGCTTAAATGTATTAATGTTGGAATTATAGAATTTTCTTGTCTATAATTTTTTATTAAATTTAAAAGATTATGAACTCCATTTATATTTGAGTGAACAAAATCATCACTATTAGCTATAGAATTGCCTACATGCGTTTCTGCTGCGGTATTAATGATATAATCGCAATCATATAAAAACTTTAAATCATTAATATCGCAATGAACAAAAGAAAAATTTTTGTATTGTTTGAATTCTTCTAGAAGTTCATCATTGGCCGCATAGGTCATTTTATCAACTCCCTTTACATACCAACCCTTTTCTAGACATAATCTAGTTATATAAGATCCTATAAAACCTAAACAACCTGTTACATATACTATTTTCATATTTTTACCAAAAAGTTGGTTCTCCTATTATTCTGGGCGCACAATATTGCAAATTTGAAGTTTGTGTTTCTATGTTATTATCGTTATAGTATTTCTTTAACGCTTGTTCATAAATGTATGAATGAAAATTGTCGGTAGCATAATACCAATAATTATCAATAGCATCATAAAATTTTGTTTTTATATTGAATTGAGATTCGTTTCCAACAGACCAAATATCAAAAATGTAAGGATGTGTACCATCATATACAGTTTTGGGTATAATTAATTTTTTGCTGTGTAGTTCTTCTATATTTAGTTTAGAGAGATAATTAATATCCAATCTTGTAGAAAAATACACATCATAATTTTCATGTTGTTTTGCTGTATTGAAACATTTTAAACAACTTTCTAACATTCTTTTTGCCCCTAGATGGGGATTTGGTATTTGTTTTTTATATTTTTCTTTTAAATGATCAACTCCAGTATCAGTTTCTACTGTTATATGTTTTGGGTTATAAGCTTTTATTATACCACCAAGATCTAAGATTTTTGAAGATTCTTCTTCTAGTTTTTGACTTACTTGTTCTTCCCAGCCGTTCCAATGAGAACCACTTTTAGAATTTACCCTATCCCAAGTGTGTATAAAAATATCACCTGGAGCAATAGAAAAAACGTTATTAAAAAAATTCTGATAACATTGATTCCATGTTCTTGAATGGCCGTGAAAAATATAAGCAATTTTCATTATTGATTCTTTATATTACCACTATTTTTATAAAAGTCAACTAATTTATGTATGATATTTTCTATAGAAAATTCATTAATATGACCATATGATTTTAATTTTTTTGTGTCCAGATATGAATGTCTTACTTGAACAATGTTATGAAATTGTGTTGGTTGTATATCTAATATTTTTGAGGAAGAACCAGCATAATTTATAGCTTTCTGTACAAGATCCCCAAACATGTGTGGCTCGCCACTACCTATATTAATAATTTCATTAGTTGGTGCGTTTTCCATGCAACACTTTATTGCTGAACATACGTCATCCACGTATATGTAATCTCTTAATACTTTTCCACCATAATACAATTCTATATCTTTATTTTCGGTTATTTGTTTTATTAAATATTGTAAAGCATTTTTCTTTTTTGAAATTTTTAAATCGCCTTCTCCTAATACATTTGCTAATCTAAAAATTCTATATTTTATATTAAAAGTCTGGCAAAAGGATATCAGTAGTTGTTCTGCACAATACTTTGTTATTGAATAAAATCCAGTTGGATTGCATTTAGATGTGTCTTCTTTGAATGGTATTTCATTGTTCTGACCATATACAAACCAAGAGCTAACAAAATTAAATACAGTATTTGTATTTTTTGGAATATTTTCTAATACATTCATCAATACTTTTAAATTGGTATCGATATCAATGTGCAGATTGTTATGAATATTATAATTGTCTACAGTACTAATTAAGTATAATATATTATCAGTTGTTGGATGATAATCATTTTTTTCATTTTTAATAATTTGATCATGATATTTTTTACAAAAATAAGATCCAATAAATCCAGTTCCACCAAAAATATTTATTTTTTGTTTCATAATTTATTCTTTTATGTTATTTTTGGTGAATAGCAATCCATTCATTTGGAAAATACTTGCCATTAATATAATTAAATCTATGATCATCTAAGTAATTATATGGGCAAATAACTTTTTTATTCTCATTTTGATTTAAATATGCTCCCCACCAATGAAAACTACTATTTGCTATGATATTATGATCACACAAAGTCATCAAACACATTTGTTCATACTTTGATAAATTTTCAGCATAAACAACATTGTCTAATTTTAAGTTGGATTTTACCCATTCCCAACCATTATGAGAATCTGAAGGAGCACCAGAGAAGATAAAAAATTTAAGTTTTTTGTTTGGTATTAGTTCTTTTATTTTTTTTATTGCGGCATAATAATAATCCAAAGATAATACTAACGATGCTCCTCCACCATCATCTCTTCTGAATCCAATAGAAACCGTTATTTCTTGATCTTGATTGTGTTGTTGTAGATATTTATTAGATTTTTTTTGTATTTCATCTGTAAATGTATACATTTCTAAAATATCATTTTTTAAAAAATCAAAGTACTTAAAAAAACCAAGATCTCCTCTTACCACATAATTATTTTTAGGCGAAAGATCATATAATTTTTTATCTATTTCTCCTATTAATATACCAGAAGGCAGTTCTGGAACTATATTGTAAAATATTTGATCTTTTAAATCATGTATTGAAATTATTTTTGGTTTTGTTTTAAATGGATCATGTATTAACAATCCAAATATAGTATTATCAAAGTTTTCTTTTATTAGGATTGGTTGGTTTTTGCTCAACTTTCCAATGGCATATAAAGATGCATATTGTGACATTTGTGAACCAAAACCACAATCTGTTCCTAATTCTAGTTTAGTTATATAACCCATATTTTATAGTCCATATTTTATAGTTCTATTGTTTCTAATAATTGAATTCTATCCAACATCTGTTGGTTATCTTCTTTTGATCGTAATGTAGAAGTACCTCTTCCATGAAAACCAAAACAAAGATTCAAATCAAAAGGGCATTCTGGTATTTGTTCTTCTAGTGAAAATTTCATAGCAACTTCTACTGGTGCAAATTTGCAACCATAGTTTTCTAAAAGGTCTCTATTTCTAATACAAATACTTGCATCCTCGTGCCCAGGACTTTGGATATTTTTACATAAATTGATTAATTTTTTACTTCTTAAACTAAATCCACCATTTCCAACTCTGTATTTTGGGCCATAATATTGAACCGTATGAATCCATGGTGCACCAATATAATCATAATTTAAAAAATTATCATCCCATAATTGAGGATTGATTACAAAACCATCATCATGAATGGTGAGACAAAAATCAGTATCAATATGTTTATGTAATTCATGTAACATGAACGGACTATAGCTGTCATGAGATAATTTATCAATTTGCACAAATTGTATATTATTTGGTATATTTTCTGGTTTTATATGAGAGATTAATTTGGCATTTCCAAACTCTATATGTTTCATGCTGTATTTTAATGCCTTCAATCCAATATCCGGATTAACACCATCTATGCAAACTATTGTTATATTTTTTAATTGTATTTTATCGTTCATAAATATTGACCAAAACTATTTTTTAATACATCTATTCTATTTTTATTCGGAACTCCAGTAATATGAACCAAAAAAGATTCAGGCGTCCATGGAGCAATCGGATCTGATCTTCCATCCCATATTCCTCTAAACATCTGTTTAGAAGGTATAGAATTTAAAAATTTATGTTCTAGTATTTTAATATTATTTTTAAATGTCGTATTTTGATAAATTAAATTAAAAGTAGCTTGTTCTTCGCCCCATTGATTATTTTCAATAACAGCTTTTCCTATAAGATTAAACATATGAAAAAAATCAGAAGTATTATTTTTATTTTGTAATACAAAATTACCAGTACTAAAACTTCTTTTGTCATTCCAATCCCAAGAAATGGAAAGTAAAGAAGTATCGTCTATAAAATCTTCAATCTTATAAGTATCGTTTGTTATTAATGTATCTGCATCTATCCACATAACAGTATCATAATACTGCAACATTTCAAATGAACGAAGTGCTCTTAAAAATCCAAGATGTTTAGCTTGAAATATACCATCTTTATGGACACCAAAAGAACGCAGTGCAAGAAGATCGTAACCGTATTTCTTTGTATATCTTTGTTTTGATGGTAGTGTTAAATCAAATACTTCTTCCATAGTATTATCAGTCTCTTGATCACTGCGAAGAGTATCTGTAGTTCCAGTTATTATTAATACTTTTTTATTCATTTTTATATTTTCTTAAAAAAGCTTTCTGCTATTTGTTCAATATAATCTAATTGTTCTGTAGTTATAACTGGACTAGTGCCTAAGAAGAAAGTATCTGTTGTTACTTTTCTTGCATTTGGATACTTATTAATTACTTCATTGGGATCCATCATTCCGGTATATGCTGGTTGTAACATAATATTACCAGCAAAGTACGGTCTGGTTTGAATTTTGTTGTTTTCAAAGTGATCTACGATATCCTTTCTCTTAAAAGGAACACCATCTTTAATAGTTATCGCAAATGCAAACCAAGCAGGATCTGCTCCCTCGGTCGCTTTTGGTAGTATCAAATATTCTTGATATTTAGAAAATATTTGGGATAGTCTTGCGTGATTATTATTTCTCATTTTAATAATCTTTGGTAACTTCTTTATTTGAGCAAGACCCATAGCTGCTTGTGAGTCCGTTGGTTTAAGATTGTAGCCAATTTCATCATAGACATACTTGTGATCGAAGATTTCGTCGGGTAAAGCCGGAAGCCAATTAGAAAACCGAGATTTACACATACCATTTTTTAATAAATTAGCTTTTTGACCAACACAATAGCAACCTCTTCCCCATTCTCTAAAGCTTCTTGTTATCTTTTCTTGGTGTGCAGTATTACATGCAATAAATCCACCTTCGCCCATTGTGATATGGTGAGCAGGGTAGAAAGAAAAACTTGCAAATTCTCCAAAACTTCCTAATGGTTTTCCTTTATAAGTCGAGCCCAAAGCATCACAACAATCCTCTAATAAGATCAAACCATATTCGTTTATGATTTCCATAAGACGATCCATATTTGGAGGATTACCCAACACGTGAGCAAAAGTAATTATTTTACATCCCTCTTTGGCTCGTTGTTCTACTTGATCTAGATTGAGATTCAGTGTGTCTAGATCTATATCAACAAATACTGGTTCAAAACCTACTTGAAAAATAGGATTAATCGTCGTTGGAAATCCAGCAATAGGAGTAATTACTTTTGTTCCCTTGGGAAAATTGGTAAGTCTTTTGGATGTTAATGCCGACATCATTAGCAGATTCGAACTACTACCACTATTTGTTAGAATACCAAAATTTTTATTTACTAAACGAGGAAAGATTTGTTCAAAACGAATACCATTTTCTCCAAGAACTAACCAGCCTTCTAGCATGGTCTTTATAGATTCCGTATATTCTTCGGTATCAAAATATGGACCAGCATATTGTACCCAATCTTTACCAGCAACCCATTTCTTTGCTGCGTGTTTTTCATTGATAAACTGTTCTACTTGTTTTAAAATATCTTGCATGTCCATATTAATGAATTTCCATTCCCCAATCATTAAGATTAGGAATATTATATTTTTCTATATTTTCTTTTATGTATTTAAATTTGTAACTATTTTTAATATCATTTTTATCATAAATTTTTGGATCTACTTTTAAAGGAAACTCAAATGAAGCATAGTTCCAATTAAAATTATTAACAGAAGCATCATATGCACTTGCCGGTATAGTATCAATACCAAATTTTATTCTATTTACATGATCGCATATTTTCCAATAATATTGTTTAACTGCAACAGTTTTTTTGCATAACCATTGTAAATGAGAAATAAACAAATTTGGTGGACTGATTACACCTTGTTTCTCTGGAACCGGTAAATGTTCTGAATGCATTTGAGCTGTTTTAAAGACCCCTTTTTTACCATAACTACCAATTCTGTCTTTATAGTTCTGTCTCCAAGGACCATCTATTCTTATTTGATTTTTATCTGTATATTGAATCCATTGAGTATGAATTAAAGTGTCTTTATTTGCATTCATTATTTCTTGTAATTCATTTTTACTCATTGAACCATCAAAATATTCGTCTGTATCTAAACAAAGAATATTTCCAGTATGTTTGAATGCTTCATCATATAAACGTTGTCGTACTTCAGATTCAATATTTGTTGTTATATCATCACGATTCATACCACTTGGTATAACATTTAAAATATTAAATGCCTTTTTATTGTCCATTAAATATTCATAGGTTCCATCGGAACACGAATCGACCATGAAAACAAAACCATCGGCATATTTTTGCCATTGTGGTATCAATTCTTGTATTAAAAATAATTCGTCTCTAGTTATGGTTATTTGTACCATCATAATATTAACACTCCACTATTCTATCTATAAGAGGCTTACAATAGTTTTTTGCCTTTTCAAAGTTATTATTAATCTTATCTAGATTGTTATAATAATAATCTTGAGTATAATTAAACATTAAAACATTTTCTGGATTTATCCAATAAGTAGTATCAAAGTATTCGGATACATTTGGGCATCCCCAATAAATAGGAATAGTTTTTGTAATTAAACAATCAATTAATTTTTCTGTAAAGTAATTTGGTTCACTTGAACTTTCCACAACTACAGAATACATAGAATTAAATAAATTAATTTTATTATCATTTGGTAATGTTGGTGTATTTGGTATAGGAAAACGAGTTGAAGAATAAAAATTTAATTTTGCCTGAATTTTTTGTTTATTATTCCAAATAGTATGGCGAATATTATAACCCTGTTTGCCAGTTAATGAACCACATACCATGCTTACACTATTTTCTTTTGGTAATTGTCCCAGATCTTCTGTAAATACACCAATAGAATCCGGATGATGTGTTGATTTATTCAACCATGTTGTACCATAAGGTTGTTTTACTGCATGTTTACAGTTATCTAAAATTTTGGGATTAGAAGTAATAATCTTAGTGTAATGGTATTGATTTGCCAAAACATGATCAGCTTGCTCAACCCAAGCTGATGTTGTTGGTTCATTTATATTAATAAAAATTTTATATTTTGCATCAGAATAAAATTGAACTGGTCCACCTGGTCTGGCATTTTTACCAAATCTAGTAAAATGAATCTCATAAGATTCAGATAAATCTGGTAAAGAATCCGGAGATATCAAATAATCGGCATTTAGTACAAGTGGTTTCATTTTATAATTTCATCAAACAACCAATCATCTGCTAATTTAATTTTATTAACAGCATCAAAGTTATTTTTAATTGCTGCCATTTTTAATGTATAGAATTCCTTTGAAAGGCTTTGTAAAATTTCTTGTTCTTTGCCAGATTCTAAGAATATTATACCATCTCCATCAAAAAAGTCAAGTACTTTTTTTGTACCAGAATATACAGGAATAGTTCCAGTTGCAAAACAATCTGTTATTTTTTCTGTCCAATAAGAATCATAAATCCCATTTTCAATTACTATGCTGAACATATAATCTTTAACACCATCTATTTTGGTATTCCAAGGATTTCTTGGATCTACCACTGTTCTTGGTGTTTCGTGTGCTCCACCAAATACATCAAATTCATTATCTAAAGCTAGTCTAGCAATTTGATGGCGATACACATGACCTTCTGTTTTGAGTTTAGGAGAACAAAACATAGAACACAGTTTATTTTTTGGGTGTATGCCCCATTGATCTTTTGGAATCCATGGGTAATTACTGCCAACAGGACAATAAATAAAATTAGTATTTAAATTTAATAAAGATTGATCGCATGTAAAAATTTTATTATAATAATTTTCAAATAATACTTTATGGTTATGAATTAAAAAATTATAAACATCTGGTATTATACAGCTAGACTCACAGACCCATCCATATCTTTTTTCTTTAGATATAGAAAAATCTGGTTGTTGCATCATACCACGGTCGATATGAACATCATATTCAGACTTTTCTGTTGTCCAATTAAAATTACTTGGTTTTAAATTAGAGCAGGATGAATGTTGTATTTCAAATGGTGCACCAATAGCTCTTACTTTGTACCTGGGCTCTGCCATGCTATTAAATCCTCACTCATTCCTAATTTCTTTAATGCTTCTTTTTTAGATTCTACATCTGCTAGGCCCATGACAATAATAGAATTTTCTTGTTCTTCTCCGGGCCAAACACAGTATTCTGGTCCTATGAATTTCATACGAAATCCTTCTTTTTGGTAAAATGTATGCAATATACCAATAAGAGCTTCGTGATCAAACCACTGGCCATTATTTGCCATCTGTCTTGCCATGAAGGTCCAGTGTTGAAGAAATTCTAATACTTTAGAATTAAAATCTAAATAAATTGGAGATGCTTTTGCTGCATGCAACTTATTTGTAGAACAAGCAACTGCTATATCAGTATTTCCCGTAAATTGATCAAAAACATTAAGAGACTTGCGTACATCAGAATCAATATCCAACCAAACAACAGGTTTTTGTTTTTGTATCAGCATTTGGTATATGAACTGGGGTTTACTCAAACAATTTTTTTGATAAGATCCTAAAGAATCTTTTTGTCTAAAATCGTGAGGAATACCCAAAGGTACTAATTGTTCATGTAGCCTTTTAGCATGGTCGCTGTAATAAGTTTTACCGTCTATATCACTATAAAAAGAAATCACTTCGGTTTGCATAATTAAGAGTTTCCTATATGGTATTTAGGCACCAGTTGCCATTCTTTCTTTTCTTTATGGGGAATAATTTTTAGTTGAGCCAAAGAAATAATTGGTTCTTTGTACTCGTCTGGATCCACAGCTTCTACCAGTCCCCATTCTACCAGAAGCTTTACAATCATATTGCGTCGTCCAAGATCTGTATCGTCTATATCTGTTTCTAGTCCGTCTAGATCGAGCATCTCTTTGAAATGCATGATGGCGTATCTGCCGCGTTTGTGAAGTATGTGGCAGCTCTGATACAATTTTTTTTCCTTTTTGGAGGACACACCCATTCGGGTAAGAGTCTCCTTGACCTTGAGAAAATCGTCTTTAGATTTTAATTTAATTTCAACACCAAGGCCATCAAAAATATCTTCGTTTTCCATTATAATCCGCTTTCATTAAAAAATTCAGTAATACGGAATTATTTAGGATTTTTGGTATTTGTGCCACCTTGATCTAAAATAGAAAAAATTTCATCCCAATCTTCTTGTTTAATTAGGTCTACTACTTGCTTGGCCTTGGTGTGAGAGTATCCGTATAAGGTCTTTAAAGCATCTATACGGTCATTAGACTCGTCCTTGATCCACTTACTGAATCTCTTACGGGGCCGAACTGATATCCGTAAAAAATCAAACTGCATCTTCTTATCCAAACCGGATAGACGATTCATCTCATTGGCTAAAAAGATGGTGTCTGAGAAATAAGAAAGACCTCGGTTGGCAAGAAATGGAATATATTCTCGTTCGCAACCAGGATCTTCATCCATCAAAGAAATCTTGGTTTGATTTATGGAATTTAAGAAGTCAAACGGCTTCATTCTTTAAATCCACAATTCATCATTAGTTCCACCATGAATGCACATAGATTGATCTCTTGATCCGCCACAAACGCTGTCTTGTACTGGTATTCACCAATGATAACCACTGCTTGAGGGATGCTGGCAGGCTCTAGGAACTCGTATAAGCTATCGTAGACCTTCCTAAAGATGTCTTGGGGGCTATTGTCTAGATTGTTGGCTATCCACTTACGGATCTCTGTAAAGTTTTTGGCCTTCAAGAACCCCATAAGTTCCTTGACGTTTAGTTCGCCAGCAGTACTTAAAATTCCAATATCAATAGTACCTGCCGCAGAGTAACGTTGCAGTTCATTTAAAGTTCGCCTAAAATCTGGAAAATACTTGACTACAACCTTAGATAGCACCTTGTTGTCGTATTCAATGCCTTCTTCTTCCAAAATGCCTTGGCAGCGTTCCAAGAACTGTTTAGCTAGTTCTGGACGTTCCTTGGTTGGAAAGTTAAAGTCAATAACCGTACAACGAGAATGAATTGGTTCAATAATCCGATTCTTGTAGTTACAGGTCAGGATAAACCGACAAGTCTTGGCAAACTCTTCAATAGCTCCACGAAGGGCTGGCTGGATACTTTGGGCGTTCGAGTAATCAAACTCGTCTAGGATAACAATCTTTTGCTTGGCGTCTTCAGACAAAGAAACCGTGCTGGCAAACTGCCTGATCTTGGTTCGCAGAGTATCAATATTACCGTCTTCTGAACAGTTGATCAGAATATAGTCCGCACCCAGTTGAGCACAAAGAGCGCGAGCAACCGTGGTCTTACCCATACCCGGCTTGCCTGCTAGCAGTAGATTAGGACACTCTCCAGATTCAACAATACTGTTAAAAGTATCCTTTAGACTCTTGGGCAGAACACAATCATCGATGATTGCTGGACGATACTTTTCTACCAGCAGACCAACCGCATTGTTTGACGTTAGCATTTTATTCCTTGTAGGTGCTGGTTGCGTCCATAGCAACCCAGTAAGTTAGAGGACGACTGGCATGAGCAAACTGACCAATAACATTCTTAGACAGGGCTACATGATAATCGCCATCAAACATCTTCATGTTTTCCAACTTAAAGTTGAATGAGAAGTCTGCTTGATCCTTGTTGTCACCAACACGAATAGAGAATACGTTGCAGGTTGGATCCTTGAGGTCCTTGACCACTGCAAGCACGGCATCGTCATCAGACACAAAGCAAAGGTCTGGGTTTTGTAGAACTGCACCTGCACGAGATAGTTCGCGGAAATCATCACTGGTCAGATCAAACTCAACTACTGCATCAATCTTCTTGATACTCTTGGTTGGATAAGACAGCAGCTTGGGATCTGAATAGAAGTACTTAACCTTAGAACCACTTGCTCCGGTGATCGTCATGTACTTGTCATCAAAAATAAACTCTGGATCTTGGAACAGAGAAATCACACCCAGTAGCTTGTTGAGATCCCAGATACCAAACTCAGTATCAAAGGACTCCTCAACCTCGACTTCCGCCATGATATTCTTGGTGGGAGACATGGTTGTGATCTTTGATCCAGCCTTTACGTACAGATTAGAGTTAATACCACTGAAATTCTTAAGAATGTTCAGGGTGTCCTTAGAAATTGTTGTTGTTGCTTTTGTCATAATATAAAGTTCCTTTTATCGTTCAAATCGTTCAAAATTTTCAAAGTCACCATCATCGGATGAGTGACCGTGCTTTAAATCATTCAGCCATTGTTGTTGATCTGGCTTGCGTGGACGCTTCTTTCGCTTTTGCTTTCGTTCCTTTTGTTCACGCTTCCAACGCTCGTATTCAGATTCAGGTTCAGGAGTATACATCAAAATTCCTCTAGATGTGGCATAAGAGTCTTAAGTTTATGATCCATAAAATATTGGAGCAGCTTTTCTCTGCCCTTTCCTTGTTGTGATTGATACGTTTCTAGGATCTTGTCTTGAAGATCTTGTGGAATGTTATTCATGTCAATAAGAGTACTGTTCCTGATGTATTTAGGATCCTCAAAAAATGAGGAGTTCTCAGAATCCTTTTTTAATTGATCAATTCGCTTCTGAGTCATTCGGACCTGTCGCTTACCGTCCGTAACAAAAGTATCATCGTCACTAAGCATATTAGGCACACCATCACTTGAATCACCTCCAATAATATGTTCAAAAAGAACCCCACGAGGATCTTCACACTTTAAAAATTCCTTGGTGGTTGGACTGTATTGCTGTACGTTTGGAAAAATTTGCAGTTGCTGAAAGTCTTTATCATTAGAAATGATAAGGATATTTTCAGACTGGCAGTACGTCTTGGTTAGCACGTAAATAATATCGTCTGCTTCTGCTCCCTGTAGACGAATACTGGGATACGGAAACACTTCTGCTACTTCGTTACGAATCTTGTCCAGTACAGCAAAAGCAGCCTTCCATTCGTCCTTCTTGGCTTCCTGTTGCTTACGACGATTTTGCTTATAGTACGGAAAGTACTTGCGTCGCCAGTAGTCAGTACCGTCACTGCAAATAACCAGTTCTCCGTACTTACGAAAATCGGTTCGGTACTTGCGGTACGTATTTAATACAGTGTGACGAATATAATCTTCATTAAGAGGTTCGCCATCCTTGGAAGCCTGAAAAATATTGGCCAAGATAATTTGATTGTTGTCAATAAGTAACATGTTATTAATATATCACACCTTTTTCAAAAGTCAAAACATTATCAGTCATTTAGGATATCTTTGAAATTTTCCAAAGCAGTGATAATTGTTTTAATTTTTCTCTTACCAAGGAACGAAAACGCTTCCTTTAAATCCGGATCTCCCTTATACGCCTGCTTGAGTTCCTTGATATACGGATCCAAATTCTTTGCCAACTTCTTAAAATGCACGTGCTTGATGCCTTGTAGAACCAGCCAGTCAGCATGATCCACATTCTTAAGTTCATCAGATTCAGCAAGTTCAAACAGTTCATCGATTCGACTTTCCAAAACAGACATGTACTCCTTTGTCTTGTTTTGAATACGTTCTTGAACATTGACCTTTTCTTTATCAGTATTATCAACTTCTGGTCTGGTCTGGCCCAGCATGATAATATCTTTAACCTTGGATCGTACCATTTCAATAGTACGAGGATCCAACTTGGCCCCAAGAGTCATAATACGACAACGACTGCCAATCTGAATAAACTCTAAAGCGTTGATATTACATGCCATAGCATACTTAATATCT
>Ga0181356_1000095_pt1 | contig 33877 bp, 42 predicted proteins | sample Fa13VDMM110SN_FD_130104 | JGI IMG/M metagenome (GOLD analysis project Ga0181356, IMG submission 130104) | Freshwater viral communities from Lake Michigan, USA - Fa13.VD.MM110.S.N | ecosystem: Environmental > Aquatic > Freshwater > Lake | place: USA: Michigan | collected 2013-09-24 | reverse complement strand
GCCTTCCAGGCGTAAACCCCACGCACCACGTTTCCGGGATGCGTGAGGGGGAGAACCGGGCGTGATAGCACGCTAGCCCGGTCCATCTGCAGCCATGCGTGCGGCTGCGTGTTGCTGTTGTTGTTGACTCGGCTACTACAGTAGAATCGTCCGCTTACCCCACTACTGTGTAGCCTACAGATACCGCCGTGTCGTGCGTGGCTGGTTGCTAGGCAACCACGCATGATCGACTTCCTGGTGCGCATGCCGCGCGTATGCAACCCCGTAGCCGTTGGCTACCGGACATAGCGCACCGTTGTCATCGGCCCTGAGGCCGACCGTCCAGCGGAGTTACCCGCTGTATTGAATCTAGGTCGTTGGCATCATCGACCGTAGCGTAACCTTGCTGACGTACTTATCAGGGTTGTCATGTACCCCGGCCTGTGGCGAATTCCTGGAGGGAAACTTCGCAGTCGCTGCATAGTTACCAAGCCGCCTGTCACGCCTGGATCCACGCCGAAGCGCAGAGCCGAACGCAACCACGTACTACTACGGTAGGACCATCGCGCACCTGTCTGCCATGCAGAGGAGCAACGCGATAGCCGCCATACGGTATCTGTCGGTGGATAGCCTGTAGTACCTTTCGATCGTTGGCGAGCATGGCCTGGCGCTACTCGCTGTTTCGATATGAGTACTTTGCTCCTAGCGCGGTCTAGCCTCCACAGGGTAGCCGCCCCGCTCCACTGTCGCATAGTGGTAGCGGACTACGAATGGGGTCGGTGCCGTGTTGGATCGGCACTTGCGTGCCTTGCACCTACCTTCATGCTCCCGCATGAATGTCCCACCCATTCGCATCTAGGGTTCCGAGGCTCCCGCGCTTCGCGTGCCCATGTCTGGGCGGCGGGTCCCTAGCCGGAGCCGCTGTCCCCAGGTTGAAGTCGGCCTTTGGGATGGCATAGCGCCATCCTAGGTTCCGGTTCACCACCTGCGGGTCGGTCTCTACGACTACTCGGTTCTATGTCGTGGCAATCGGCGCCGCTCGCGGTTAGGCGGGCGGGCCGTAGGGGTTACTTGGCGGCGAGGGCTTCGCGGCACGCCTTCTCGGCCTGCGCACCCGTCTCGGGCGCGAACACCATGGACACCACGGTGTCGAGGGTGATGGCGCTGCCGTCGGCGCGGTTGCCGACGACCTTGGTCAGGTCGAGGCCCTTGACCACGCGGACCAATTGCGCCTGCCACGCCATCGCTTCCGCAAGGACGGCCTCAGCGGCGAGTAGTTGGGCCTCGGTTGCGTGGCCGCGAAGGTAGTCGGCCTCGATGCGGCGCTTGCGGTTGCCGGCGAGGTGGACGACGCGGCCGTTGCCCTTGCGGTCGAACCACTCGGCCATGAGCGCCTTGCCGAACGTGCCGATGGCAGCGGCGGCCTTGGAGGTGACCCACGTGGTCACGGTGGACGCCCTCGCGGTGTGGGTCAGGACGACGGACGGGAGGGCGACGGTGCTGGAAGCGGTAGCGGTCATGAGATAACTCCTGCTGCTGAACGCAGCATACGGGGTGAATGTCCCGCAACGTGCGGGTACACTAGTAGATGCGCGGACGGGCGGTGGGGTTCACACGAACTCACACTGGAAAAACAACAATCAGCACTTTTATCAGAATTCTGATACGGAAAGCCCGGCAGCTACTATACTCCTGAGCACTTTCTTTATTTCCTCTGTATTATTTCCTACTTCCAGAACGCTATCGCTTATTTTATACTTTGCTCCAGGCTTAACATCCCAATCAACGCGTGGTCTTTTTATTGCTTTCTCATTTTTGATCTTCATATACACGCTATTAACAGAAACAGCATCCTGTCTTAATAAATCTTTATCTTCCTCTGTTGCATTTTCAAGAATGAACAAGCATCTATGAACTGTGTCATGCGAAACACTTGCTTGTTCCGCAATTGATTTGTAGACATCAAACTTCTTACCAACAATGATCTTATTCTTTTGTGAATTTTTAAAACTATCTAGGCCTCCCTTGTAACGCAAGAACAGCTCCACTTTTTCAAATGAACTTAGGTTGCGTCGTATAAGCTGGTTATTTAACATGAAGTCTTTCACTGCGTCTATATCAGGAAAGCTCATTTCCTTTGTAGTAAAAGATATCCCATGTTCTAGGCAGATTTCGTATCGATTGTGCCCATCAACAATGGTGTTTTTTTCTTTCCAAACAACCAGAGGATCTCTACATCCGTTTTCAACAATGTCTTTGGCAAGCATTCGTTTTTGTTTTTTGCCAAGTGGATGTATGAAATTTTTTAGGTCGCTGATGATACTAAATTGAGGAGTTTTATTAGCTCTAAAATTTAAAATTATCTGCTTGATTGGATTAACTAATGCTGTCATTACAGCTGGTGGTATTCCTGAACATCTATGGTATTGCATTCCTAAAGAAACATCTTCTGGAAAAACAAACCAGTCTGGAACTCCTTGAAGTCTTAAACATTCTCTTGGAGTCCATCTTCTTGGCATTTTATTTACATCTTGATTTTCCGTTATTCGAACATCATAGTTTGGCGGCTCTGGATAGAGAGTAAGGTGTCTGTCAGAAGAAATAACAGTATACGCTGGTTGATCCCATTGCCTTTGTTGATTTCTCATTACCCATCGCGGAGAAAATCCCCCTTTATAATACTCACAATGATTTGGTATTTGACATAGCTTATCTTTAATATCCCACACAGCATCTCTAATTGTTTTTCTATCTTTTTCTGGAATTGGATCAGGAAACACATATTCCTCTTTTATATCAGATCTTATTCCAACTATAAAGAAACGAATTCTGTTTTGAGGTATTCCATATTCCCAACAATCAAGTTTTTTGCTATATAGTTTATAACCAGCTTCGGTAAAAGACTTTTTAAGCAAGTCAAGATCGTCTTTAAATTTTTCTGCTGTTATGCCACCGACGTTTTCAATTAAAAAAGCCAATGGCTTAATTTCATTTACCATTCTCCAAAAGTGAAAAGCTAAATTGCCGGTTTTTTCATTTTTAAATCCATCTCTTCTACCGGCTGTGCTAAATGACTGACAAGGAAAGCCACCAGCAATTATATCAGCATATGGAACATCCCACGAGTTTACGCAAGTTATGTCTTCTACCCTTGCTTTATGGGTATGATTGTGGTTATAAGAAGCAACTGCTTTTTCAGATATATCTGAGCTATAGACTATATCGTAACCAGCATCTACTAATCCAATAGCTCCTATTCCAGCACCACAAAACATATCTATTGCTGTTGGTTTATAACTGTGCTTTTCTACACTCATTTATTATTTCCTTGTATATTACCTGTAGCCATGAACCATAAGACATTGATTTTTTTATAATCTCTTCTTCGCGAGCAGTATCAATTATAGACTCTTTGTATTGTTTTGCTGATATTGCCAAATTTCTACGCGACACTAGCAGACTACATATCTTATTATCGATAGAGTCTATTTCATCTCGTATTGTTTTTAATTTTTCTTTACTATCCATGAGGCAAAACCCAAAGACTTCCATGGCCTTGATATTATTTCAAATCCTACTGACTTAAGCTTTTCTTCTATTTCATTTTCTGTGTGGTCAACCATTAATGGTTTTATTGCTTGTTCTTTTTCTAAAATTTCACTTGCGGTAAAATATAATGATTTAAAATCTCTTAGAACTTCAGAATTAATTTTTTCCTCAATCCCAGTTGAAGATATTGTTTTTTCAAAAATTATAAAACAACCACCAGTATTCATTTTTTCATAGACTCTACGATAAACATCTGCTCTTGGAAATTTAATAAAATTATTTGTAAAGGCAGAAATTACAAAATCAAAACCGCTTTCATTGTATGTCATGAAATCTTGTTTTTTACATTCTTGACAATTGAAAGCCTCTTCATAGTCTATACCAACTATGCTTGCATTTTTTGCTACAGTTTTTAATTTCTTGATCAAGCGTCCAGAGCTACATCCTATGTCTAAAACTCTACATCCATCAAAATTAAAATATTTAAAATATGAAAGAATAAAATCATCTACAAAACTAAAACATGGAATTGAGCTATTAATATGGTTATCAAAATCTTTTACAAAAGGAAATTTGCTCATCGCTCACCCTCCCAAAGATGCCATTCTGATATGGTCGTATCAACGCCAATATCTTTTGCAATATCGTTATAAACCCCAAGCACTGTTTTTGAATTTCTTTTATTAAAGCTAGAATCTATGATTTGATCATGAAGCTCTCTTAAACCAGATTCAATTTGTAATGGACTGTTTTTTCTTATCCACTTTCCTCTCTTCCAAAAATCTGGAAATGCATTTATTGCAACTGCTTTTTGAATTGGCTTATGCATTTGATCATATGTAAGATTTAAAAGAAAACCGCCAACAGTATACTGAGCGTATAAATCCCAAAGCTTTACATTAAAATGAGAAGACATTTTAACAACACTAGCATCTGAAGCTAAATAATCGTTGTCTTTTTCAAATCTAAACTTTCTAAAAGCTTCTTCGCCTTCTGTTTTATATGTTATCTCCCCCTTTCTATTTGTGCCATATAGTCCATCCGCACTCATCCCAATGATTGCTGAATCGTGTCCGTCTTTTTTACATGCTGATGACAAATAAAGCCATGGGTGCGCACATTGTATATGAGCTTTTGTTGTTCTACGACATATTTCAATAATTGATTTTATATCCGATATTAATTTATCAAAATTTTTTGGTATCTCTATTAAATTTAGTTTTAATCCAAACTCTTTAGAAATTTCTTTTGTGATTTTTACATCTCTGCTTTTTACACCCTCAACATAAAAAGTATAAAGATCTGGTTTTTTACCACACTCTAGCATAGCGGCTAATATTGTTGCAGAATCAACGCCGCCAGAAAACATCAATGCGTTTTCTTTTCTTTTTTCGATTTCAGAAATTATAATTTTTTTAAACTCCAGGCTCACATTCATTTTTAATTTTCCAACTCTTTCCAGTTTTTATATTTCTTATAGCTGATGAAGAGACATCAAATCTTGACGCAATCACATCATCATCAAATCCCATCTCTATCATTTTCCTTATCTCATCCACGTTTGCCTGTGTTAGTTTACTAAACCGTGAATTCTCCCCTGATATCCGGCTTAAATCTCTATTTTCTGTCTGTTCAGCTTTTGTTGCGTATCGTAAATTAGCCAAAGTGTTGTTTGTACGAACTCTATCGATATGATCAACACTCATTTCCTCTGGACATTCGCCTACAAAGACCTCCATTACTAAACGATGCACAAATATTTTCTCTGCTCCAGTGCCCATGGGCTTTCGCATTACTACAAACGCGTATCCTTCTGTGTCGATAAAAGGATCAATAGTTCTTGGGGGTTTTGAGTGTATCCTACCACGGTTAAAAACAGGTCGCGCCTTTTCACGGACGCGACCTTCGGTGCTGACTTCGTAGTTGGGATTACGGGCTAGTGCTTTCCAGGTTTCCACCCATTATTATAGTATTATGCAAGCTCTGTTTTAAAACATACATTACATTGGCAATACGAAAGCATCCACTTGCACGCTTCCTCAATCAATAAATTTACTTTTTGCATATCAGTTTGACCATTAAACAGTGGTCTATTTAAGACATCTATGTAGCGATTTAAATAACTAATTAGTTTTAGTTGCCAAGTGCTTTTTCCGTTGTCCCTAAGAATTTTTAAATCATTTAAACATTGCTTCATGCATGTACTAATATTCCAAGCAACATAAGCAAATGCTCGTTCTACTAAAATTTCATTTGGGGTTGGTGGACCCATATCCAAAATATCAGAAAGCTTGCTTAGTGATTTAAATTTCTTTTTCATGTTAGCAAAGTAGTGAAGTTATATAAAGTCGCAATGCTGCTTGCTGTTGAATAGCGTCAAGAGCTGGTCTTATTGCGATTAGACCTAACCAGTAACTATAAATTTTCTGCATGTTCTCTGGTTTTTTTGCATTTTTACATAAATTACGCTCACCATCAATATTATTTATTATTCTTTTAAATTCTTTGTTTTCAGACCACTGGTATGGATTTTGTGTTGGCACATTGTCCATAGGCATAGAAGGTCGTAAATTCACAGCAGCAGACAGCTTGTTAAAACATCCTGTGCAATTTTCTTTTAGCCAATTAATTATTTGCGCATGCGTCAAAGCGCTAATTTCTAAATTATTTGGTTGAACGTTGTTGTTGGGCGGCAATAAAAATAAACTATCCAAAACTGATGTTTTTAAAGTCTCCTCCCAAGTTCCAAGCAAAAATGTTTCAGACTCTAGACACTTTTGTAAGCACTCTGATTCTTTAATGATAACAGAAATATCTTTAATCATTTCATCTATCTTCATGCTTTCCGCATTATAAAAAGACAGATCTTCGTACCACTCACCCATGGCTTTTGACACAGAAGGCTGCGCGTGTACAGCAGCTGCCAATTTATTTAAAAGTAGATCAAAAGAGTTTGCTTTTTTGCTGTTGTACTTTACAAACTTAAGATATATTCTCCTTGCCCGTGCTTGCAGTCTGTCCTTTTGAGCCTGAGACAGGAATTTAGCCTGTGGAATTCGCGCAATCGCGTTAAGTATGTGTGCACGGTCAAATTTTCCGTCCGCGTCCTTGTAAGGAAAGTGACGTAGTGAACGAGGTTTGGTTTTACCTTCGGAATCTTTTTTCCCACCAGCTTCGATATAAAGAAAAGCAGAGTCAGGAAGATTATTCTTGTATCGTGTGGTCCACTCGGCGCCTTTGGAAAAGTTTTCCATATTTATAAATACACAAGCCCTTAAACAGAGCCGTTTTGTATTGCCCTTTCTATTGATTCACGCGTCCATCCTTCGGTCTGTATGCCAAGCGCCCCCGCTAGAGCCAAAACAGCAACAGCCAGTGCTGGCGCCGCTGTTCCACCAGAAGCCGCAGCTGCAACTGCCGCCGCTATGGCTAGGCTTATAAGAACAGTTATTTTTATTGTTTCTTCATTTTCTCTCATGAAAGCACCAACAGAAGATACAAAGGACGAAATGGCGTTTCTCGCCCCGCCGATACTGTCTATCACGACACCACCAATACCAAGTACGTATGTCGAAACTCGATCCCATAGGTCTTGGCATGCTTTTTCGCGCTGCTCTGGTGTTGCACCGATAGTATTAAGGAAGGTGTTTATGTCAGCCCATGTTAAGCACAAGTCAGCTAGTTGAGCGTCATCAAGACGTTTAAGTCTTATTTTCATAAAACGAACCAATTGTTCCTCAAAATCAATATTTGCAGATGGTGCAATTCCCAATGAGGAAAGAGCCTCAGAAAGAGCATTAGCCAAAATAACTCCAAAATGATTTACAAAGCTTTCCATATTGGAACTCCAAAAATTAGTAAGAAATCTAAATCTTTTGAGTATTTCGTCAACCTCACGACTAAAACTTTTAAACGCGTCGCTACATAATACGTTTATAAGCATAGACCAAGGTCCGCTGTTATCAACAACTCTTTGTCCAGCCGTTATTAACGCAATCGCATCAGCAATCCAACCAAAAGCAGATCTATTTATTACTCTTTGAAGCGACTGAAGAGCAGACATAAATCTAAATATATCTCTTGGTATATCTGCGCTAGTTTTAGTCTGGTCATTTATTGTCGGCACGCATTCCATAAAAGAAATAAGAGCCTGCTGCCATGTTGCGCTTGATTCAATTCTGCGCACACAGTCTTTTTCTGTTACAACAATGGACTCCTTTGCCGATGGATCCGCCTGCTCGTAAACCTCAGCTTGTTTGTTTAAAGCGGATATAAATCTGTAGTTTAGTTCTTTTTTCATTTTTTATCCAATTGTTATTCCGTACCCCGAAAGCTCTTCTTTGGTTGGCGGCTTCTGACCAAGTAGAACAAAACCAGCTATAAGAATAGCTAAAATAGGACCAGTAACGGGAGCGCTCGTTCCTCCGCTAGCCATAGTTATTCCTAGCGCTGCAAGCATCGCTATAATGAGTGCGCCTCGCAAATCAACCGATGCAAGTCCCTGCGAAAGAACAGCAGATCCAGCTTGTAACACAGACGAAACTTTCTCAAATTCAGCCATTATTACCGTAACTAGTGTTGCTGCTTCTTCTTCAGTCATTTGGGCTATTGTTGAACAAAAAGCGTTTGTGTTGCTTCGTCCACCCATTAGCAGATCGCTCAAAAATTGATTAAATTGTGGACTATTAAATACAGAACGATTAAATGAATAAAAAGTTTCACCTAAAATAAAACCAAGCTTGCCAACAATTTGTTGAACTAATATTTGAACTAGTGCTGGGTTTGCCAAAAACTGGTTAGCTACGCCTATCTGCAAAAGTGTGTCAATTATGCTTTTTATAAAAGCGCATAGCATCTTAAAGAAATCAAGCCAACTTGCTACAGATCCAGCTCTAATCATTGATATTGCAAGTTCACCTAGTTTGGTTACTATCATACCAATAACAACAACAGACGTTATTGCACCACCCCCAGCAGTAAAGCATGAATTTACTGAGGTCAATAATTCTTTAATTGTTTTTGCTAGGTTAAGCTCAGGACATTGGGCCTTTTCTTTTATGCCCTCATTTTCAACAGTTAAAACCTCAACCTGTCTATTCATTGCCTTGATAAATAATTCGTATCTATTCACACATTAAAATACACTCAAGGCAAAACATATGATAAGTGTATCTATTAAAGAATATGAACAGTCTCAAAGCTAAAATAGAAGTTTTAAGAGTTGCTCTTAGTGCAGCCCCACCGTCTACACCACCAAGATGCAAAGCAATAATAGAAAAGTGGGCAAATATAAGAGCAAAAATAAATCAGGCTTACGAGGCTGGTGTAAGCCAAGTTAATGGTTTAACTTTAAACACTCTTGGTAATGTTTGGGAGTTTGAAATCTGGAACTCTCAAAACGGAAATCCCTTTCCGCCAGAAATGTTTAAGTTTTCCGTTGGCCAAGGGCTTTACGTTACAACAAATCGATATCCTCCAGCTGCTGCAATGCAGCAGCCACAATTGAGCACACCAAGCCCTCAAAACGATCCAAATTTAGCTAAAGAACAGCGACTCCAGTGCATAAAAGCATTAAGAAAATGCGCGCTTCTGAGAGGCTATAAAGATTCGCAATCGGGCAAATACATACGCGGAAAATTTGATCTGATGTATTCGGCAGATGTTCTTGAGGCTATAGAACTAGCAACAAAGGGATGTGAGCCTTACGCGTCTGCTGGTGGTAATAGAAACGCAACAACGTCTGACAAGCGAAACTTTTTTCAAGAGCAAATACGCGGTATAGAATCCGAGTTTAGATCTAATGTTAATGATACCCCTGTGTGCAAATCGTGTACGCAACAAAGACCAGCACAAACAGCTCCAGCAACACCATAAAATAATAGCCCGGAAATAATAATGAACCCTATTGATAAATTAAAATTTGTATTAGCAAAAGAGCAAACAGACTGCGCGAAGATAAGCGCTAAATATGCAAAAAAATAGCCGCTGCTAATTCCTGCAAATCGAAGGGACTTGAAGCGGCAGATAAGATTACTTGGCTAAATAATAATAACACTAATGCTGGATTTGAGCCTTTTACTTGGACCTGGGAGCGATGTGCTCCAGAAGGAGAGACTTCTTTTTTTCCTGAGGGTAATAAAAATCCTTTAACAGGTGGTGCTAATAGCCCAAACCAAGACGGTGGTGGTGGATCTATGAGGCCACCACGTGGTCGTGGTGCTGTTATGCCAGCGGTTCTGACCCCAGTCGTAATGGATCCTTCAATGGGACCTCCATCAAATCGAGCGCGTCTTGATGCACGGCGAAGCGAAGAAAAATGCAACATTCTAAAAAAGCATAATGAAATTCTTTATTCTTTAGCTGTAGAAAAAGAAAATGAACTTTACGCTGGCGGCTGCGACCCGTACCAAGAAAATGTTAGGAACAGAACACAGTTGTTGGATGATAAAAAAGACAACCTTAAAAACAAATTTCTTAAAAACCGAGATTTAATAGAGGGAAGAAAACCGTGCAAATAAAATTAATTGTTGCAATTGCTAAGCTGGCAACAGCTGTAAGAGAAAATTACGCTGTGGTTCCTTGCACACTAATGAAAATTAGCCCCTCCAAAAGAGCATTACGCTGCAATTGGAAACCAACAGATATATCAAAGATTGCTTCTGATATAGCAATAAAGGCTAAAACTCAACAGTTGTCTTCTGAGTGTGTTGAGCAAATAGTTCGATCATTTTCAGACACTTTTAATATGAAGTGTGGAAACATGGGAAAAGGTATGTACTCTGGTGCCTACCAGGCTCTTAGATCTGATCTTGTTAGACGTGGTGTAATTAAAACAACAACCAAGACTAGCAAACCAACCCCAAAACCAAATTATAATAAACCATCGGTGCTTGTACCAGATTCACCAAGACCATACGAAACAATACAAATGCCAAATGTTGACATTATTAGATAATCTGTGTATAATAAAAAAGGATATATAATTCATGTCTTTAGAAAATTCAATAAATCGATTAACACAAGTAATTAAAGCAGCTAATAATCGTATGTCAGCACCAACTAGTTCTTGGTTACCTGGCGACGACCAATTTCCTCGCGATAACAGCGGGACTTCCAAATGCGCCGGTGTAAGAGCACAAATTACTAATAATCCTAATATAAGAATATTGGGCTGTCTTGAAGAGACTGGTCGCGCTCCCGGTTGCCAATGCACTACTTATCAAAGAGCCGTTCCTGGTGGCGCTATTTCTACAAGCGGACCAGTAGCAGTTCCATGTAAATTTAGTGAATGCATAACACTGCCTGTTATGTTTTAATAGTTAGTGTATAAAAAATAAGGAATAACCATGTCACTAGAGAAAGCAATTCAAAAACTTACAAATGCAATTACTGCTGCAACAATGGACCCATCTTTAATGGGAGGGCCAGGGGGGTCAAGACCACCAAAGAAACCAAAAACTTATGGTCCAATTAAGATTGTTGGCTCTGATGGTCAAGTCAAAGACTGCGAATGCGTTGAGGTAGCTGGCCAATCTAATGGCTGTGTTTCGGCACAGTGTCCAGATGGTAGTTTTTGCAGAGCGATGGATTATGAGTGGAGGTGCTGGGCGCCATTTAGACTTCCAGAGATAGTGGGCTAATTAATTAGAAATATTTTAAAACAGCCCTCCTTAACAGGAGGGTTATTTTTTGTGTATAATAAATAATAACAAACCCATTATGTCTTTAGAAAAATCAATTCAAAAACTAACCCAGGTAATTCAAGCAGCTCAGTTAGGAAGCCAAGAACCTACGCAAAATATTAAAAGGCGTGGTGATATGCTGTATGACGATATTAGAGATCTTCCAAAAAATAGATTTGGTCAATCTGGTAAAGATTGCTACAATGCGCTCAAATTTATAGAACAAGTTCCATGGGAGATGGAGAGCTGCTGTACTGATGCTAGTACAGAGTTACCTGTTTGCTACTATAGAAATGAAAGGGGTGGCGAAATTTTTGTTCGTCACTAAAAAAACCAATTAAAATAGCCCTCCTTAACAGGAGGGTTATTCTTTTATTTAATATTTGTTTTTACGGATGCAAACCAGGAGCGCCCGATACAAACACGTGCCTTCCTATTCTAACAAGAGTTGCATCATGTTGCCTTCCATCTTTAGATCTTATTTTATCTGTCCACTTAACTTCTGGTGCTGGGTGATTTCTTGCTGATTCTTTTGCGTCTATGGCCCATAAATCTACATCTCCAGCAGTTTTAGGGTTTAAATACAAAAATGTATTTGCTGCTTCCTCTTCTGTCATGCCAGCTTCTTTAAGAGCTTGTATTCCTTGTGCTGGGCTAACATCTTCGTGTGAACTACCACCACGACAAAGACTTTTTAAATACTCTGCTCTTTGTCTAAACGCGCTTTCACTTGATCGTGGATCATATCCAGCTTTTTCTCTAGCTTTTTTATCCGCGCTAGGATAAGTAGTATTCCAACAGCTAAAGGCATTTAAATTTAACAACTCTCGAATGAGTGGACTGTCTGGTACACCAGCTGGTATTCTTACCTTAAGCTGTGTTCTAGAAGCTCTCCATCTAGCTCTGTTTTGAGCTATGGTCCAAACTAGAGATTGACCAGCTACATCCTCTCTTGAACCCTCTCCACATATAGTCGCTTCTCTAATATAAGCTTCTGTTATTGGATCTGGTGCTGCTTCTGGTGCTGGTTCTTCATTAAGAAGTGGTGGTATGCGCGGAGAATTAAGATCTGGTGGCGGTGGGCAAGCTGGAACCCTTACGCTTTGTGGTTGAACAACAATTTCGCTTCCAGGCTCACCTACAATGTTATCAATCGGCGTATTGTCCCCTAGTCTTATAAGCCGCCACTTACCATTGGAAGGAACTCCTACTGGTGGCGGTGTTGTTGGATAGTTAATTTGATTATTACCATCCATATCATAAGCATGAACAGGAGTTGTTACATTTACCGGCATGCCATTAGGGCCATTTACAACAGTAGTTACTGTATATATAGTAGAGTATCCTTCTCCAATAAACCACGCAAATACATAGCACGTAAATCCTGGGCCTTCGGTTTCGTTTCTTGCTGGAATAGATCCTAGCTGACCGTCTTGATTATAAGCCTTTAGAATAAATTTTAATTTATCAATTGATCGCACATAAACTTATACCCGAAGAACTATATAGTTGGAAACTTTTTACGTTGACTTTGAGTTGGGTTATAAGATAATCCCTTTGTTATTTTTGAGAATACTGTTTTAAATCTTTTAACTGTATTTTCAGGAACCGCAAATGGAGCTATATAAAATCCAAACTGATAGCACCCTGGATTGTCTTCTGCATCAATAGAGTATGTAGCAAAAAATCCAGCGTCTGTTATTCCCGTTAAAGTAAGCTGCCAAGAGCCTGCGAACAAAACGTTACCTGCTCCCTCATAAGAAGCTGCTAAAATATTGTTTTGTGCATCGTAAATCGTTACGGCTTGAGGTGGACAGCTTAAAAGTTCAGATAGGAACCCTGAACCGTTTAATATTACGGAACTTGCTGTTCTGCTACTTGTAGTAATTGTAGGCATTTAAAATTTTGGCAATTCATTTCTAGTTTTTTTCGAGACTTTTAAACGGCCATTACTAGAAGATCTTGTCGTTTTAATCCCAAATCCATAAAATGCTGGTACGGTAACAATATTAGAAGTATATGTCAAAAGTGGGTTGTTACTAGTTACCTCAACTTTATATTGACCACTAGCAGTTGATCCGTGCTTATGAGTATACAGCCAATATTCTTTTGTAATAAACGGTGGTTCTCCACCCTCATTATCTACGTACGAAAAAATTACTGTAAAACTTGGCTCACCAGCGGCTTTGTATGATAAACTATAAGTTAGCGTTCCCTCTTTAGTGTCTTCAAGGAATGGAAATAAAAGACTGCCAACATAACATTCAAGTGTTGTTGATGACTCGTCTCTGCCATAAGCAAAAAGAGTTATATCAAATGTTACTACTGGTGGTCTTTGTTGAGACATTTTAAATATGCGATTGTTGTATTGGTCTCAATTCGACCCTTCCTCTACCACACATCTTTACAAGACCCATACGTCTGCGCATTTCACGTATTGACTTTAGTGTTCTGCCCAAAGTTGACGCTATTTCACAGTCTCTCATTTTTCCAGCTTCTAGCTTTAAAAAGTTCTTATGTTCTTCACTCCATCTTTCTTTTTTATCCTGCATAATATTCTCCTGTAATTAATACACCTTTCTAGTCTATAATAGAACGTGAAAAGGCCTCAGAAAGACACAGTTGCCATCTTTTTGAAAAAATTCTCAAAAACTTCTGGGGCTAAAATCTCAAGGGAAGAGGTCTTGTCTCTTATTGAAAAAATAGCGCAAACGCATATGACAAAAACATTTGCGTATATGACAGTAGAAGATATAGCATCACAGACTCGCCTAATATGCATGCAACAGTTAAAATTTTATGAACCAGAAAAAGGCGCTGGTTGGGATGATATTAATTCGCTAGAAAGATGGCTTAATCGTGTTGTAAAAAATAGACTTAAAAATTTTTATAGAGACCATTGCGGTAGTCTTAATGAACAACACAAGAAAGCACGAGTCTCTTTAAGCGCCAAGGCAAGAAACACAAAAGAAGACGCTATTGCATACGAACCAGCAACTGGCAAAAATGAAACGGAAAACTCCGTTGTTTTTGCTGAACTAAAAGATTTTATGGAATCTCGTTTATCTAAAGAGGGGCGAGAAATATATAGAGCCTGCTTATCTGAAGAACCAGTAAACTCATACTATAAAAACAAACTCAGAATAGAAATATCACAAATCATGCAGGAGTGGACAGATGGCAAAGCGAATTGAAGAAGCTGATAAGGTTTATATAGAAAATAACTGTAAATATAAAACTGATGCTGAAATAGCCAAACATATTGGCTGTTCTGTAAAAACAGTTGAGCGCTATAGAAAAAGCATTGGCATGATGAAAAATGCGACTAAAGATCCGGTTGTTATAGTTGAGGGTCGCAGAGAAAATTATAATAGAGATATATTTGACTTTCACGTTCGCTCTTTTGAAACAAGCCCGAGGGGCGGTAGAATTAAAAAACAGCTTCCGCCAGACGAATGGACTCTTTTTGCCGAAGAATGGGCAAATTATAAAATTCAACTTGAAGATTTAACACACACAGAACAAAACACCGTTGAGCAGCTTATATTTTTAAAGCTAAGAATAGACAAAAATCAAAAAGATTATTACGAAGCCATGAGAATACGAGATTCTATAATGGCTGAAAATGAAATTGTTGATATTAAAGATCTTGATTTATCTGACCCAAAGCAGGCCGAGCTTTACCAAAAGGTATTTAATTCTTCAATAAGAGCTACGGATCTTAATAAAGAGTATAAAGATTTACTTGAAAAATCTACAAAGTTAAATGAAACACTAAATGCCACAAGACGGCAAAGAGAAGAAAAGGGTAAGGTTGGTGGAGATACGTTTTTTTCTCTTTGCAAAAAGTTTGAATCAATGCAAACACGAGAAAAAGAAGGCCGTATGGCAGAACTGCTTCGTATTTCAATGGAAAAGAAAAAAGACGAAATGCGAAACGCAATAGAGTTTATGGATGGAGAATTGGCCCCACAGTTAATGGACTCAGAAACAATAGCAAAGGTTAGAGATCAACAATGAAAACAGCAATAGTAACAGGTTGTCCTGGACAAGACGCATCATATCTATCAGAGCTTTTACTAGAAAAAGGCTACAAGGTATATGGAATATATCGCCGCAGCTCTACGGAAAAGAGCGCATCAAATATGGCGGTTGCAGAAAGACATACAGACTTTCATCAGATCAATCTTGATATAACTGATGCTTCTGGTGTCTTCAGTATTATTTCTCATATTCGACCAGACGAATATTATAATCTTGCAGCAATGTCTCATGTTGGACAAAGCTTTAAAGAGCCAATCTCTTGCGCTTATGTAAATGGAACTGCGGTTACAATTGTTCTTGAGGCAATTGCAAAACACTCTCCACACACAAGATTTTATCAAGCTTCTACATCAGAGATGTTTGGTGGAATAACAGAAAGACAATCTGAAACAACACCATTTGTTCCTCGAAGCCCATATTCTGCGGCCAAGCTATACGCTCACAACATCGTTGATATCTATAGAAAATCATACGGAATATATGCTTGTTGTGGCATTCTATTTAATCACGAAAGCCCTAGACGTGGTTTTGATTTTGTGACTAGAAAAATAACTAGTGGAATAGCAAGATATAAACTTGGTCTTTCTGGCCATATAGAGCTTGGAAATCTTGCGGCTAAAAGAGATTGGGGCCACGCTAAAGATTATGTTAGAGCTATGTGGATGATGCTACAGGCTCAAGAACCAAGCGATTATGTTGTTGCAACCGGTGAAACAATTTCAATTAAAGATGCCCTTGAGTATGTTTGTGGCATTGCTGGAGTTGACCCAAATGAAGCCTGTAAAATCAATCCAGCATTTAATCGACCATTAGAGGTAAATGTTCTTTGTGGAGACCCATCAAAAATTAAAAGGGAGCTAGGGTGGCAACCAGAATACACCTGGCGTGACTTGCTTTATGAGATGTATCAACACGATTACAGTATTAATTACTCTCAAAGTGTATTAAATAGTAGTGGCAAAGAAAAGGTTGAGGAAACCCAGGTTCAGGCGTAGAGATGGTCGATACTCACCAGAGTATTGGAGCTTCAGAAAAGAAGTTCTTAAAAGAGATGGGTTTTGTTGTCAGTTTCCTGGGTGCAGTGAAAAACGCGGTCTTGAAGTTCACCATATAAAAAAATACGCTAGCTCTGCAAGGCTAAGAACAGAAAAATTTAATGGTATAACGCTTTGTAAAAAACATCATGATCAAGTAACTGGAAAAGAAGAACAGTTTGAATCGGAGTTTTTTAAAATAATCTGTCAAAAAAACACCGAAGAAATACAGAGGATAAATGAACTCCGGAAACAAGGGTTCGCTAAAGAAGGCCCAAAAAACACTAGAGAGCGTTACGTACGCAAACGTAATCATTGATAATCAAGAAAAAAAACCATGGGACTTTACTGAAAAGCTACCGTCCAAGTTTTTTGTAAAAAATGTTACAGTAAAAAATCTTGAGTATGGCGATTACACTCTAGATGGTTACGATCTTCCAGAGTTTAAAAACAGTATTATAATTGAAAGAAAAGCGTCTGTAGAAGAGCTTTTGGGTAATGTTGGAAAAAACTGGGAAAGATTTCAAAGAGAGCTAGACGGACTTCAAAAATATTCAAGAGCGGTAATAATAGTAGAGGACGATCTTCATGACGCCTATGCAAAATACATGGGAAGAAATCCAAAAAAAGGAATGTACTTTACCTTACCACCAGACTTTTTACTTTCTCGAATAACAGAGATAGATTACAAGTGGGGTATCAAAACTTTATTTTTAAGCAGCAAGTATTTTGCAAGACGATATGCCTGTAATATGTTTAGATCAATATTAGGAGAAGTTAAAAATGAATCTGAGCCAAGAGTATCTTGATAATTTATATCTAGAGCTTGGAGACACTAGATCTCTTGATATATCTAATCCTATAGATATATACGCACCAAAAGAAAGAACCGCTGAAGAACTTATTAAAATGGGTATGGACCCACGATATGTTGGATTTACTGCAAAACACTTTCTTGGTGTTAATTTATTTCCGTATCAAATGGCTGTATTAAACGAAATATGGAATAAAAGACTTCCAATTTTGATTGCAACTAGAGGTGGCGCAAAAACAACCATGCTTGGTATAACGGCAATACTAAAAGCTATGTTTAATCAAGGCTCTAAAATAGTAATTGCTGGTGCTGGTTTAAGACAATCTGGTTTAGTGTTTGAGTCTATGGAAAATATTTGGAAGAACGCTCCCGTTCTTCAAGATATATGCGGACCAAACAATGGACCAAAACGAAGCGTGCTTGGATTCAACTGGGATCTTGGTGACAGCAAGATCATGGGCATTCCAATTGGTACAGGTGAAAAAATCAGAGGTCTGCGTGCGAATGTAATTATTGTTGACGAGTTTGCGTCAGTTAACCCTGATATTTTTGAGGTTGTAATTAGAGGCTTCGCAGCAGTACAAAGCCAAAATACTTTTGAGAAAGTAAAACAAGAATATATACGAAGAGCAATCCAAGAAACTCTTGGTGAAGACGCCGTAGATGACACGTTAAAAAATAAAGGCAATCAAATAATACTAGCTGGTACTGTTAGCTATCAATTTAATCATTTTTATAAATACTATCAAGATTATGCAAACATTATAGCTTCTGATGGAAAATCAGGAATTAATCCAAGTGAATACGCAATAGTCAGAATACCTTTTGATCAAATGCCACCTGGTATTATGGATGAAACCATTTTAAATCAAGGTAGGGCCACAATGGATTCTGTTATTTTCAAAATGGAATATGGCTGTGTGTTTGCAAAAGACTCAGAAGGATTTTATCCAGCGTCTGCAATATATGCCGCCACAAGCCCAATTAAAACTCCCGAGGGAGATATATCTTTTACTGTTGAGTCATACGGAGACAAAACAGCTAAATATGTTCTTGGAATTGACCCAGCATCCGAGCGAGACAATCTTGCAATCAGCATTATCAAAGTAACAGAAAACGCTAAACAACTTGTTTTTTGCTGGAGCACTAACAGAAAGCGATTTGAAGCTGATAAGAAGAAGCATCCAGATAGATACAAAGAAATATCTGATTATAACACCTTTATTCTTAGAAAGATACATGAGCTTTTTGCCAGATTTAACATAGTTAGAATGCATTTAGACTCTGGTGGTGGTGGTAGATCCATTCTTGAGGGTCTAAAGGACCATTCTAAACTCAAAGAAGGTGAGTATTGCATATACGATATGGATGACGAAGAGTGTTCTGATAAAGTTGGCCTGCACGTTATCAAGGTAATCGAATTTTCCTCTAGAGAGTGGTATGAAGGAGCACATTTTAATCTGCTTAAAGATATCACAACTATGAAAATACTCTTTCCAGAATACGATGCTGTGGGAATAGAGCAGGCAAAAATACTTGGTTTGGAATCGGATGATGATTACAATCACGATAACATACTATCCGAGATAGAAGAATGTAAGTATCAAACCACCTTGATACAGGAACAAACCACAGCTAAAGGACAAAAAAGATGGGATCTGCCAAGGATAAAAGGGGTGGTGACAGAGGGCGTAAAGCTCAGACTTAAAAAAGATCATTTTACAAGCCTTTTGCTAGCAAATGATGCTGCAAGAAATCTTAATACTGAGCCGCAGCAGCAAATATCTACCTTTGGTGGATACTCTTCAAAATATATAGTGCAAAACAACATACGCTCAGATGCTATGTATCAAGGTCGTGGAATGAGAAAGATGAAAGGCACCCAAAGATCTTCAAATATTTCTATAGAAGAAGGCAGACAGGGAAACATAGCGTATTAGTGTATTAAACAAATAGCTATAATGGTGTAACATGTCAGAGGAACAGAACTTTTATATATCGCCAGATGCAGATAAACAAGATGGCCTAAACAAGCTTGGCAAGGCTATGGCTGGTCAAGACATGGCTGTTGCAGGATTCTATTCAAATCTTGAAGAGAACATTTCTGTTCGTCCGCCATTTACAAGAACGACATACGAAAGATTTAGACCGCACGAGAGAATTCCAGATAAAGATAATGATATAATGACCTCCTGCCGAAACGCTTATCAAAGCGTCGGTGTCATTAGATCGGTTGTTGATCTAATAACCGAAACAGCAGTTGAGGGTCTTGAAATTGTAAGTGAAAACGAAAACATTAACAACTTCTTTAAAGTTTGGTCTAATAATGTCTCCTTAAAAGAGCGTGCTGAAAGATTTGCCAATTATTTTGTTGTTGAGGGGAATGTTGTTGTTCGAAGAAAGACATCGCAAATTGATACTCCTACAGCACGTAGAATGAAACGAGCTAATGCTGTTGAAAAAATTGATATTCCAACAGAATACGTTTTTTATGACCCACAAACAATACGTCTTCTTGGTGGCGAGCTTGCTATTTTTTCTGGCGTAAAACGCTGGGGAATTAAAGTAAGTTCATCCCAGGTTCAAGACTTAAAAGATGCTTACGCACAAGATAAAAGCATACTTAAGAGCGTGCCAGAGGAAATCAAGAAGTTAATTGGTGATAAAAGCAATATAGGAGAGACAGTAATACCAATTCCAGAAGATGAGGTTTACGTTGCTCACTATAAGAAAAAAGACAGTGAAATATGGGCAAAAAGCTTTATATTTAGTATTTTGCACGATGTCATATACAATGAAAAATTGCGTATGGCAAAGATAAGCGCTCTTGACAGCTGGTATAACTCTGTTCGTCTTTGGAAGCTTGGTGATCACAAATCAGAAATTTTACCAGACACTGGGTCAATAGTAAAATTAGCAAAGATACTCGAAAACCACACTGGTGGCACACTTGATGTCATTTGGGATTCAATGCTTGATTATCAGCAGTACTTTCCGCCAATAGAAAAGCTTCAAAACTTTGACGAAAATTATGAGTCAATGCTTCTTGGTTTGGGTGTGCATAAAAGCTTAATTGGTGGTGATAGCAATGTCCCAGGAAGCTCAGATTCATTTATTGGCTTAAGAAATTTAATGAAGCGGATAGATTGTGTTAGAAGAGCAATGGCCGATTGGATTACAATAGAAATAAATCAGATTTGCGATGATATGGGGTTTCAAGATAAACCAACAGTTAGGTTTAACAATGATAACTTGTTTGATCAGCCAAGTTATTTTAAATTGCTAATAGAGCTTGCTGATAGAAATATAATATCTAATCAAACCATTCTTGAAAAGATTGGTGAAATGTGGAATATTGAAAAAACTAGAGTTAAGAATGAAAGCGAATCTCGAAAAGATGGTGAAGTTCTTGATAAGCTTAGTCCGTTCATTCAAACTATTATTCCTGAAAGCAATCATAAAAAGGCCAAAGAACTGCAGCAGTTGCGACAAGAACTACCTAGTGCGAAAGAACCACCAGGTCAAGCTGGTCGCCCCGATGGATCAAAAGATACTGTTACAAGAAAAGTTAAGAAAAAAACTCGGGCTGATAAAAAGAGCACTTAAGTAAATAACAATTAAAAATTGTGTATTAGCTCAGGAGGCAAATATGCCAATTGAGCTTTTATCAATGATCGGCGGTAGCACTCTAGGGTTTGTTTTTAGATACCTAGCCGAAAAAAGACAGGATGAAAAAGAGCTTTTCGAAAGAGCGCTCGAAGCAAACCGGCAGACGACATCTAATCAAGATCAAGCATCAAAGCGAGTTCCTATTGATGTTGGTAAAGGTGTTAGACAGCTAATAGTACTAACTGTTCTTTTCGGATCAATAGCGGCACCATTTATACTTCCGTTCTTTGGTGTTCCAACTTTTGTTGAGGTAGATGCAAAAAATCCAGAAGTTCTTTTTGGGATAGTTCCAGAAACAACTCGCAAGTTTTTTGTTGAAGTAAATGGATTTTTATACTCATCTGAAAATAGACAGATACTTTTAAGCATTGTTGGTTTTTACTTTGGCACATCTGCAGCAGCGAGGAAGTCATGAAATCAATACCCAAACTAATTTGGCCAATTTTTCTTGTGCACTCAATAGTTGCCTGCGACACTACACCAAAAATAATACCAGACCAAACTGGTGACAGTGCAGTTATGTTATCAATTAAAAAATCAATTGAGCATCAATCAACTGATACAACTGGCTATGGTTGGCTTTTTTGGTATGCCCCTGTTGCATTTATAGCACTGCTTTGGGCATATAGAGAATTTATTAGAAAACCATTGCTTTGCGATGATGGCGATGTAAAAGACGAGCCAGCGGAAAATAAGGAAGAGACTACGTGAAAGCCTAATTGGGATTCGGCTAGCCATAGCTATGCACGCTAGCTTTTATGCCTGATCTAGGCTTTCACTATTAACTTTTTTTAATGTACCATCAATATACTGAAAAACCAAAAACGAAGAAGGCACGTCTTCTTTATTTTTTTCAGCTCGTCGCTTTGCTCTTTTTAATTCATCTTTAGTTAAAAGAAGCGGATAAACGTCTCCGTCTGATTCCAAAAACGCACAAAAGTAATAAAACATAGCCTCGAGCGGCTTTTTATTCTGGTTGCGAATTGCATTCTTTTTCTTCTTCATCTAGATAAAATACACCATTGTCCTCAGAAACACACCAGCGATCACATGTTTCTGCACTCCAATTTGATTCAGAAACACGATATCCACACTCCCCTGGATTTGGTTTATTTCCAATAAAGTACGCATCCTTAAAAGCAATTCTATTTGTTGGAAGTGCTGCAATTTGACCATTATCTAGTTTTATTAAATGAGCGCATTTATCTTGGTCCGATGTGCTAACAAAAGATGTGTCTGGATTTCCATCCTTGAGCCACTCCACTGAACACCAATACTCACCACCCACCACTTTTTTATTTCTTAAAAAGCAATCGCACTGGTGCCCAAGTAAATAATCCCACTGAATTACCTGTGTCTTTTCCGTAAAACAATCCCATAGCTGTAGATTCTCAAGATCATAGTACTCAATTTTTTCATCAGCATCAGGCTTGTACCACCACATTGAATGAATGGGAAGACCACGCCAGTGTGCTCCAGACTTCAACATTACATGAAAAAGGAGCGCTCGTGCTCTCATTGATTTAACACCAAAGATGTACCCCTCCGTAAACCCCTCTATATCTTTGTCCATATTATATAGAAATTGATTTTTAACAAATACTTTCAGGACTGGAGTGTTGGTGTGCATGAAATATTATAGGGCTTTTAGTCTTTAAAACTAATGTGTATATCAAATCATGAAGGTCTTTGAAGGCGAAAAAGAAATAGCGTCACTTGTAGCTAACAATAAAACAAAGTGCGATTCTACTTTGGTTACTGATATTTCAGTAAAAACAGATTCGCTAAATAATGTCTGCAAAGGGAATGCATGCGCAATTGCCTCTATTGCACCCAATGGATACAAGCCAACGGATGATGTAACTACATTATCCTCAATACTTGTAAGTGATATATGGAATGCAAATGATGATGTCTTCACATCCGAAGAAATTCTATCAAGATACTCTACTGCAAAATTTAAACCAATAAACTGGATGCATAAGGGTTCTGAAGACACCGAAAATGAAAATATTGGCGTGATGCTTGAGACCACCCTGGTCGAGGGTGATGTCCCTGAAGTTAATATAATCAAAGCTGAAGACGCTTCTTGCAACGATCCTAGAGCTTGCAGTGGCAAAATACACGTTAAACAAGATGGCATTATTTGGTCTGGCTATTTTCCAACCTATGCACAAAAAATTAAAAAAGGAATTCAAGACGGTAAGCTTTTCGTTTCAATGGAATGCTTCTTTGAAGATTTTGGTTATGCTTTAAGAAATAGCGAAGATTCTGAAATTATATTCCTTGACAGAACTGATGCAAACTCAAAGATGTCAAAGGATCTTATTGCTTTTGGTGGCAAGGGAACAACTCAATATAAAGGTCAGAAATATCAAATTGGTAGATGGCTGAAGAAAATAACCTTTTCTGGCCAAGGCGTTGTATACGAGCCAGCAAACAAGAAAAAGAACAAAATATACAGCATAATTTTTGCTCAAACAGCACAGGAACTTATGGACGCAAATTCTCCAATCTCAACTCTTCAAGAACCTGGTGCTGTTTTAAATCCTGCAGAGATGAGAGACGATACTTCAAATCTCGCTAGAACAGACACGCCACAAGATCTCAAAAATAAAAGAGAGATGCCAACAACATTTACTGCACCATCAGACGGCTTCCTATTCTTTACCGAAAAAGAAGCTGAATCTGTTGGTAAGATTAAGCTTGGATGTACTGGGTATCACCTTTATCAAGAAAACAGACATGGCGATAAGCCACTACTTTATTCCGCGCTGATTGCAGATCCAACAGATCTTGAAAAGCAAATGGCAATACCACAGTATCGTCCATGCCAGGACGAGCGCGAGCTTCGTTTTGTTCTTAAAGAACTTGGTATTTCACAAGAATCAGAGAACTCTTATTATATAGATAAACCAGAAGGCTCTTCTCAGCTAGCTGTTGATGATGAGGGAAATCCATTAACGCCTTGCGGAACTCAAACATTTGACCCTAAGTTTCCAGCGTGCGTTGTTTCATATAATTCCACCACTAAACAATGTACTCGAACCAACGCACCATCTAATGAAAACAATCCAAATTGTGCTGAATTTAACCAGCTAGCACAAGGCCCAGAAACAGCCATGGGCAATATTACAAAACAGCTTTCAGAGACTTTAATAAAAAATAAAAATAAAGTGTATAAAAATAAAGAGGAAAAAATGTCTGAACAAAACATCACAGAAAATGCCCAAATCACCGAGCTTAAAGAGCAGCTCTCATACGCAGAACAAGCAATTGTTTTGGCTACTTCACACATTGAAAATATGAACTTCAAGCTTTCAAGACTTGATGAGCTAGAGAGTTTTAAGGCTCAAGCTGAGCAAATTATTGAAGAGGCGTATGATAACAAGGTTGCACAAGACAGACTCACCGAAATGCGTGAAATTGTGGGCGAAAGCTATACAGAAGAAGATTTACCAGAGCTAAAGGCTATGTCTGAAGCGTCTTTTGCCGAACTCCGTAAGGCTGTAAGCAAAGTCAGCTCAAAGATCGAAAAAGTAATTACAGAACAAGAAATAGTAGCAAAGGCTTCTCATGCAATTTCACAAGCAAAGAAGCAACAAGCTCAAACACCAAATTTTGTTGTAGCGACAAAGCATGAGAACAAGGCCGACGTGGCGAAAAATCTCATAGCTCATGCGCTACGAAGAAAATAATTAAAGCAAATTTTAAATTTGTGTATTATAAAATAAAGGTAAAACAATGGCATTAAAACCTGATAGAAACGAACTCGACGTAGACATCTCTTATTTCTGGGCTACCGGCATTGGTTACGGTGGCGAGCGTGGTGGTTGGGTCAGCGCGACTGGCTCAACTGTTGCTTCTGGTGCCGCTATGGATCAAGCCGCTAACCAAGTTTGGTACAACCTAAGCGCAACAGGCCTTCGCCCACTAGGCCTTCTCCTCAACGATGTAGTAAACATCGATCTCACTAGACAGATCCTCAACCCATACAAGAGCGAGGTTCAAGTTGGTGATAAGATTACCCTTCTAAAGAAGGGCTACGTTGTAACAAACAGGGTAGTGGCCTCAATTGGCCCAACCACCGTAGCTGTTGTTCCAGGTGCTACTGCTTACACTGGCCCAAGTGGTTTCATTACAACTGTTCCAAGCGGCGCACTTGGTTTAGGTACTCTAGCAATCAACGCCACAGTATTCAATGCTCACATTAACAGCCCATCTGGCTCATACGTAATTGGTAAATTCCTCTCGAAGCTTGACGAGGACGGTTACGCTAAGGTTTACGTTGATCTATGATAATTGCGCTGATCTAAAATAAAAAAGGTATAAAAACAATGAATAACGAAATAAAAGACAGCGTAGAAACACAAGAATTAACCGATGCAGCAAAGCAGCTGCTTTCCGATGCTGGAAGCAACGATAAGGCCGTTTCAATGAGAGCGCAAGCTCAAATTGCTAAGGGCATTGCTTCAGCCCTGAACGAGTTTAACTACTCTGAGGCTGTTGAAGGCCCAATCAGAGAGGGCATACTTAAGGGCGACGTTGTTTCTGATATTTTCGTCACCGAAGATTTCAGCACCACCAATGACCTTAGAATTCCACTAGATCTTCTTGCTCCAGGCACAGAGAAGGATCACGTTGCCTACGTCATTCCAGACCACGGCAAGATCCCAATGCGTAGAGTTGAGGCTGATTACATTCAATTGAACACCTACATGGTAGGCAGCTCAATTGACTGCACTAGAAAGTTCCTCAAGAACGCTAGATTCGACGTTCTTCGTAGAATGATCGAAGTTCTCAACATGTCCTTCGTTAAGAAGAACAACGATGACGGTTGGCAGACTCTTCTTGCTGCTGCCTACGGTCGTGGTATCGCCGCTTTTGACGCTGACGCTCCAGCGGGTTCTTTCACCCCAAAGCTCGTTAGCCTCATGAAGACCATCGTTCGTAGAAACGGTGGTGGTAACTCCACTAGCACTAATCGTCGTAAGCTCACCGATCTTTACATGTCTCCAGAGGCATTTGAAGACATGAGCGCGTGGGGTCTGAGCTTGGTTTCTGACGACATCAGAAGCTCCATCCAAAGAAGCGAAGAAGGCGCAGTCCGTGGTATGTATGGCGTAAACTTTCATGATCTTGATGAGCTTGGTGTTGGTCAAGAGTATCAACTCTACTACGAGGGCACTCTTAATGGCACCAAGGCTGCTGGTGATGAAGAGATAGTAATCGGTCTTGACCTCACTCAGCCCGACAAGTCTTTCATCCACCCAGTGTCTCAGAAGATCGAGATCACTGAAGATGAAAACCTCCACAGACACGGCCTAGTTGGCTTCTACGGTTCTATGGAAGGCGGATGGGCTTGCCTTGACGTTCGCTACATCCTCGCTGGCTCCTTCTGAGTTAAGCTAACGCAACTATTAAGAATCCCGTCCCTTTGGGGCGGGATTTTTATTTGTGTATTTCAATTAGAGGAAAAAATGCCATTAGCACCTACAAATCCAAGCAATGTTAGCGGAGTGACGAATCGCGCTATAGTTTATCAAAATCCCACAGTACAGCAATTTATTACATACGGAATAGTTGGTTTAACTTCTGAAAATATCGTAGCTAATCAATTTGTATACGACAAAACAATTAAGCCATTTGCCACAGGGTGGCCAGGAATAGACTCGAACGGCAGATATGTTTTTGCTTCAGAAAGCGGCCACCACGGTGAGCCTGTTGAGTCTATTTTAATATTCAACCCAGGACCAACAGCGATTCGTGTTGGTTACAACATACCAGTTTCTGGAAGCTGGTCGGCAGAAACAGGATTTCCTCTTGGCTCTGGCGATAGTATACAGTTTGGTGGTCAAAATATTGGCACAGTAAGAAATGCATGGGCAAAAACAGTTACTGGCGACATGGGTGTTCAAGTAATTTTCATTCAAACATATCCAAAAGATCATTGGGTCTAAAAAATGCCAACAGTAAACAGCTGGACAGATGTTTTACCAGAAAGATTGCGCTATTATATAGGCGATTTAGATTCGCCACAAAGATATACAGACGCAATTCTTCAAAGTTTTATTGTTTTAGGCGCTGCTGCTGTTGTTGCAGAAGTTCAGCTAATGTCTAATATTTTTCGTATAGATACAGCCAATAACACAATATCACCAGATCCAATCGTTGGCGGTACAGACACAGCCATTGCTGCATTATTTGTATTTAAGGCTGGGGCAATAGTTTCCATGTCTGAAATGAGAAGAGATGCAGCAAAATATGGTGTAAAAATTAGAGACGATGTTACTTCTTACGATGGAACCGCGGCCTTAAAAGCTCGTGGCGATTCTTATAAAATGTATCTAGAAAATTATGAGAAGGCTCGCTGGGCATGGGAGAGAGGTAATCGTGCAACACTTAAGGCCATCTTTGGAGCTTACGAAAGCGCCAATATTGGTCAAACAAGCGTCGATTTTTACTGGCCAACAATTAGTAGGAGATAAAGATGGGAAATCTGTCAAGCTCAGAGTTAAGCGCAATAAAAGCAGAATGGCGCAGTGTAGCAACTGACTTGACTGATGGCTTTGGTATGTCTTGTAAGCTTATTTTTGCTCATGCTGTTGAGGCTACGACTTCTGTTTCTCAAGACCCAATAGGAAAAAAAGAAGCCTTTATGCCTGGATTTGGTGGTAGATCAAACCCAAGACTTGTTCCTGGTATAGGTAATTCTAATTTACCAATAGCGCCCACTGGCTTAAAGATACTAGAAAACACAAAAACAATAATTGCACGAGTCTACGGAGCCAACAAGGAATACAAGGAGCTTAACCCAGCGGCTGGTATTTCCGAGAACGTGTGGAAAATGATTTGCGCAAAAGAGTATGCTCCAGATCTAGTCAGATGTACAGATGCTGTTTTTGATCCGTCATTTAAGGGTAGGGAAATAAAGGTAAAAATTTTAATGGCTCCAGTGCCTTATGGTCTTGGTGGTTATCACCAGGTAAAGACCTATTGGGTGGAGACATCAAATGGCTAAAGGCGCAAAAATTGGCGCTGAAATATTGATATTAGATCAGACAGAATACTCTGCCGCAATTAGACAGCTGCAAAAAGATCTACGTGGTCTTGGTGCTATTTCTAGATTAATGAAGCGCGCAGTTAATGTTGCTGCTAAAAAAACAGCCTCTTATTTAGCTAACAGATTTCGAGAGTTTGTCATGAATGATCCAAACATCAAACAAGCTATGAACGATCTTGAGCTTCGAGGCGCTCTTGGCTTGAGAAAAGAAAGCAAAGTTGAAGATTTAATCTTTAAGAAAGCCCGTGCATTTTTTAAAGTAGAAATAAACCAAAATGGCACAGACGGTACTGTACGATTTAAAAACGCAACTAGTTTAGACAAAATTGCCTCATCAATATCCTACGTCTCCAAAAGATCTTTTTTGTCTCCTTATTCAGATCAAAAAGTTAAAAAATCGACATCTCAAAAAATAAACTGGTTTGAGTGGTTGCTTCGTCCTTCTAAAGGTAATATTCAAGGATACAGTGTGTGGCCCGGGGTTGGAAATAACCAATCATTAAGTCCTAAACTACAGCCTCTTAAAGATACAATTTTACAAAACGTTGCCAAGCGATCACGAAGCGGAACCCACACAATGTTATTTGGTGGTTCTTTTGCTGTAAAGTCATGGGTAAATCGCAAAAAAGATATTAATATCGATGTTGAATTTGTAAAAACTGCCAACGAAGAAGCCGCTCAATATTTTCGTGTAGCCCTACAGGAACAGGTGCTAAAATATGGTGGAAATAAAAGAGGGGTAATTGCAGAGGGCAGAGCTGGAGGCCTAGAAGGCCGCGCTGTTTCAAGAGCCATTAGTGCAGAGGATCAAAACGAGGTATCGGAATTGGTAAAACAAATCATTGAAGCGGCTCAAAGGGGTCAAAAAACATTTATGGGCAAACCAATTCAGGGATTGCTAAACTTGGTTCGTGGAATACAAGGAGGATGATAAAACATGTTCAGGAATCTTACTTATTTAGGACAGTACAGTAACAGGGCGCAAATACGCGAAAATCTCACTTGGAGATTGCGCGAGTCTTTTATAAATATTGGGGCTTATTACAATATAGAGTCTGGAACAAAATCATTTGACGGCAGTGAAATGGCCGTCCTTAAACCATCTTACCGTCCCGAGCTTCATAACGCTTCTGGATTTAAGTTTTGGCAAGGATTAAGTTCCGATTGGGTTTGGGAAAACGCTTCACCAACTTATACTGGTGGATCAAATCCAATACAAGTGAGCGGTATTTTTATAAATGACGTGTTTTACCCCACTGGAACCACTGGTACATTTCAATACTATGTTGATTATGCTAGAGGTGGCATAGTTTTCACAAACGCTCTTACTGAAAGCGGAAACACTATTTATTGCAATAGATCAGAGCGTGTAGTATTTGTTTATCCAACCAAATCAAGCCAATACAAACTTCTTTTTACAGAGCATTTGAAAAGATTTGAAAATTATACCCCTGGATCTGGCGTAGATTCAATACCAAATGAACTTAGATCTTTTATGCCAGCTGTATTTATAGACGTTTCTCAATCTAATGGTGATCCTTTCCAGCTTGGAGACATTAATAAACTTCAAAACTTTAGTATAGCTCTTGATATAATCTCAGAAGATCCTGGGCTTCATGATACAATAGTTGATGCCACTCTTGCTTTAGCGGGTCAGGGCGTCAAGATGTTTGACGTTAATAATGCTATAGAAAACCGTAAGTATCCCCTAGACCACAAGGGGCAGGTGGAAAATAGAATAAGTGCTGATCAACTATACTCGCTTTACCCATGGAAAACTGGTCGTTTTGATTATAACCCCACAGAAATAGAAGGTTACACAGCTTTACCTATTTATAAATCTACAGTTGTGTTTGATTTTGAAATAGTTACCTAGTTGTGTATTATTATACGGAGACTACAAAATAAATGGCTGACAACAAAAGACTATATTACGCTGCATACGGAGTTGGTATTTCAAAAAATACTTCAGCTGGCACAGTTGGCTACACAACTGGCTGGATTCCCGTTAGCGGCCTACAAAGTGTTGGTATAGATACAACCTTTAACCTCGATACCGTTTTCCAACTTGGTGAACTAGAGCTTTTTGACCAACCAGAAAATCTTCCATCTGTTGAGTGCACAATGGAACAAGTTCTGTGTGGCGCTACACTACTATCTTCTCTTGGAACCCAAGGTGCTACAACTGGTACTCTAGTCGGTCGTTTCTCAAATGAGCAGTGCAACATTGCTGTTGGTTTCTGGCAAGATACCGTTGATATAATGGGAACTGGAACAGCTTATGGTGGTCCGCCAAGCGGAACATGCATCATGAGCGGTATGTATGTTAACTCCATTAACTTCAACATGCCAGTTGATGGCAACTTCACTCAGAGCGTTACCTTCGTCGGAAACAATAAGTTGTGGGTTTATGGAACTGGCGTTTCCACCGCTACCCCAACTGGTTTCTTTAATCCAAATAACTTTGGTGCTGAGATCGACGTAACTGGCGTTCGAAGAAGATACAATTGGAACCCAACTGGTTCAATTCTTCCACGAAGTCTTGCTGGTGTAAGACCAATTGCTGCTTTCACTGGGGTTTCTGGTCCGATTCCAGCTAACACTTTACCAGCCTCTGGGCAAAGCGCAACTGGTGAAGACGGTGGCTATCTACCAAGAATTCAGTCCATTCAGGTCTCGACAGACTTTGGTCGCCCAGAAATCTTCCAGCTTGGTCGTCGCGCTCCATACGCTCGTTACATTGACTTTCCTGTTGAAGTAACCACAACTTTTGAAATTATTAACCGTGCTGGCGACAAAGTTTCTGCTATTGACAACACCGCAAACTTGACAAATGAGCCAATTATTATTGGTTTATATGACGGCACTGTTTTGGATATGGGTCTTAAAAACAAGCTTACCTCAGTTTCTGATACTGGTGGTGACACTGGTGGTGGTAACAGAACCACAACCTATACATATAGCTCTTATAATACCCTGTACATTAGAGATCCTAAAGACATTGCTGGTGCAGCAATCACTGGTCAGCTATTATCGACTGGTGGCGCAAACGTTGTAACTGCAGCCGCATTCTCTGGGCCACCAACCTAATCTTAGTTTTAGTCCTAAAGAAAGACCCGACCGAAAGGCCGGGTTTTTTCTATACTATTATAGTGATATCAGACTCTTTGGTTTACGCAGTAATATCGGGTGAATTCTGTATAGAGTGCAGTGGCAATTCTTACGTGTTCAGACAACCTGGAATTATTACATCTGCTAGAATATTTAATTCAAATAATAGCACAGAACAAAAGCTTAAAAAAGACGGATTTCTCTCTAGGGAAGAAGAGAAAGAGCTTTTATATAAACACGGACTTTGGAGCGACGATCTTGAAAACGAATTTGAAGAAGTAAAAAACTTTATCAAGGAAATAACACAGGCTCTTCCAAATTACCAATTTAAAGCAATTGAAAAAAATCTAATGCTTTCTCGTCGTAAAATGGCGGAAATTAGAATTAAAGAACTGCTTGATCTTAAGATGTCATTTTTTACCCAAACAATTGATTACCAGCTTAAGAAAAATCAAGCCTCATCGTTATTACCAAGCTCCGTATATAAAGATGGAAGTTTACTATGGAAAGATCAAAAAAGCTTTGATGAGGAGGAGAATGTTGAGCTAGTAAATTGTTTAATTGGAGAAACTCTACAAGAGTTCTATTCTGAAAAAGAAATAAGAAAAATCGCACGCTCTGAGCCATGGAGATCTATTTGGAAAACTTATAAGGGCGGTGGTGGTGATTTATTTGGGCGACCTATTGCTGATATGGCAAAATCACAAAGAGATCTTACGTATTGGTCTAGTATATACGATAATGTTTTTGAAAGTCATGAGAGACCAGAGTGGTCAATTATAGATGACGACGAGGCTCTTGATAAATGGTTTGAAGATCAATATAATAAGACATCTAAAAAGCTCACACAATTCACAACAAACCCAAGAATAGCTAGAGCAAAAGAGGTTTTCATTGTTGCACAAACACCTCAAGACGCACAAAAAGTGTATTCTACAATGAATTCACCACTTGGTCTTGCGAGTATACAAAGCAGGAATAGGACACTAGAGGTCAAGGGTGAAGCAAAGGAAGATGAGCTGCCAGATGTACGAGCAGACATACAAATTCAGCAAAATAATTTGAGGATGAAAAAATGAATTATAGAGAGGCGCGAGAAAGATTGCGTCTAATACAACAGCAAAAGCTGCAAGATCTTACCGAGCAGAAGTGCTCTGAGATTTTACAAAAATCTGCATGCTCAAGAATAGAAACTGTGTTTGTCGGCGCTGTTTCAAAAATAGAAGATTTCTTTGGGGTTCTCTGGGGAGAAAATGAAAAAATTGAAGAAGACCAGATGACCCCCGAGCAAAAGATATGGTTTAATAAGTTTCTTGATTTGCGAGAGTCAATATTTGACCAAGGCAATAAAGAAAAAAAGAAAATGTCTAGTGATATTGCTAACTTTAAAATATCAATCGTAGAAGCTAAAATAGAATTAGGAACAAACAATGGACGAAGTAAGAAAATTTGAATTTGAAAGTGTTAAATACAGAATTATTAAGCCAACAAACAAAATTCGCCGCGAAAGTGATGCGATTTATGCAAGAGCATATAGAGAAGCTATAGCAAATGGTCTTTTTCTTGAAGCTGAAGTAGAAAAAATACTAAAGGAGCGTGGGCTTGATCGTTATTCACGCGAAGAGGAGCGTCGTGAATGTGAAAAGAAAATTGAAAAACTTCTTTTGAAGCTCAACACTACCGAAGACAAGACCACTGGCATGAAGATTGTTGATGAAATTCGTGCCGCACGAAAGACACTCGATGAGGTTGATAACGCAAGATATGAGCTAAACTCTCAGTCTGCGACCCTTTTTGCTGAAAACCGTAGATTTAACTACTATGCTTTTGCCTGCTGCTCCCGTGAAGACGGTGGTAAGATTTGGGCATCCTTTAAAGAGTTTGAGGAAGATGATTCAGCACTTGCAAATCGCGCTGCTTCCGAAATAATGTCTTTTATCTATGAAGGAACTCAAGAAATTCTTCGCCAGATAGAAAAGCTTCGCCCAGAAAACGAATGGCTCGAAAAACACGGAGAAGAAGCCGATCAATCACCCGTTGTTGAAAAAGCAATTGGTGAAAGTAAGCCAAAGAAGAAAAAGGCCTCAGTAAAATAAACAAACTCTAGTGTATTTAATCTAGAGGACAGAACGTGGCAGAGGACTTCTTTTTAAGATTTGGCGCGCTTGTCAACACAATTAACGTAAACAAATCAGCTGTTGCACAGGCTGCAAAAGCTATCCAGGGCGCACTTAATCAAAAAGCTGCAGTTGAGGTGGCTGTTGACTTTAAACCACAAAATGCAGATGATCTATTCAAGCAAATAGCCCAAGTTGCAGCAGAGGCTAGAAAGATCATAAATGATCCGAAACTCAAGGTTGGTGCTGGTGGCGGAAAAAATGTAGATGATCTTTTGCGGTCAGTAAGTGCTCTAAAGGGTGCATCAACTGGTGTTCGAGAAGCAATTCGTTTAATACAGTTAAGCCCAAAAACATTTCAAGACTCACAAGATCTTGTAACTCTTTTTCAGTATCTTGGAGAAGAAATTAAGGTTCTTCAAAGGGATGCCAAAAAGGCAATAAAACTTGAATTTGATACAGATGCAATAGATAAAGCGCTAGAAAAAACAGAAAACTTAAAAACAAGGCTAGGAACACGACAGCAAGTTTTAGGATCATCAATAAGTCAGTTTATTCGCGCACGATCAGCTCAAGAAGAGCAGCGCGCACAGCTTGATCCATCTTATGTTGCAAAGTCTAGAGCTGACGTTCGATCTGAAGCGCTTACATTATTTGATCCATCTTCAGTAAACAATCTACGAGAAGCCAACGATCTTATAAATAAAGTTCGAGACGCAACGCAAAAAATAAGTGCGGAAAACTTTAAAACATCTAAAGATGTAAAAGACGCAAATGCTGCATCTAAGGTTCGCGAATCAAACGCAAACAAGATC
>Ga0181356_1000092_pt1 | contig 34148 bp, 35 predicted proteins | sample Fa13VDMM110SN_FD_130104 | JGI IMG/M metagenome (GOLD analysis project Ga0181356, IMG submission 130104) | Freshwater viral communities from Lake Michigan, USA - Fa13.VD.MM110.S.N | ecosystem: Environmental > Aquatic > Freshwater > Lake | place: USA: Michigan | collected 2013-09-24 | reverse complement strand
GTCGTCAGTTCCTCCCAACTGGTCCCTCCCAAGAGCAGTGGAGTCAATTCCTTGCTGGATGTATCTTGCAGGAAGGGCTTGCGCCTGGATCTCTTGCAGCAAGCCAATGCGTGCATCGCCACCAAGTTTCTGATAATTGGCATCTGCGGCTCGATAGGCTGCCCGATCTCCCGCGTACTGATCGAACATCTTGTAGCCGGCCTCGCCGCCGTAGCGCTCCATCATCTCAAGACGGGTTAGCGTCATGTCAACCTTTGGCATCAACTCATCACCACGGGTCCTTGCCTGAACGCCGATGCGCAGCGTATCCTTGACGAGTTGCATGAATTCTGCGTCAGTGGTGTCCTTAGTGACCTTGCTGTAATCGAAGCCGAGTTCCCTGAGAGCGTCTGCTGGGTTAGAGAATCCAGAGGCCGCCGTCAAGGCTCTGATGTCTGCGGTCTTTAGCAGGGTTTCTAGTTTGGTAAAGCCGATTCTTGTCTGACCTTCCTCAACGGTTTTGCCGTCGGCCCCTGTTACCCCAGCCTTTACGTCTTCTGCAGAATACGTTGACCTGCCAAAGTCTGGGGTGTCAAACCGCTTAATAACCTGCGAACCGCTGTACAACTTTGGATCAATAAGTGTTCCGAATAGGCCAAGTGGCGAATTTGCGGCGGCAATCTCAAGTTCTTCTATTGTTTTGGACAGTTCCTTTTCTGCGTCCGTTAGTTCTGCCCCTGCAGCGTTTTTACCGTCAATTAACTTAAGTGTATCTTCGTTTTCCATTCGTAGGAGTGCTAGTTTCTGCTTGGCAAGAAGGGTTTCCTCACCAGAGTATCTAGCAAGGGTTTCATAGTCCATACCGGCATTCATGAACTCTGCTTGCTTTATGTCAAATGCGTTCGATCCGCTTCTGCTCCTTCTTTCGTTTTCAAGGTTTTTTCGCATTGCCGCAATTGCTTCGGGAGTTGTTTGAACATCTTCGTTTGTCTCTAGTTGATCAATGAAAGATTTCTTTTGCTGATATTCTTCGTCGCTCATGATGCCGGCCTTACGCAGGTCGCGCTCGTGATTTAACTTGTCTTCGGCTTCCGCTCGATCCTCCTCAGGAATCCCTGTGCTTCCGGTTCTAATCTCTTGAATCCTTCGTTGGTATTCTTCTTCGCTCATCACGCCCATGGAGGCAATGCTCTTCTTCTCGCCAACTGTGTATGCGCCAAAGATGGTGGAAAGGAGATCCTCATCAGTTGGGTCTGTGGTAATTCCTGGGATTCCCCCGCCCTCTTGTATGAACCCTGCTCCGCCGCCAGCAAATTTCTCTCGGGCAATCTCCTTTGCTTGCTCTTCCGTAAAGCCAAGGATCTTGGCCTCTTCCATCAAGGCCTTCTTCTGCCTAATGGCCTCTTCAGATCCAGCAATAGCCTTATCAATGGCATTTCCAACCAACTCAGCAAGTGCTCCGCCAATCATTCCGCCGAGGGCAGCACCAACACCAGGAATTGGAATAAGCGCCTGACCAAGCATTGCCCCTGCAGTTGTTCCGATGCCTTGCGCCATCGCCTGGAATGGACCAGCCTTCTGCCTGAAGACATTAGTCATTTCCTTTGGCAGCATCTCCATAAGCGGCCCAATGATTGGCGCCGTCATAATTGGCGCCATTTCCCCAGCAAGTCTTCGTGCACCAGACGCAAGCCCTGCGGCCACACCGGCCATGCCTATTGCCTTAGACATCCCTCGCATCTTTTGCGCTATGCCGCCAAGGGGTCCCCTTAGCCGCTCGCGCTTCTTGAGTTCCTCTGCACTTACCTTATTTGGACCAAGCGCACCGGTCTCTTCGTCTACGTAATAATATTCCCCATCCCTGGTGTCAATCTCGGCAAGACCAGTCTTCCCGCCGCCGCGCTCAGTCCGCTTGAGCGCCTTCGGCATCTTGTCTTGCACTTTCTTGAACAAATTACCCGCCGCTTGCCCAACCTTCCCGAATATGCCAACCGTGCTCGCCTTAATCGCCGCATCCCCACGAGCGTCTCCAAGAATGCCCTTAATGAACTGCTCTTCCTCTTGCTTGGTGGCAAAGACCTTGCCCTCTGCGTACCTCTTAAGCACCTGAGACATGACAATGTTTTGTACATTTTCTGGCAACTTCTTAATGCCAGCAGCAACACTTGATGGAATGTTGATTGCCCGATCTGCAAAGTCATCAACCTTTAGTTTCTTCGCCTGAGTTGGGTCTACAACGTTTTCCGGCAAGGCGGCGATCTGCTTGTCCGCATCAGCCTGCGTAAGTTTCCCTGCGGCAACCTGACTCTGTATTGCGTCAGTTTTTGTTTTGTCTCTTGTCATTATTGGAACGCCGGCCTCGGCAAGACCACCAACAATCGACATATTGTCTGCCTGACTTCGGCGCGTATCGTCAATGCTTGCCTCTAGCGAAGCAATCGCCTTTGCGCCCTGATCTTGGTCCATTTCCTTGGACTCCACTTTCTTCCTGATCTCTTCAATTCTTGCCTTGGCTGCAACAATCTTCTTCCCTGCTGCCTCAAGTTGCGCAAACGTCTCGTTAAGAATCGTAGAAGTTTCCCTCTGAACAAGAACGGCACTCATCATGTTGTCTAGCGAGTAGGCACCGGCATCGTCATTGATCCCCTCTGTGTCTGTCTTGCCAAGGTCAAGACCAGCAAATCGGAACATTCCGGAAGCAGACCCTTGCTGTCGAAGCCTTGAGGCCTCTTGCAGGTTCTGATATTTAGCCTTCTGATCATCATCAAGGGTTCCGGCGGCAATGGCATCCTTGTTGTCTTTTTCAAACTGTGCCTTCTTCTCATCGGCAAGGTTGAGGTAGTCGTATGTTCCCTCGATGCCCTTGTTAGTAATAACCGGCGAAGTGTGTGGAGCCCCACCCTCGCCGTGTGGCATGTAGAACCCCTCACCAAAGTTTGGCTTAAGGGTATTCTGCATTTGATCCGTTGCTCGTTGGCGTGCGCGGTCGACAGAGAGAAGCCCGATATTTCTTCCAAATACTGTCGTGCCCTCAAGTGCGCGCTGGGCAGCCCTTCCCTTAAGGTCGGTCATGCCGTATGAATTAATCTTCTCGCCCTCGCCCCACCTTACTGCGGCCTTAGACTTATCTGTTGTAACCATGTTGTCTTTATCAAGTAGTTGGCCACGATCGTTGGTCTTAAAGTCTTCCGCCTCAATCTTTGCTCGCTTAAGTTCGTCGTATGCGGCGGCAGTCTTCCTAACCTTGTCGATCTGTGAGTCAATTGCACCGTTAACGCTTCCCCATGCGTCATGAAGGCCATTCATTACCTTGCCAATGAGCGTTCCGGCAATGTTGTAGGCCATCATGGCGGTCTTAAATGCAATAAACAAACCAACGATAACCCCAAGCGGACCAGCAATTGGTGTAATAATCTTTAACAGAACGGACATCGTCATAAGGAATATGGTCAGGAGCGGCATCAGGGCGTTGATCGCCACGGAGAGCCCGGCAATAAATCCAGTCATTGCCCCGCCGCTAAACGCTTCCAAGATAGTCCCAATGCCCTCACCAATAACCATGATCAACTGCTCAATCGCCGGCATAAATGATTTTACAAAATCACCAACAAACAGCGTATTGTTCTTAATCGCCTCTGCAATCCCAGAGATAGCAGCAACAAGCACAGTGACGGTTGCAATGAGCGGGTTTGACGTAATTAACTTGGAGAAGAGGCTAAACGCCAAAGAGGCAACAGCGAGTCCCCTGCCAACATCGTTTGCAAGAATGTCGCCAATTAACTTTAGTCCTGGTCCAAGTTTCCCAACAACTCCGATAACTGCCGCGCCGAATGAGTTTGCCGAATCGCCTGCAGAGGCAAGGCCCTTAACGAAGACGTTAATAAAGATTTGCCCAACGGCTTCAAGCGCTGGCCCGAATGAAGCAAGCGAAGAAATGAATGTCTGCATGCTGGTGCGCACGTCATCAACAAACTTGGTAATCTCGCGCGACTTGAGCATGAACTGACCAACCTCAACGATGGTGTCTCGAACGGAGTTGAACAGCGGCTGGAATGCCGTTGCCATGAAGTTCTGAGACAAGTCCGCAATCGTCGAAAGCGCACCGGTCATTGTCCTTGAGAGTCGATCGGCAGATCCCTGGTACTGCTTATCCATTCCCTCGGTGATTGCTCGCGCTGCCGTAGAACCAATCAAGAATCCGCGCTTTGCAAGGTTTCGGATCAGGCCTTCTGCTCGCTTTGGATCTTCAAGGGTTCTAATCATCTCGTCGATGCTGCCGAATGACTTCTTAAATGATGCGCTATTGAGCATTCCCTGGAGCCTGTCAAACTCTGCTGCCGTCTCTTCCGGGATATCCTTCATGGTCCCAAGTGCGCGCATCTTCATTGCCGTAAGGTCCATCAACAACTTCTCGGAAAGCATTCGGTAGCCAGCAATACCAGCGTTTGCCAACTGCATCATGTCGTTCTGATAGACGCGACCAGCAGAGTTCATTTGTCCAAGCGCGTAGGCAATTCGGTCAATCTTCTCGTCTTCACCACCAAGGGCTGCCACGGCGTTGGAGATAGAGTTGATCATTCCAGGAATTTCGGTCGCCTCAAACCCGAACGCCTTCATCTTAAGTGCGGCCTCTACGAGTGGCTTAAACCTAAACGGCGTGACGTTTGCAATGTTCCTAATCTCCGCGACCATGCCCTCGGCGGCGCCCTTGGTGTAGTTGATGGCGTCAGAGAACTTAACCGCCTGCTCTCGCATGAAGCCAATTTGCACACCGGCCTCATTGAGTTTTGGAACCAGTGCATTGCCAACTGCTGCTCGCGCCTGAAGTGTGTTGGCAAAGAGCGTATTGAATCCAACGGTTGTGTTTTCAAGAACTTGGTTGAATTGGAATACACCGGACTGCAGGTGCTCAAAGATTCCGCCGATCTCTCGGCCCATCTGCTGCAAGACAAGGAAGGTTGCTGCGCGACCAACCTGAGTCTTTACTGTCTTAAGAATACCGACGTTAGCGTCGGTTAGTCTCTGCAGGGTCTCGGTCGCAACCTGCGCCTTCTTGGCGGAATCTTCCAGTGACTTGCCGAATTGACTGTTAGAACCAGCGGCATGGACAATGGCTGGGCTAAGTTCTGCAAAACGATTCTGCAGTGCTGCCAAATCGTTGACGCCCCTAGAAATTTTTTCAGTATCAGGGATAACGGCACGAATCTTGCGCCAGTCATTGCTTGGGTCGTCTGGCGGCATGCCTCCGCCAGTGGCGGTTGGTGGCTTACTTCCGCCTGCGCCGCCCGGCGCATTGCCGGCAGCAACAATTTTTTGCTGATCGGATGTTGTTGTTCTTGTTAAGAATGATGCTGTCTCCCGCGCTTCCGATGAAACGTTTTGCAATGACGCTGCAAGAGCCTCAAGGTCAACTTCTCCCGTTGCCGCCTGCGACTCAAGTCCTTGTAGCGCCGCTTGAATGCGCTGCAGAACACCAGAAACATCAGCGACTTCTTCTGGGGACATGCCAGTGAGTTTTGCCCCAGACTTAACTCGAGCGTCTGGAGTTGTGCCTCTTACATCAGATGGAAGCACTGCTCCCGGGTATCTCGTCCCTCCCTGCTTTAGCGCGTCGGTGCCACTTGCCATTTCTATTGCGTTTATTAAAAACTCTAGTTTTCTTCCGATACCGCTTGGATCACTCTCAAGAAATTGTGCCTTATCCTTTGCGGTCATCCCAGATGTATCTTGCCCTCTTTCTGCTATTTTTTTGTCTGCAATAGCAAGGGTCTCATTAAGAAGATCAATGATTGGGGCAAGTTGTTCTGGGATAATTTGTTTCTGTAGGATTACATCTTTATTATTACGTTCGGCTTCATCATTCGCTGACCCCCTCTTGACTGGCGTGAGATTCACTTGCTCTGCCCGGAGCGCCTCACGTGCCCCGGTAAGAGTTCTTAGTTCGGCGTGGAGCGAGTCAATTTCTTCCGTTACTGGGGCGATTGCCGCCTGGAACTCAACAAGAGCCTGCCTGGCGGCCTCAACATCTTCGGGAAGCGGCTCACCCACTCCGTAATCCGGCTCTTCAGCGGACCTTGCTTCTATATATCCACGAATGTCTTCTATGGTTTGCCGTGGCGCGTCTGCCCCCAAGACATTGACTGGAGGGAGTCCAACCTTCGAAGCAAGATTCTTATTATTGCCATAGTTCTCAACTCCAAGGGCGTGCCTAAACCGTGCAGACTTCCCACTAAATACCATGTCCCTTTCGGTAAAGGCGTTATCCTCGTCTGGCTTAAATCCTTCAGAAATTAACCTCTTGTATTCTTCTGATTCAGGTCCATAAACTTCAGGTACATACTCGTTTGCGTATTCGCCAGTTTTTGTACGCTTTCTTCCTGGCTTCGTTCGCCTAAACCTTGCCTCGCGCTGCGCCATTTCCCTGTCTGTATCTAGTTCAATAGCAACCACTTCATCTGCTAGTTCTTCATTTTCCATCTGCATAAGGACGTCGAAAGCGGCCCGAAGTTTATCTTGTGCGGATACTGCGGCCCCCCTTCGAGCGGAAAACGCTGCACTAATCTTTTCCTGCAACTCTGCTCGCTTCGCGTCAATCGCAGCAATCTCGGCTTCAATCTCTTGGACCTTTGAGACCGAGTCAGTGGTCGCAGCAGTGGCCGCCTCTGTACCGGAGCCTGCAGATACGGGTTCTGGTGCCCCCTGAACGCTTGCCGCCTGCTCCTCTACGGCCGTGGCAACTTCCTCAGTTGCGACAGCGATCTCTTCCTTTGCATCTGCAACTCGCTCGGTAGCGTCCTCGGTGCGCTGGTCTGCAGACTTAATCTCCTCAACAATCTCTGAGGTGTTTGACGTGTCGTCGTCTATGAAGCCATCTTCGGCGTATTCGTCTTCGTCAAAGTCTTCAAACAGGCCAAGTTCGTCTTCTGCTGCCTGAGCAATTTTTTCTGTAGCCTCGGCCTTCCCTTCGGTGGCGTCTGCAGCGGCAGTGGTTGCCTGCACAACTCCAGATGCAGCAGCAACGCGTCGGGCAATCTCATCGCTGGCAACGCCTGTAAGTTCCAAGAATTTGGCGTAGTTGTTCTTTGCCTGTTCGCTAGATGGGTCGTCTTGAATCTGCTGAATGAGCGTCTTTTCAAATTCTGCATCGTCTACGCTGCCGCCGCTGTCGCCTGCCGCCATTGGCATTGTTTCCGTTTCTGGCCTTGGTGGCTCCTCGCTCCAGCCAATCTCGTCTCCCAAGTAGGTTCGTTGCGTGGACATTGCATCGGGATTCTTAATCCCGGTCTCTGGGAATGCAGTTGCCCCGTAACCAGCGCCAGTTCCACGACCCTGCGTGGCATCGGGGGTAATCTCCGCAAGCGACTGCTGCTTCCTTGTCTTGCCAATTTCCATGGCACGACCAAGCGCCGCCTTTCGACCCTTATCGTCACCTTCGAGATAGGGGATTCTTTGCGTAATGTCGATTGCAACCTTGTCACCCTCAACCCAAGAGCCAAGATAAATTTCCTGACCCTCGGCAAGAAGTGTTTTAAGTTCAATAGCGTTTTCTGCAATAATCTTCTGAACAGCGGCTTGGAATTTCTGCCTACGGCGATCATTTTCCTGTTTAATCTCTTCAATCTCTTCGTCTGAAGCATTTCCTGGGACCGTAAGCGGCACTACCTCTGAGGCGGGAACGTTCAGGTTGTACCGCTGCATTCCGCCAACCATGAACCCTGTCTGCGGCGTGTTTTCAGTTACGGTTGGTGATCCATCTGCAGAGCCCTGAAGCCGGTAGGAGGCGCCCTTGTCCGGCATGACGTCGGAAAACATGGTCTTTGACGTTGCGGTTGATATTGATCCAGCGCCAGGAAGCCTGCTGGCAATTTCGGTCTCAGACTCTTCTGGCACTCCTCTGAATCCTACGGACGAGGCGTACTTACCAGCCTTGGTATTTGACCTGGCAGTTGCTTGCTTAGCCATTTCGACCATTGAATATGCGGCTGCAATGATTCCCGATGAACCAAAACCATCATTTCCTAGACTTACTTCTTTCTCTTCCTTGTTGTTTACGTATCCGCCCATGATTCGATAAGCCTCTGCCATTGCCTCATATGGTGAGTTGTTTGCGTAATTGGTCAATACGCTTTGAATGTGCTCGGGCTCAATGCCCATCCGCTCCATTCTTGCCACAAGGGCGGCCCGCAAATCCGCATGGGCATTTGCATCGTACGGGCTGGTGAGAGTGTGCCCAACTTCGTGCGCGGCAGTTCCGCGAATATCTCTTGCGATTCTTGCTTCAGAAAGTTTTGTTTGACCCTTGCGAACAATCCTTCTCGGGACTTGGATTCCACGAACAACGCCGCCGCCGGTATATCCAATTGGTCCAGCAAATCCAGCAACGTTTGAGATCAACCCGCCGGTGCCCCCCTGCGAAGATGGGGACTCTTCCGGGTCGCTAGATCCATACGATACGAATTGAGGCGTTGTAATTGCTGTTAATGCATTTCCAGCAATACCGTTTCTTTGAATCTCTTTTGCAACAACTCCCGCAACAGCCGTTGCATGGGCATCGTCTGTTAGTTTTTCTCCGAGGTGCGTTGTTGATACAAGTTGATCTCCGCCGTCTTCTGTTTGCACTTTTCCAATAGATATTCTTACCCCGGCTTTATCAAGCGCCGCAAGAACCGCTACTGCTGCCTCCCTGGAGACCATGAGAAGGCCCTGCTCTGGTCGCTGCGGACTCTTGTCGGTAAGTTTTGTAATTGGGTTGCTTCTTGTTTCATGTTTTTCCAACCCGCCCCTCCCGTAAAGCCCTTCGGGATTGTCTTGAATCAATTGAGCCACGAGGGTTGCCGGTAGGGCGTTAAACGCCAAGGCATTTATTGCCTGGGGGCCGAAGGAGTCCAAATCTTCTATTGTTCTAATCCTCTTAAATTGCTCCGCCATACCGACTTCGATATCCATTTCTTCTTCGTCTGCATAGCCCGCCTTTAGGCTTGCCTCGAGGTCTTCCACTACTGTTCTGTTTTGCGCATCAAGGTTAATGTCTGATGGGCGAATTGCCTCGGCCTCTCGGTTCATTTCCTTAGAGACGCCGCCCATTCCCTCTTCTTTGTAAGCCATTGGCTCCGGCCCGGAAAGCCCACCAGATGCTCTTGCCCTTCGCATCTCGGCAATGCGAAGGGTCGACTCAGCAACAGCCAACTTTGAGGAGGCGAGTGATGCGTCTGCCTCTTTTGCATCGGCAACGTCTGCCAATTCCGCGTCACCACGTGCGCTGGTGTCAATTTCCCCCTCTTCAAATAGGTTATTAATGTTTTCCGCAAGCCCAAGAATTACCTCTTCGAGCGCAAGTACCTTTTCGACAAAGCCAACAATCTCCCTAGACTTCGTAAGGTCTTGTACCGTCCTGCCAGAACCCTGAATTACTTCACCCTTTTCGTCAGTCTTAAAGCCAACGACAAATGACTCCGTAGCCATTTGCTTCAGTTGTTCAAGTGAAATATCCTTTCCAATTGCCTGAGAAACTTTCTGGCGAATTTCTTCCTGGACGTCAGACTCAAGTTTCTTTGGGCCTTCGTATCCTGGCTCAAATTGTCGCTGATACCTTGAGGGAACTGCTGGGATTACCTCACCAGTCGCCTCATCAAAGCGCGCGGCCTCGCCGTACAACTCCCTGCTGATTACCCCCGCCCTCTTGGTTGGAATTCGCTCCATGCGGAGCGATGGGACGTTCTTGCTTGCCGCATCTGAAATCTCCTTTGCAAGCGCTGGATCACCGATGAGGCCAATGAGATCTGCGGGAATCAAATCTCCACGAGCAATGAGTTCGGCAATAAGCGCTGTGAGTTCCTTCTTTGCGGCATCAGCATCTCGCCTGCCGGAAGTCATAATCTCCGTAGCAAGCCCGCTGATTGCCTGTGCAGATAGGGCAATGCTTTCCGGTGCGCCCCGACCGCTTCGCGGAAGCCTTGCTGCCCCGCTTCCTGGCTCGTCGCCAGTTTGAACTTCGCCAAACCTTTCCATACCAGCAACAACAGCATCTCCACCAGATTCGAGGGCCTTGGTGATTGCAATCAGTTCTCGCGCCAAAGAAAGTTTTGCGTCCTCATCAAGTGAGTCTGTTTTTCTAATAACACCGGCCTCAGATGCGGCGAATCCCCCGCCCGCTGGGACCGCCCTGCCAATAAATTCTGGCGAGAACAGTCGCTGAACAGCAGGGTCTTTTGCCAGTCCGTCAAACTGTGCCGTCAATGAGGCGATCGCTGCTGCTGCCGCAGGGTTGCTGCTCTTTAGTTCTGCGATCTGGTCGTACGCAACCTTCATCAGCCCAAGGTTTGAAGAAAGGTCATCAATATCGCTTTGCTTTACCGACTTCCCCTCTGCAAGTAGGGACGCCATGTCCGCCGTCAATATCTTGGTGGACTCAAATAGTTCCTTCAAGAACTGGATTGCCGCCTCTGCCTCCGCAGGCTTGATGCTAGTCGTATTCATTGCCGCGCCGGCTTCTGTATTGCTTACAACCCTCTTTCGCCTAAACAGATCAAATACTGGGTTCTCTGGCAATCCCGCAACGCCAACGGTTCCCTCAACCTGCTCAGCGGCCCGATTGCCATCAGGGGAACTTGACCTTTCTTTATTTCGACCCGCAAGTGCTGATCCAGAAACTCCAGCAAAACCAAATGGAACTCTTGCTGAAAGGCTTCTTGCCCGGCGCCTCTGCCTAATTGTTGATTCACTTGTTCTACCGGCCAGCAAGTCCAGTGGGTCAGCGCCACCCATTCTCTTGTCGGTAATGCCAAGAATCTCAAAGAACCGTGAAGTCCCAGCCATAGGGTTATCAACCTGTGCCTGCAGTTCCCGTAGCGCTGCTTGCGCCGCAGCAAGTTCCTGCGCCGCTTCGGTAGCGCGCTGCTCGGCGTCGTCTAGCGTTGCCCGAATAATGTCTTCTTTGCTTCTTCCCGTTGCTGCTGATTCGGCATCAGCACGACCCAGTACGCCAGCCTTTTCAATTGCACGGTCCATATCTGATGATGTTTGTCGGCCGCCAGCGCCTCCCGGAAGGCTTCTGTTGTCGCCGCTTAGTTGCGCTCCAATACCTGTGCCGTTAAAAGTGTCCTCAACCTCTTTGAAAATTAGATTTGCTATCAGGGCGTCAGCGTCTTTTGGCTTAACATCATCGCCAAGAATCATTGCCTTAAGGGCTCTTCGGATTGCCCCCTTGAGCGTGTTTATTTCTGGTCCGGTTAGGCCCCTGCCCTCGTCCCGAAGGATTTTGTTTTTAGCCACGCCAGCAAGGCGCTTTGCGGCCTCGTCGATAAAGGCATCGTCAACCGCCGCAGATGACCCCTTTCCAGGGCCGACCATTGCCGCGATTTCGTTATAGGTTGCGTCAAACTCTTCGGCAATGATTTCAATAGCCTCTTCTCGGGTGAGGGTTTTCATAACGGGTTCTTGTGTTATTACTTCCTCACCGTCGACTATAGTTTTCTTTTCCTTAAAAACTTGGTTTCCCTGTTCGTCCATCACTGCTACCTGTTCCTTCATAAACAGGGCGATTTGCCGCTCGTAGAACTCGATTGTTTTTCTTTCCTCCGCGACCGTAAGCCTTGTTCGATCTGACTTAATCTCTTTTGCTACATCATCGCCCTCCTCGCCGGTGCCGACCGCAGATCGACCCGACCTATCCGCTTCACGAACTACCTCTGTCGCGTCGTAAGAGTCATCATCCCCCTCAGTACCCCCGCGCGGAGTGGCGCTACGGACCCCTCTTGACTCGTCTCGCATCTCCAACTCGTCTTCCCCAAGAACATCTTCGGCGGCGGCTCGTACGGCGCTGAGTCGGTCCTTTGCCTCTTGCGCCGCTCTTGTTAGTTCAAGCAGCCTCCTTGCGGCATCGTCCCTCTCTGCGCGCATGGTCTTGAGGTCTTTCTCTATATAGATGCCCTGAGCGTCAAGACCGCTTGGCGATGTCTTGCCGCTTGACGCACTCGCTGCTGATGAGCCTCTCTTAGATGCGCGCGCTCGCTGCGCTCGATCAAACAGTGGGCTTGAGGATTGGCGCTCAGTAATAAGTTCCTGTGCCAATTTTGCCGCAGCACCAGTTCCTTGCTGGGAGATAAAGGAACGGAACTCCTCGATAGTTCCCGCATCAGGAGCGGAGCCGGTCTCCCTGGTTATTCTGGCAATTTCTGTTTGCAGCATCCGATCGGCAATAATCTTCTTCAACTTTGCGGGGTCTACTGATTTTGGCAACTTCAACCCATCAAGCGGATCAGCGCTTAGGAAGTCAGATAGTTCTCTTGTGTATGTAGATTGCCTTGCGCGCGCGGCGGTGAGAAGTCGGGAATTTTCTTCAAGTCGGCGCTCAACTTCCTTGATGTATTCTGGCCCGAGTCCGTGGATCTTGGTCCTGTATATCCTTGGGTTGTCATCTCCTGCGGCAAATCGACGCTCGACGTCCGCTTTTTGCTCCGCTGGGCTTAATGCGCTCTCGTTGTCTCTTGCAATTTCAAGATTTCTTTTAAGGATTGCTTGCTCTTCTATTAGGCGTTGTGCCTCTTCATTTGCCTTCCTGGTCGCCTCACCAACTTCTCGCAAGCGGGACTCACGATCTTTAGCAATTTTGATTGCCTGAGACTCATCGCTAGTCTGAGTACCGAAAACCCGCCTCTGGATTTCCGGGTCCCTTCTTGCGTCAGAGGCCGCATCGGAGGCTCGGCGCTCAAGGTCTGCAATTCTTTGCCTCTCGGCGGCAAGGCGACGTCTTGAACCTTCCCTGCTAATGCCCTCCCGCATTTGGCCTGGCTCCCTCTCAAGCCGAGATGATTTTGTACTTATGGTGTTGCGAACGCTATTGATTTCTTGATCAATAGACTTTCGAATCTCACCGGATGCATTCCTTAGCGCGTCCCGGATGCCGGGACTGGAGGCAAGTCCCTTAATGTCGGCAATCAATGCCGCCTCAATCCCCTTCAGGGGGGAGCCAGAACCCCTCGATCCAAGAAGGGTGGAGATGAAGTCTTTTGCCCCGACGCCATCTCCGTCGGTCATTGTCTTTATTGCTCGGTCCCTAAATTCCCTCAGGACGGCTAGGCGGCGATCAACCTCTGCCTTGAGTTGCGCGTTGCCAGGGTCTGATGCGGTTACGCGCTTAAGTTCTTTTTCGAACTTTGCAAGCCCGAGAAGAATGTTATCAAGTTCTCCCGAGAAATCATCTGGCTTCAAACCGTCCTTTCCAAGGCCGGTTGCAAATGATTCAAGCCCCGGGCCGACAGTTTTTCGAACTTCGTCCAAGGCCACAAAGGCAGCAGCGAGTCCTTGAAGGCTCTTTATTTGCCGTTCAGCAGAGCCCTCCGAAGGGCTTGAGGTAACAGAAACAGCGGCCTGCAATCGCTCAATGGAACTGGCAAGGGCATCAACCTGCGCGGCAGCAGAAACTAAGTCACTGGCATCAGCGCCAAGTTCTAGGATTTCTGGGTCTTGCTGGTTATCAACCATCTACGCTACTTGTCCTTCTGGGATTCAATAATTGCGTTTTCTTTCTGAAGGGTCTCGTTCATGAGGACTGTCTTTGCTTCAGGGGAACCGTACATACCGATCAGGGACTCAATGGAGTGGGTACCGCCCCATTGACCATTATTATTAGCAGATTTTCGGGAAGAAAGCGAGGAGGAAGAGGTCTGCCCCTTGCCCTTGGACCTGTCCTCTGACGCTTCCGCTTGGCTGCGGGCATATTCCCCAAAGATTGCGATTTGTGGAAGCGTTAACGCCAAGAAATCTTCTGGGGTGTAACCATAAGCATCCGCATAGGAGGCCATGATTCCACCCCAGTCAACTTCGGACCAACTTACTCCCCGAGCGCTTTTCCCTCAGCAAGTGCCTCGGCTGGGTCGGTAGGTCCACCCTCCGCCTCTTCTGGGAGAAGTCCACTGCGGCGAAGCACTGAAAGCGCCTCTACCTGCAGGCTCTGGAGGTCGAATCGCTCACCAACTGCGTGCTCGGTAACGCCTGGCTCTTCACGTCGAATGACTAGCCACATGATGAAGCGAAGTACTGTGAAGCGAGTTGTGTCCAACTGGTCAAGTCGGGAATTAAACTTCTCCTCAAGATCCGCAAGATCATTGAGCGTTAGTGCACCCTTGTTCTGAAGGGCCTTAAGGTCTGCCATGGGTAATCTCCTCTATAACTTCCTGCCAAACGGCTTATTCATTGTACAACAAAGTAGGGGGTTAGTGGTAAGAGGCCTCACATAAGGGGAAAGTCCCCCCCCGACCGGCAAGCCGGTCGGGGGGTCCTGAATGCGGCTTACGCCGCAGTCAGATTAGGCCGTAGCCTCGACAAGAAGAATCTTGTCGTTGGCACCCTGCACGTCGCGGTCCGTCACACCCATGAACCCGATGTCCATGGTGGTGATGTCTTCACGCGTGAATGGGAAGGTCAACTTTGGGCTGAACGCCTTGAAAAGGTGAACAGTCACCGTCTTCGTCGGATCGTCCGAACGGGTGTGAACAAACTTGACGTAGATTGGGCGTGGGAGGCCAGAGGCCGTCACGTCGTGGTCATAAGACGTCAAGGTGTCGCGGGCGATAACGCTCGAACGCGTCCAGAAGTTCTGGAGGTTCGCAAGGTTCAACTCGACCTTCTTGGCGTTAAGTTCGCACTTACCACCGTAGTAGGCCTTCTGAATTGCGAAGTTCGACTGACCGTAGAACTCCTTCTCCTGGAACTCAAGAGTAAAATCGACGTCGCCGGCGATTTCGCCGATCTCGTACAACTTCTCCTGGGTCGAAGTTGGCGTGCCGGTTACGTAAGTCGCGCTTGGAACCGTCGAGGCTCCCTCGTACCAATCGGCCACATAAATGCGACCAGATCCTAGTGTAAGCATAGTATTTCTCCTACTCTATTTCATTATTACGCCATATCGGATTATTCTCCGATATTCTAAAGACTTTGCGTCATAGGCATCGCGCTCAAGCATCTTGATGCACAAGTGCACTACTACATCTTGGCCAGACAACCGTTGTCGGTTAACCAGTTCGTCGATCCGCTTCGAGATACTGTTGAGTTCGGTTGTGCCGCTCGCCGACGCAATAAGCACATCCACTACAACTCTCTCGACCGACCTGCCGACTTCACTGTTACCATTTAGGACGGCAATCCTGACCGCCGGGGGTCTACTAGCCCCGACATGGTGAATTGGATAGACCTTCTTGTCGACCGAAGTCCCAGACAACAGGCTTTGCAGCGAGTTATCTGCGCTCAGAACCGAAAAGAACGTCTCATACAATCCCTTCATACAAGAGATATTATACGACATCTCAAAGGGGGTCTAGGCCTACGCCCCCTGCGCAGCAAGTATTTAACTTTATTCTTATTGTGTAATGAGAGAGAATACCCACATGGCAGAAATTGACTACCTTACCGAATGGGCCCACTGGAGGGGTGAAATGACGACTAAACTTAGCGACGTATCTCGCCGCATTGACCACCTTGAAGAGAGCATGGACAAAATCCATACAACCCTGACGGAGATGCGGGAGGAGCAAATTCGCCGAGAGGCAAAGGAGACCCAGCAGAGGTCCATTTTTAAGTGGGCATTCCCTGAGGGGGGTTCTGTTCTGGCCTTGTTGCTGGCCCTATATGCTGTTATCATGCAGGTGTTCGGCAAGTAGCCCGAACCTAGTATGGAGTGTGTATATGTCAATCTTGAGTAAGATCTTTGGTAACAAGAAGACCGCTAAGAAGGCTGCTAAGCCAGCCGTATGGAAGGCACCAAAGGCCAAGGCTGTTAAGCCCGTTGCCAAGGTTGCCAAGCCTGCTGCAAAGGCTTCCAAGCCTGCTGCAAAGGCAGTCGCCAAGAAGTCTAAGAAGGCGTAATCCGCCCTTAGTCCCCCAACCGTACGGGAGGTTTCTATGGCTACGCGCTACTGGACCAACACTGAGCGTAAAGATGCTTTGCATCTTGAGTGGAAGGAATTCCACAAGAAATACCCGGAACGAGAATTCGATTCCTACCGAGTCAAGCGTGACCGTCTTCGCCGGGGCGAAACGGACATAGTGGATGGCCGAAGACTTAATGGGGGGAACAATAAAATGCCAACTCCGTCGTCGATGAAAGAATTAGAACAGATGTCCGATGTTGGGATGGTGAAGTTTAGGAAGATTGACTACGTCTCCCGCATTGGCGCCGTGGCAAAAGATCGTGGCGAACTCATTGTTGCCGCAGGTGACTTCCAGTTTCCATTTGAGGATGGCGATGTGTTTGCATCATTCCTCACCTTCCTTTCCTCGGAGCGACCAGATCAGGTTGTCCTTACCGGAGACATTCTCGACCTCACTGCGGCAAGCGCGTTTGACCGAGACCCCAGGCTGGGCATGTCCATCCAGGACGAACTGCAGCATTGTCACAATCGCCTTGCGGAAATCCGCGCCGCAGCGGGCAAGAACGCAAAGATCATATTCATCTATGGAAATCACGAAGCCAGAATGAGCAAGTGGCTTGCCAGGAAGGCCCCAGAACTTGTTGGCATTACCGATGTCAACGGCGTCGAAATGCTTTCGCTCTCCTCCCTGCTCAGGCTCGAACTGCTCAACATTGAGCCAGCCGTGTACCAGGGAACTGCGTTTGCTGGGCCAGAGAATCTGCGTTCCTATTACCAGATTGCCCCAGATCTTATTGCCACCCACGGAACGTACTCCAGGGCAACTGGCGGTGGCGCCAGCATTATCCCCATTGTGGATGCCGCTGGTGTTTCCGTAGTCGGCGGTCATGACCATTCTCAGGGTCTTGCCTTTAAGACGGTTGGCGGATTTGCTGGCGTTGATGAGCGCAGGCTTGCTGCAATCTCCACAGGCATGATGTGCCGCAGAACCGAACTTGGCTATCTTGCGCAACATCAGGTTAGCCGCTGGGCTGCTGGCTTTGCTGTTATCGAGCGCTTTGGTCAGGGTGCTGGTGAGTGGCAGCCAGACTTTGCCTCGTGGACCGGAAATGAGTTGGTATGGCGCGGCAAGAGGTACAAGGGGAAGCCCTAGCGACCCCTTCTCTCAGCGATGTAGGTTGCTGCCTCGCGCCTAAGGATTCCTGCAACTTGGCTGCGGAAATCTTTAAGCCGAGCGCTCCGGCCCATCTCCTCAATCCCGATTTCAAAAAATCCCTCTCCGCCCTCTGAATAGAATGCATTAATCTCATCAATGTACGTATCGTCTGAATCCTCAACCGGCACCTTTGCGTAGGAAAAACCGTTTCCGTACATTCCTGGCCCCTGCTCGTATTCATACTGCCTCTTCGGCGCTGCCCCATACCTAAAAGACAATCTGCCGTTCCTGCTAATTGAAACTTCGTGGATTGACCCCTCTGCGTCTTCGTACGTTAAGGAGTCCTGTAGTGACCCGGTATCTACGGGGACACCAAGATTTGCCCCGCCGGGTATTCCCTTCATCTGAAGAGGCCTAGAATTCTGGAACCAGGAAGTAAGCGCTCCGGGTCCGTAAAGCGCGGCCACCCAGGCATCAAATAGTTCCTGCATTACTTCTGGCTTATTCTTAATGTAAATCAGTAAAAATGACCGATTTAGTCCAATGTCCCTCATGGCCTGAGCCGTTGCGCGCAGGTCTTTTGCAATTGCGTCTAACTTCTTTCCGCCGCCCGCAGCGGCCATGATGCCGCCAAGGTATATCTGCTTTCTTCCAGCCCTTAGGCTCGGCGGATTTCCCCTGCCCGCCATCAGCGATCTACCCTCTTTGCCCCCAGAATAAGGTGATGACGAAGTCCCTCCCTAATTACTTCGTCAACCTGAAACTGGAGGTTGTCCGCCTCAACTAGGTCTGCAATCGTTGGTTGATTTGTTCCGGTCAAATAGGGGATAAAGAAAAGATACCTTGCCTCTGCTGCCTGGCCTGTGGAAGTATAGAGTTGCGATACTGATTCTTTGCTTTCTGGCTGGTAGTGGCACTTTCCTGACCAGACAGTTGTCAACTCAACTGTAGGCGTTCCGTCTGCCGCGTGGCCTGTTTGCCCAACGCGCTTGATTGTGACCGAGGTGGTGAAGCCCGGTAGGCTCATCGGACATTTACCACGACATAGTCGTCCAGTATGGCGGCCGCAGTCCCTGGGATACCACCAAATCGCACCCCAGGCTCCGGCATGTGACGCTTCATGCTCATTGATCCGACGGTTAGTTCGCTTAGCGCCCCAAGGCCCTGCTTGTCCAGTGAATCCTCAGCAATCAAATGCGCAGTGATAATCGCCGTTGCGTCCTTGACGTCCTCTGGAACCTCCGAGTAGCCGCTGACGTAGGTCAAAACTGCTACCGGCTCAATAAGCCCAAGGTTCACCAGCACGGGGAATAGGGAGTACGTAACGGTCGCAAGGCTAGTAACCTCAAAGTAGTTCCTGTCCTTATTTACAAAGATGTCGTTGACGGTGAATGCCGCACTCTGCTGCGCGCTAACATTTACGTTCAGCGACACAATTGAAACGATAGGTCGACGATACGGGTAGACCCTTCTCGTTGCTTGACTCCACTTGTGCTTCTCTGTGTCTTGTCGCAACTGAAAAGATTGCTGGGTGTAAGAGTCGACGAGACTGCTGGCAACCTTTAGGAAGCGCTCCAACTTTCGGTCGCCCATGTCTGAGCCATCAGCGTTAGTTAGGACGCCCATCTCGTATTCCCGGAACTGATCAACGGTGATGTAGCCCTGCTCTTGGCCCCTGAATGGCGTTGACCACGAGCCTCCGCTGCTCCCCGTGGAGTTGGATGGTCGCCAGGTGTGCCATTGCCCCACGGCAGCGGCGCTGTCGAAATAGTCATAGGCGGAAACAAGTGCCGTCAGGGTAATTACAGCACCAAGGTCAACAAAGGAGCCGGTTCGGCTTGTCGCCTCGGCTGAGGTTGCCGCTCGTCCCAACTGAATGTGGGTATACGAAGCGATAGTCGCTGTGATGCTTGGAACGGGTACTGTTACTTTAATCATGGGTAAATACTATGCCAAATAGGACACCACGTCCATCCGGCTAGTGCCTGCGATGAACGTGGTGTGACTAGTTTTGAGGCTGTTTAGCGGTTCTCGTCCGAGAACACGCGGTCGACATCTCCACGGTCCTGCTTGATCTCACGAGCGCCCATGTCAATAAGTTCCTGGAGGTGCTTACCGAGAACATTGCACTCGTCATTAACAAACTGGTACGTTCGGCCGTCCGAAAGCGCAACTGATGCGTCGCCGATCGGCATGTGAATTCGGTAGATCTTCTTTGGGAGAATCTGCTCCTTTGCAGCCTTTGCAATCACGCGGGAAGCAAGTGCGGCACCGGCCTCTTCAGGCTGCTGCTCCGGCCTTCGTGTCGGGTCAATGTACCGACCATTTTCGTCAATCAACTTGTCACTCATAAACACTCCTTACAAATTAAAAGGGGCCGGGCCTAAGCCCGGCCCCTTTTACTAGAACTGCGCTAAAACGCTATTACGCGAGTGTGACGCGGATCTTGCCGTTGAACTGTGGTCCCTTGTTGGCCAAGCCGTACATGCAGAACTGAATGTACAAGCGGGTCAAGGCACCAGCAACACCGACTGGAATCTCAAGGGTGGTAATCGCGTCGTTCCCAAGGAACGGCATCGACCAAACATCCTCGTCGATTACGTACATGTCGCGGTAGTTTACCGAAGACACGGTGTACGAACCGATTCCGTCGCCAGGGATTGCAAGGAGCGGCAACGAGCCGGCTGGCGTGGCAACATTGCCAAGACCAAGACCTGCGTCAACGCTTCCAGCGCCTGGGTAACGGACCTGTGTGAGCAACTCGTTCGTGTAGGCAGCGTAATCCGTTGGGCTCAAAACGATGGCCGAAGGATTACCGCCGTTGTTCAGGATGCCAGCAACGGTCTCGTTGATAGCAGCCGTATACGACGAGGAGCCCTTGCCGGTGATCACGTTGCCTGCGGAGGCAGCGGATCCCAACAACTTGCGCAGACCGTCGAAGCCGTTCACGTCCCACGCGCCCAACTCCGTTGCGGCACCGGCGCTTGCGGAAGTCGAGGCATTTCCCTGAAGGATCTGCTTCTGCAACTTCTTGGCAATTGCCGTTACTCCGCCTGACAACTCGGTTGCGAGGCCGTGATTACCGGCCGCGCCACCCTGCTGAATGGCGAACTGTGACTTGAGAGAAATACCACGGCGGGTAGCAAGTACCGCGACGTTGGTGGTCTGGCGAGCGTAGACGTTTACGTCATCCGTCACCGTTCCCAACTCCGTCTGGAACACTGCGTCACCGAACGAGGTCTGCTGATTGTAGGCGTGCACCAAGCCGTTTGCAGGCTCCTTGCGCAGGCGCTCAAACAGCGGGAATCGCTTTACGAACAGGGCGTAGAGCATTGGCTCCAAGTCCTGGCGAATAAGTGCAGCACCGCCGCTCGCATCAAGCAACTTAGCGATCTGTGGGTTGGCAACTGCCAAGGTGTTAAGCACCTCGGACGAAGCCTGCTTACCATTCTCGCGGGAAGCCTGAATGTCGAGCATCTCGGTGATCTCGGCGGTGCCCATCTGCTTGAATCGCTTGCGCAACTCGCGCTGAAGAGCAGCACCCTCTGCTGCGTCATATGTCTTTGCAGTCGAATCGGTATCCTTACCGATTACCGCAGGGGTGTGGGAAAGAGCCTCAAGGCCCTTCTCCAGATCCTGCAACTTTTCGTTAATCTCACTCATGATTTATTTCCTTCTTTCAGTCCTGCGCTTCGAGAACGCGCTGGATATATGGATGCAGCCATGTAGCGTCGCTATGTCGCTGCTCCGTAGCCTTGCTAATCAATTTGCGCCCAACCGGTTCGGCCGACAAGCGGTCGATAACCTTCATGGCGCTCTCCAAATCCTTCTCAACCTTGGCCTTCGCGGCAGCGAGTTCGGTGATCTCCTTGCGGAGAGTCTCCACCTCCTGCTGAGCCGTCTTGGCTGCATCGAGTGCTGACTTGGCGACCTCAACGATCTTACCGATATCGTCCGCGTCGGAAGACTTCTCGGCATCGTTCAGGTCTACAATGGGCTCAACGCCCTGGTCTTCGGGGGCCGGTTCGGCGACTGGCTCCTCGATAACCGCATCAATAGGCGCAGCCTCTGCAGGGGCAGCCTCAACGGCAACCTCTTCTGCAACTGGCTCCGCAGCAACTGGCTCTGCAACTGGATCCTCGGTCACACCCTGGAGGGGCGCACCAGTCTCTAGCGCAAGGCGGTTGCTAGTTGCCGAAGCAAGAACCTCTGCAAGAACCTCGGCAACATCAGCCTCTGAGACCTCTCGGTACTCATCAACTGCCGCGTGGGCTTCTGCGTGGATCTCTTCGGCTACTGGCTCAACGGCTGGCTCAACAGCCACCGCTGGCTCGGCCTCAGGGGCGACCTCTGGGGTCTCCTCTGCAACCTGTGGGGCAATCTCTTCAGTCATGTTTTTCTCCAATTCAGCAGAGGTTGAATCCTCTGTCTTATTCTCTTCGTCGGCCTGCTGGCCTTCGACTTCATCAACCTTTGCGACTACATCGTCAAAAGACTTTGTTGCGCGCAATGTCGACATCTTGTGACCAACGATTCGGTCGGTTGGCTTTTCCCCATCATAAATCCTGATCAATACTGCTGGGTCATTTTCCTCAGCATTGATAGAGATTGAAGAATCTGGAACATTGACGCTTCCCTCGCGGACGATCTTCGTGATCTTTCCACGGGCTGCGCCGCCACTAGAACCCCAGGTGACCATATCGCCAACATGGAATTCGCCGTGCGCCTTTACTGCGTCGTCAAGGTCGTGGATTATGGCGTGCTCTACTTCGCTCTCTCCTGGCTTTGAGCGCAGGCTCTTGACTGCGTTGTGCAGGTACGAGCGCTGGTTTGCCGGGATACCGACAACACTCGCCTCAAGAAGGCGAACCTTGTTGATGACGTAGGTGTCGATGCCGCTCTTCTCGTCGCGCTTCTTGTCAGCGTTCTCGACGCGGGCACCAATAGAGAGGCCCAACTTGACGCCGCGCTTAATGGCGCGATAGGCCTGCATTGCCTGGGGATTCTCATCCTCTGGGCAAACCTTTACGTCGATATCAAGGTCATAGACCTCTTCGCCGGTCTCTTCATCCATGCGCTTAACGATGCGGGCATCGGTCGCAGAGCCGAAAAGGTCTTCAGGAACGTTGTAGTTGTGGTTAAGGAAGACGGTCATATTCTGCTTGGCAGTGTCCTCCATGCTCTTCAACGCGGACATTGCCATGGCGTCGCCATGAAGGTCGCGGATAGTCGAGGAGGTAGTTCCGGATACGTAGCGGTCGCCGCTCTCTGTCTCATAAGCCTTAAGAGTTCCGGTAAAAAGTTTAAAGTCCACAGTAATCCCCCCGGGCTGCTTCGGCGACTCTAAGGGTCGCATCTACGTAAGTATCATCATCCCGTCAACCCGTAGTTGACTTGGCGGTTCGCCAACAAGGCGTCCCTGCGAAGATCATACACTCATATTGGGGCATATTACAACATCTTTCAAATATGCGGGGCTGCGTTCCACGTGAAACATCTCCAGAATATCCCATAATCTTGCAATACTGCTACAATATGCCCATGAACGAACCTATATGCCCACTGTGCACAGAGATTAACCATACGGAAAACGAACTGCGTGAGATTACGCTGGCCATTAAGCGACTCCAGAAACAGGCTGCCCCCATCTTCAAGGAGTACATGGCGAACCGCTCCGCCCACCCCAAGTGTGCAAATTGCACGATTTTGACCGGCAAGCATCACCTGGAAAAGAACATCGTCCCAGAGCCCATGGTGCCCCGGGCAAAAGGGCAACGGCGCTATTTAGTCTGCGACGCCTGCTATATTGACCTGCACAAGGCAAAAATGAGCGTTCCCCAGCGGAAGAAGTACAGCCTTGAAGTCAGCGCAATGATCGACCAGGAGATTGCCGACGAGGAGAGCGAATCAATCGAGGGGTCGACAGAAGAGGAGTAGCCATGGGCTACGATATTCAGGGGACGGTTGAGGTAAAGTTCACAGACGGAAACTTTGTTGTGCCACAGTGGTGGACAAGGTACCCTTGCATGCGTGCGGTAACATACGAAGATGGCAAACCAGTCGTTATGCGAACGCTTGCCGAAACAAGAGATTTGATTAATCAGGACATGCTGAATGGTGTCTGGCAAGACGCTTTACGGCGACACCGAAGGGGAACTAGATAGATGGCAGACGAACGCCCCAGCCTTCTGGATCGACTACTTGGTCGAACCGAGCAGGTGGTTACTGCGCCCAAATCCGAAATCGGAATAATCCCGGACTGGGAGAACAGCCCCTACGCCCGTGCCGCAGTCGGGCAGGGCGGCGTAATGAAGCGCAGCGTTGCACAGTTGCGACGCTGGTCCAGAAACAACCCATGGCTTCGCGCGGCGATTAACCTTCGCCGCCAGCAGGTAAGCCGTGCCCGTTGGGACATTGTGGATCTTGACGGTAACTCAACGCCAAACCAGAAGATTGTTGACGAGTTGCGGTACATGTTCCGCCACCCAAACTCACGCGGTGATTCATTCCGTTCGTTTATTGAGCCGGTAGTTGAAGACCTGCTCGTCCTCGATCAGGGGTGCATTGAAGTCGAGTTGACGCGCGGCTCGCGCGCGGGGTCAACCGGCTCCAAGAAGATTGCCAACCTGTGGCCAAAAGACGCAGGCTTTATTGCGTTCGACCAGGACTGGGACGGCACAAAGAAGAATGACCCTCGCTATTTCGAACTGGATGCGACTGGCAAGATTGTTGCCGAGTACCGCAATGATGAAATGGTTGTCTTGATTCACAACCCGGTAACGTATTCCCCACTTGGCCTCTCGCCACTAGAGGTTCTTGCTGAAACCATTGAGGCTGACCTTGCTGCGGCTGCCTATAACTCAAAGTCCGTCATGCAGGCAGCGCCTCCGGGGATCATTGACCTCGGTGAAGGCATTCGCCCCGACCAGGTTGACCAGTTCAAAGCATATTGGGAAGCAGAAATCGGCGGCAAGAGCATGGTTGCAATTGTTGGCGGCGGCAAGGGCGTTAAGTGGACACCGCTTGGCGCGTCAAACCGCGACATGCAGTTTATGGAGTGGCAGATTTATCTGGCGCGGAAGATTTGTGCGGTGTTTGGCGTTCAGCCACAAGACATCGGCATCTCGTTTGACGTAAACCGATCAAGCGCAGAGGTTGGCGCAGCATTTACCGCCGACAACGGCATTGCACCATTGCTCGACCTTATTGCTGAGTACCTGACCCGAGAAATCATTTGGCGCTTTGATGAGACCCTTCGATTTGCCTACACCGATGTTGGCCGAGCAAGCCAGGCCGTTATCGCCGAGTACTACAAGGCTGCACTTGGCGGCCTTCCGTGGCTCCGGATCAATGACGCGCTTAAGGAGCGCGGTCAGGACGGCATCGGCGAGTACGGTGACGAGATTTGGGTAATGTCGCCAAAGGGCTACATGCCAATGTCCCTTTATATTGAATATCTTGAGCAAACATTGCTTGGCGAGAAGCCAGACGAAGAGCCCGAGGGCGAGGGTCCAGACGAAGACGGGCCAGATGAAGATGGCGGCGGCGAAGAAGAGCCGTCCCCAGAGGACGCAACGGACCCAGAGACGATGCGCCCAGAAAATCCACAGATGGGACCGAACCAACAGCCAGCAGACCAGAAGGCCGCTGGTAAGCCTGTAATCACGTGCGACATTGATGGGACGCTAACAACGCCAAGCGGTCCAATCGAAAACACTGTTGATTTCTTGCTTGACCAGGCGGATGAGTTTGCAATCTACATTCTTACCGCACGAAGCGAGAGTAAGCGCGGTGAGACAGAGGCAATGCTGAGCAAGTTTGATGTTCCATACGAGCGACTCATTATGAACGACACAGACGAGTCGCAGCCCGTGTTTAAGAAGCGCGTAATGAAAGAGTTGATGGCAAATAACGACATTGCTTTTGCGATTGAGAACGACGAGGCAGTTCTTGCCGAGTATCGAAAACTTGGCGTGAAGACAATGACTCCGGCCCAGGTTCCCGATGACGAAGAGGAGACTGAAAAGGGTTTGCTTAAGTCAGTTAACCTGACTGTCCCCAATAGCGTCAAGGTTGAGGCCGCTCGCGGGCTTGTCTGGCGCAAGCAGTATGGTCGCGGCGGCATTGGTCCGGGCCAGCGAACTGCGCGAATGCTTATCGGCAATAGGATGACAATTGCTCGCGTCAAGAAGATGGGCGCCTATCTTGCTCGCCATGAAGTGGACAAGAAGGGTGAAGGATTTAGCCCTGGGGAGCCAGGCTATCCATCAGCGGGTCGAATTGCCTGGGCCCTATGGGGCGGTGATGCAGGCAAGTCCTGGACTGCTAAGGTAATGCGGTCGGTAGAGGCAGAAGAGCGCAAGGACTGACCCAAAGCCTGCACTGGCTATGAGGTTAAAGAGGAGAAGACATGACGCAGGAATCCGAAGAGGAAAAGATTAAGAAGGTTCTTGTTAGCCTTGGGTACAGCCCCGATGGCATGACAGAAGCGGAGATGGAAGAGTTCTTTCAGCCGCGCGTCACAATCGCTCGCAACCCAGGCGATTGGCCGAGCGCACTAGAGGAAGAGATTTATGTTCGTGCTGGGCTTGGCTTCTACGAAAAGGACAGCCGCTTTAGTTTTACCTACGCACAGTCACCGGAACTAAAAGATTCCTCGGCATATAGCGAACTGCAAAACCGGGGACTAATCAGCGATCGTGGCCTGCCAAGAAACCCTAGAACTGGCCTTGAGTTAGACGGAAAAACCCGTTGAGCAAGCAGGAGATGTACCACAAGCAGCCTTGCTTTTGCCTTCCGTGTAAAATGATTCGTGTCGATGAGGCACCAATTAGTAAGACCGAAAAGAAGGTAAAGCGTGTTAAGAAATCCGTTTCGAAGAAACAAGCCGGAAGTTGATGCTCCCGCCGAAGAGGCGGTTGAGGCAGGCTCCGAAGAAACAGCAAAATTAACGGTTGATGTGCTTTTGATGCAAACTTCTGGAGAACTAAACAAACTGGGCGTAATGTATGCCGTTGCCAGCATTGCAACGGGCGACCAGCAGGCAGTCCTTGCACTGCGCTCCGCATCGCTCCGCCTAGAGAAACTTTCTCGTCAGTTTGAAATGAGCGCCCGTCTACTTTCCAGCGGGCAGATTGACGAAGATTAAGTAATATGTCTCACAAAGACCCAGTCACCCCTGAACTGCGCTACGCCGTACTCCGTCGGGATAATGGCTGCGTTGGGCCCAGGGTTGGCATGCCGGAGGAGTGCGGGAGCCAGTTCGGCACTGGCGGACGTATCATTTTGGAGATAGATCATGTAAACTCTGCTGGGTTTGGGAAGCGTGGCCCTAGCACCGAGCAGAATTGCCTTGTGCTGTGCGGTTGGCACCATCGAATGAAGACGGAATCCTCAAAGCGCTGGCGTCCGTTATTGAATGATTATTTGGAGAACTACAATGGCTAGATTTGCAGAAGAGTTGTCGAGACTAAACGCTATATGCCAGTGGGCTCAGTGCCCTAACCGCGTGCGTATCAACGACAAGACGGCAGCCATCAAGAACCTTGGCCCAGTCCTCCAGTTGGGCGCCATGCAACTGCATGTTTCGTGCGCAGAAGCCCGAAATCGCACGGGCGAACCATATCGCTCTTGACGATACGGTCGTGGTACCTCATACTCACCGCCTATGGAGAACAGTGAGGTCAAACAGTCGGGTTTTCGGTGCCGCGACTGCGGCGGCCCAACATCAACCGAAACCACTATTCGATGCTGGGATTGCGCATTGAAAAGCAAGAAGTCGAACTGGCACAGTGCGGCCTTGATTCGCGCAAAAGACATCATGGCTAAGCGAGATGCTGGGATGACTATGGTAGAAATTGCAGCAACGCTAGGCGTATCTCGACAGCGCGTATATCAAATGGTTGAAATTGCTGGTTTGAAGGCGCGCCGAGACACTCGTGGCGGCTGGAGAGGGGGAAAGAAAAATGACAATGGTTGATGACATTTCTCAGGACGAGGAGATTGCTTGGCTTCTGCGCGGACGATTCCTTGCAGATGCGATCCTTGAAAGGATTAAGTCCCCAAGGTCGCATCTTGAAACAGAAACGCTGCAGTCGGCTAGATCTTTGGTTGAAAGCGCCGTGGACGCAGAAATTCACGGAGACCAACTTGCCGGTGCAGATCCAAGGTGCCGGCAACTGATTAGCGAGGGGGCGTTCCTTGCTTACAATGAATGGGCAACAAAAGACATGGTATTTAGTGAGGAAACACAAAGTGAGTAAGCAGAGCGGTTTAGACAACGTCAAGAAGCGCCAGGTTCAGCGAGAAACTACCCAAAAGGTGTGGGCTATCATTGCCGCTTCTGGCGTAAAGCGCAGATGGGTTGCGAAGCATCTGGGTATTTCATACGGGTATTTGAATCAGGTTCAGTACGGGCAGAGCCCAATGACTGATTCGCTTCGCAAGAAGTTGAGTACCTACTTGGGGCGACCCGAGTCGGAATTGTTTGTAGAGATTGAAGAGGAGGCAGAGTAATGGCATTCGATAAGAGCGCACTAAAGGATTACGTTGATGTCGCGGAGCGCATTCGCGCATGGTATGACGCATACCCAAACGGTCGCATTGAGACCCGCATCGTCGAGCACAACGAGAAGCGCGTGGTCATTGAGGCTCGCGCTTACCGTGGCGTGAAGGGCGACAACGCCCCAGACGATGAACTTGGTTTTATGGACGACCGACCCGCTGGTGTTGGCCACAGCGCCATGCAGATTCCAGGGGCAACGCCATACACCCGTGGTTCGGAGATTGAGAACTGCGAGACGTCAGCAGTTGGTCGAGCGCTCGTGATGGCAGGACTTCCGTCTAAGCGTGTCGCGTCAGACGACGAGATTCGCGCGAAGCGAGAGGACTCCCCACGAGAGACCGACTCTGATGGCGTGATCAAGGAAACGAAGACCAAGAAGGTTGCAGCAAAGCCAACTGAGCAGGAGCAGGTTGCCGCTGACGAGTGGTCGTCAACGATTGCAAGCGCGACTTCGGTTGATGAACTGAGCAAGATTGGTCTCGACATTAGCAAGACGTCGCTTGGCGTTGATGCGCGCAAGTATCTTGCGGATGTCTACAAAGCAAAGCGTGAGGCGCTTACCCAGTGAGTAGCGCGCCGTTTCCAGACCTTGGCGGTCACGGAATCATTGAGCGCAACCCTACCTATATCAGCGTAAGTGAGTTGCGAGAGTATCTCTCGTGCCCACTGCGCTGGTGGTACAAGTACAGGATGGGCCTGTGGACCGAGCGAACGACACCGTTCTTTGCCCTGGGCACCGCAGTGCATTCTGGCCTAGCGCTTTGGTATGGCAATAAGTCCAACAAGTTGTCCGGCGGCAAGGCAAAGGAATTTGCGCTGCGAGGATTCTCCGATACCTATCAGAAAGAGGCGGAGAAAGTGGACTGGTCGCTAGAGACCACGCGCAACATCTTGACGGACAGCGCGACGGGTCAGGAGATGCTGGAGGCAGCAATTACTGCAGGTGATAACTGGACCCCGCACCAGGATGGCGGCATTGAGAAAACGTTTATGGCCGATATCAAGCACAGCAAGTTGGGCACGCTCCCCATTCAACTAAAGGCAACCGTCGACATGTTGCTTGATAACAAAAATGTTGTTGAGCACAAGACGGCAGAGCGCAAGTGGGAGCAGGGTCGAGAGCACGGAGACATCCAGGCAACAGCCTACGCTTTGGCAGTGCGCGATAACTTTGGGCACGACCCAGAGGTCACGTTCAACATCATCAGCAAGTCCGCGAAGGGCCCAAACGTTGACCGGCGCGTCACACGAAGGAGCCAAGACCAGATCGATCGCCTGTACATTCAGGTTCGATCGTTCCTTGATGCGCGCGAGAAGGGTGCGGTCTACCCGAACCCAACAGCGTTCATCCATGAGAAGTGCGAGTTCCGTGCGCTATGCGACAAGTGGGAGAGCCACCCGCAGCAGTTGCCAGACTCGCGTCGCGCGCTGAAGGTTCTTCTCCCGACCCTTGCCGACAATGCAGTGAAGACACTGCAAGACCCACCAAGGATTCGATAATGTCGTCGGCGGCGTATGTTGACTTCTACGACATCCTTCCGCCAAAGTGCGAGCACGATCCGTATCAGAAAGACTGCGTCGCCTGTGCGGTACGCGTGTTGAATATGTATCTTCCAGCGACAATGATGCTTTCAGTTGAATCAAAACCTGGCTCCTATCAGGCGCAGGCTTCTGACCGTGAGGGATTCTTCCGAGTGATTGCCAGCGGTTTGACACCAGCAGAAGCACTCGTTAATCTTCGCAGCCCACTGGCAATGATTACCTTCCTGGACACATCGGATAAGGGGAAAGAATAATGATGCCAGATGAGTACGGATATCAGCCGTGCGAAGACTGCGGCGACGAGACAAGCGAGACGCTAAAGTCGGGCACAGGGCTCGGTGTGTGGAGATGCGAGAAGTGCCACAACATTGCAACATGCGGATGTGAACTCTGCATCGCGGAGGGAGGCCACTAAATTGACCGACTACAAGGACATTCCGTTCTTTCCTGAAGATCTCGTTGCAAACGAGGTTGTCCGACGCGTGTGGTGGCGCTGCTATAGCGACCTGCCAAAGCACAAGAAGTTGTGGCGACTCCCAGATAACAACGCACGCTGGGCGTGGGTCGTCATGCTGTGCGCAGCATCGGAGACGCACGGCGTATTTGAATCTGATCAGCACATCGAAGCCGTCATCGGCACGCAGAACGCCAAGTGGCTCGCCGTATTCCGACGGGTTGGACTGCTTGATGGGCTGGTCATTCACGATTGGGACGAGTGGCAGGAGACCCCACAGGATGCATCACGCGCAGAGCGACTGAAGAAGTCTGCCCAAGCACGAGAGCGATACGAGCGACTAGAACTTAATCACGTCGAAGACAGCCCCGTCCCAGTCCGCACCATGAAGGAGTGGCTGGAGTACGTGGTCGGTGGGCCAAATCCGCAGGGCAGGCTGACCGAATTCATCGCAGCGCAGTTCGGCATCATTCCCGACAAGAATGATTACGGTCGCGTGGCACGACTTATCAAGTCCTATCCGGGCGGAATCCCCGCGCTCATGTCTGCGGTATGCGAGGCTGCACTACGTGATGTGAAGGGGGACTACATTGCGTACATCACCAAACTCGGTCAGGGTCGAGCCAAGTTCGGCGCCACGGTCCCTGCCACCACGCGAAACGAAAGCCGGGATTCTTTCGTCGAATAACAAACACATGCAAACAATCTTCCGTCGCGGACGGAAGATTGAGAATGGAGGTGAGGCATGCATGCCGAAACGACCCCGCCGCAGGCGGGAAGACTCGTAAAAATTTTAGAAAAAGTAGGGATTCCGCAGCGTCACGCTGCCTCATCCCTTTCTACCTGGATTGATCGTCCTGGCACGGAGAAAGGGCTCAATGCTGCACAGGAATGGATTACCAGCCCACTGTCAGATCAGGGCTTCATGCTCTTGGGTACCCCAGGCACAGGCAAGACACACCTAGCGGTAGCAGCACTACGGGGTAAGACAGAGGCATGGCTGGCAGAGCAGGATGCGGATGCGAAACGCGACATCTACTACCAGCCCTCAGCACAACCAGTCCATAAGATGCGCTTCCTCAACGTCCCGCTGTTCCTGGAGCGTCTGCGCTCGCAAATGCGCTACTCGGATGGTGAGGCATCGCAACTCTTCGAATACTGCCTCGACAAGGCATCTGTGGTCGTCCTCGACGACTTGGGCAAAGAGCGAGCGACCGATTGGGCCTCCGAAAAACTGTACGTGCTGATTGAGAGCAGGTATAGTGCCTGCAAGCCCACGATTGCTACCAGTAATCGCACGCTTGATGAATTGGATGATCTTGGCTATGGCCCAGCAATCTCTCGGCTCCAACAGACATGCAGAGTCGTCCGTATGGACGCCCCCGACTATCGCCCTCGTGCGCGAGCCGCTGAGGATACGGCTGCTCGGTAGGCCCCCCTCCTGGAATGCGGCATACCGTGCGCATGGCAGCATCGTCTACAAAACACGGATTGCAAAAGACTGGAAAACCCTGATAGAATCGTTGGTGCGGGCCAGGGCGCTCGAGACACTCTGGTCCGCAAAAGAAGAGAGGACAATCGTCGACATTAGTATCAGCCTGAAGAGGCCGATGGATGCCGACAATATCCTGAAACTCACGCTTGATGCCGTTGCATCAGGTTTGGGTATGAATGATCGGTGGTTCTTGCCAAGGGTCTGGTCTCTCCAGACACAGCAAGACACCGAATATGTAGACCTGTCGATATGGCAGGAAGGAGACATCGGATGATTAAGGTCACACTTCTCGGGCGCGTCGGGAGCGACCCAGTACTCCGCACCACGAAGACCGGCAAGACCGTTGCCAACTTCAGTGTTGCAGACAACCAGAAAGAGGCAGGAGAGCAGAAGACCACGTGGTACAGCGTCTCATGCTGGGATGCAAAGGCAGAAATTGCCGAGAAAATCGTCCGTAAGGGCGACTTGGTCTATGTCGAAGGCGTCCCTACGGTCTCATCGTGGACCGACAAGCAGGGCGCAGCACGCAACGAAATTTCGATTTCGTGCCGCTTCCTCCAGGTCGAGAAGCAGAAGAAGGACGGCCCTTCGCAGGAGACTGTCGGGTCGACCCAGTCTGCTAATATCAACGACGACATCGACATTCCGTTCTAGGGTCATCACGCCCCAGATGCGCCTCTGAAGTCATCACAACTTCGGAGGGAGATGTACTCAACCCCCAGGGGAAACCTTGGGGGTTGTTTTTCCCCCAAAACAGCCTAAGGAGCCCACCATGCACCAAGACAGCCCTTCCACCCAAATCGCCGCTCTCCGTGGCTCTAAGGACCTTCTCCTGGAGTTCTGGGCCCCTTGGTGCGAGCCGTGTAAGCGCACGATGCCAGAAGTAGACCGTTTCGCAGCCCACAACCCTGACATCACCGTCATCAAAGTCAACGTGGATACCGAGCGAGCCCTCACTACGGAGTGGGAAGTACGCACTATCCCGATGATGGTCTACGTACCGGTAGACGGAGCCCCACGCGCGATCCTTGGCTTTACCCGTGCCGAAGATATCGAAAAAAAAATTAGGGGATAGGGGTATCAGGGGGGTTCTTTCCCAGCGGGAAGTAGGGGGTTGACACTCGATCCTTGCGTTTGGGAGAAAAAATCTAGGTGCAGCCTTTACACGCCGCAACCCCCCGCCCTGAACGGGCGAGGGGGTTGGGCACTATGAGCGCGCCTATAACGCGCCACCTAATAGATCGCCGATAACGCCGCCGACAAAAACGACGACGATGATGATGATGAGCACTTCCACGATTTCTCCATTTCTGGCGGCGACGCGCCGCCCCGAAGGGCGACGCGCCGCGCGCCGCTAGAACTTGTTTAGCATCTCCACGCGAGCCGCTGCGAGGGCTGCGTGAGCATCGCACGCGGCATCCTGCCGCGTGAATCGCGTGATCGCCGAGCCGTCAAGCGACGCTGTGCGCTTCGCTGCGTGCCAAGCGGTTTCCACGATCCACGACGCCGCCGCGCCGCAAGTTCGTGGCGTCTTGCCGAAGGCTTCGTGCCGCACCATTACGACTGCGCCGCAAACGCGCGGCTGCTGCTCTGGCAGTTTTGTGATCCTCATCGTGAACCCCCTTCGTATTGTTGCGCGGGGCATCTCCCCGACTCCTATACAATGCCAGACGCCGAAACCTACTATGGAGCAGGGGCGCGGCGCGGCGTGCTGCGGCGTGCTGCGGCGTGCGGCATCGCTGCGGTGTCTGGCGCGGTGTCTGGGGTGTCGCGCATTACGCATTACACATAACGGATAACACATAACGGATAACACCTAACGCATAACGGATAACGCATAGGGCATAACGAAGAAGCGGCGACGACCCCCGAAGGGATCGCCGCCGCTCTTCTTCATCGCACGATGGCGACGACGAGGTGCGCCAAGAAATACGCCGCCGCCGCGCTGATGGCGTACCACGCCATACGCCCGACGAAGGCGCGATTCTTGCGCTCCTGCTCAATCTCCGCATAGGTGCGAAGGCTGATGATTGTTTTCCGATTCATACTTTCCCTCTCTCTCTGCGACGACGCGCCGCCCCGAAGGGCGACGCGCCGCCGCGCTCTACTTTACAAACTCCTCGCCGTTCACAACGACCGACGAGATGCGCTCTAAACCATAGGCGCGGTGTGAGTGCCGCTCGCCCTTGCCGTAGCACGACGATCCTTCGCGGGAAGCGTAGGGGCAAGCCGTTGCCTCGCCGTACTCGTTCATCGCGTAGACGAGGAAGCCGAGCGACTGCGTGCCCTTCTTGGATAGGCGTACTGGATCGCCGCCGCCCCACGCGGGATCGGGGCGACCGCTGACGCGCACGACCGAGATCGTGCCGCCGTCTACCTCGTGCGTGCTGATTGTCTGCTGCGCGGCGAAGGTGTGCCCTTCTACGCTCTTACCCTTTGCGTCAATGGCGCGCTTCACGAGCACCTTCTCGCTCGTTGGAAGCGTGCTCGCCACGAGGGTAAACACGCGCCCCTTCGCCGCTGCGATTGCGGCGTGAATCTGCTCTGCCGTTGCCATAGTGCGCTCTCCTTTCATACTGCGGGGAAGCCCCCCGACTCCTTTACAATGCCACACCCCTACGCTGAATCCACCGACTAGGCGAGGTGCTCCCCGAAGGTGAAGCGCACGCCGAAGCGCGGCGGATTCTTTCGGATTGGGTTATGGGGATACGGGTACGGGTAAGCGTATACACATAACACATAACCCATAACCCATAACCCATAACACATAGCCCAGAAACACAAAGAGGCGACACCCCCGAAGGGATGCCGCCTCTTGCCGTTGCCCCTTTGTGCGCTACCTGCTCTGTGGTTCGTAGGTGTCCATCCACTCGCCGCAGAGTTTCGTGCGCTCTACTGCCTCTGCGCCCTTCGCAGTCCTGCTGCTCGTTTCTGGGTCGTTAGTCCAAGCGCGAACCTGCGCGATGGTGAGTCCATCGGCGATGGTTTCGCTTGGATACCGACCCGACGCAAACACGCGAACGATTCGGAATAGCGTTTCCATCCTGTACCCCTTTCGCTGTGAGCGGCGTCTGCCTCTCTATCTGTACAAT
>Ga0181356_1000089_pt1 | contig 34296 bp, 31 predicted proteins | sample Fa13VDMM110SN_FD_130104 | JGI IMG/M metagenome (GOLD analysis project Ga0181356, IMG submission 130104) | Freshwater viral communities from Lake Michigan, USA - Fa13.VD.MM110.S.N | ecosystem: Environmental > Aquatic > Freshwater > Lake | place: USA: Michigan | collected 2013-09-24 | reverse complement strand
ATGGGACAAAAATAAAACTATGAAAGAGCTTAGAGCAAGAAAAGAATTCAAAAAAAAGTCTGTTAAAAGAAGAGATGAATTACAAAGAGCTGCTTATATTCAGAAGAAATACAGAAGTAATGACTAATGGATAAAAATAAAAACTATTACTCTATACTTGAAATCAGTCCGGATTCAGATGAGAAAAAAATAAAGAAAGCTTATTATAAACTTTCTTTTTCAATGCACCCTGATAAGGGTGGAGATACACTTGCTTTCGCTGAAATCACAGAAGCTTACGATGTTCTTTGTTCAGATTTAAGAAAAGAATATGATTTAAAAAGTAAATTTGGTAATAATTATAATGAGTACTATGAACTGTTTGATATTAATGTTGATTTTTCATTTGAACAAGGTAAAGATAAGTTAGAACAGTTTAAGAAAAATGAGGTTTTGAACATACAGATTTTAGTAGATGATAATTTTAATGGAACTTTAGAGTATGAAAGATGGGTAAAGTGTAAAAAATGTGATGGATCTGGTAAAGATAATAAGTCTAAAATTATTGTGAAAAACTTAGAAGGTGAAGTTGTTAAAACTTTTGAAGCAGAAGATGGATGTGACTTTTGTGAAGGAACTGGTAAATTTGAAGGATTTGAATGTAGTTTTTGTTTTGGACAAGGTAAAGTTGGTTTAAATCCTTGTAAATCTTGTAATGGTGAAAAACGTATATTAGGTAAACAAAAACTAACTGGAATAAAACTCACAGGAGATGAAACAAAAATTGAATCAATGGGTCATCATTCAAAATCAGAAGCTGGTAAAGTTGGATATTTATTTATAAAACTTACTAACTAGTAACAGGTGCTCCAGCTCCACCTAATGATATACCTGGTGTTGTAGCATTCACAAATATTGTACTAGCTACTAAATTCGAATTTACAGAAATACCATCAAGACTTATTTGTATATTACCAACAAAATTGAAATTCTCATCTGAATAGTCAATTATTGGAGCCACTCCAATAAGCGGAACCTGAATTTGTTTGTTAATATATTCTTCTGTTGTGTATTGAAAGAAAGGTATCATATCAACTTCATAAAATTTAACATTATCAACTTCATGAATTTTTGTAGTATCGTTTTCAGTATACTGTGTATTAAAATTCCAGAAACCTAAATCAAGACCCGGTCTATTATAAAAGAATTCTCTAATTTTTGTTTGACCAGAATATTTATAATCAATACCATTTGAATAAATACTAAGATAATCATTAAATGGATCTATTAAAGGATCATACCCAGCCGGAAAAGCGTGAACTGGACCATAAGTTTGGTTTGGTTTCATGATGTTTGTAAAGTTATACAAATCAATTGTATGAAACTGTAGATTAAAACTTTGAGTTCCATAAGAAAATATGTTCAATAGTGAATCTGGTTGTTGAATAACATCAAACTCAATCATTGAGTATCTATTCTTCTCTATATTAATATTTGTATTATTCAATGTAAAGAATGATATTTCTTTATCACTTTCGTATTGAAGAGTTTTGTCAACGGACCTCTTAATATTGAATCCTATTGATTGTTCAGTTCCTTCATTATTAATTGAAATTGTAGAAGCAGTTCCGAACCTCCACCTAGCGGCAACGTCTGTTATGTTGTCATTAAATCCAAATCCTTGTTCAAATCCTGAACCTCTCCAAGGTCCTGCTAAATTGTAATTTTGTATTATTGTTCTACATCTTTGAAATAAAACTCTTAATCTATCTCCGGACTTAAGTTCTCCTTTCCAGTCAATTGTCAAATTTAAATTTGATTCATACTCTGCGTAATCTTCTCCTTCTTCAAAGAAATCTATTCCGACGTTAAAGTCACCTCCTGTTGTCTTAATTATCTTTTTTGATAAAGTATTAAATCCTTGTTTTGTTTCGTCAAATTTTATTAATCTAAGTTCACCTACTATCGAGTTTCCAGCAAGATATAGTCTATCATTATCTAAAACACTCCCCAAACCAGGAGCATAAGCCGCTGTGTAAAAATTAGCAGGTATGTTAATATTTACTTGATATACACCAGAAATACTTACCCCAAAGCTTTGATTAGCGACATCTTCAGAAAGTAACAATCCAAACGAATCTTCCACTAATGAATTAAATGAAACTGTTCCCCAAATCGGACCACCACCATTAAAACTAAATGTAGGACCTAAATAATTAGATCCAGATGTATAATCATAAGATGTGAAATCTTGAACTGCGCTTCTTTGTTTAATATATCTATTTAAGAAAGAATAGGTAGCTAATATTCCTGAGAAACTATAAGTCCAACCATCGTTATAGAAGTTTTCTAAATTTCCTAATTCTGGATTAGAATCGAAAGAGTTGTTGAACTCTGATATATCACCAAGAAAATCCTGGTAAATCTCGTATTTGGTTCCTAAAGAATAATTTCTTTTAAATAATGTATCACTATCTCTTAATTGTGACTCACTTGACAAAACATCATCTGTAACATAACCGTATAGATTCATTGCTGTGTAGTCACCAAATCCAAACTTATGTGTCTCTAATACTTCATTAATATTATTACTTGAAGCATTAAATAGTATCTTATTAGAACCAATATTAGTTGAAGATTGAGTTTTATAAACTAAGTCCATCCATGAATTAAACCTCCATATTTGCTTAATATCATTTGAAGTCTGTGTTGTTTTAGAAGAAACGTTATTATCAAAGAATTTAAAGTTTTGAACTAATCCGGTAGGAGCTTGTTTATAAACAATTCCTTCTTCGGTAGTAGTAGAGGTTTCCCACAATTTATCAGTTATTACTAAATAGTTATCAATAACTTCAGTAACTGTGTGAATTCCATCATAATTTTCATTTATTGTTTTATCAAATTTATCTATTATGACTTTATCTCCTGTTATAAATCCATGTGCTGTAGCTCCAAATGTTAAACCAACATATCCTTCATAATAGTAAGTATCTGTAAATATAAACCAGTTCTTAGCCGAAAAAAAGTGACCACCATTAAAAGTTCCATCTATCCAGTGTGAATTATACATTTCAGTAATATATGGATATCCCCTAAATAGTCCGTTATTCCAAACACCTTCAAAATATCCATTAAGAAATCCGCCATTAAGCCATATATTTTTTGTTACTAAAATTTTATGTATTTCTGAGTCTTTCTCAATTCTTCTTATTGGAAAATTATTTTCTGTTTCAACTACTATTAATGAGTCTGTTTTATTTACTATTGTATAGTAATTTGAAAGTAACTTTCTTTCTTCATTAATATCAATGGCTACTATATTACTAACTGCTATTTTATCACCGATTTCAAAATTAGCAACCGAACCAGTAGAACCTTGAATTTGAATTCTCCAATTAATATTTTTTGTGCTCATTTTTATTGCTATACTAACATCATCAAATTCAAAAACATTTTCATCAATTCTTAAACCATTATTCCAAACACCATTTTCCCAGACCCCTGATTTAAATTGACTATTACCTATTTTAGATTTTTGAGAACTTAGATTTACTATACTTCCATATATGTTTGAGAAAAATCCTGAAAATGAACCGGTTGCTCCGGTTGCTCCGAAAAATACGGCACCCACTTCATGTCTTGTAGTTGGTGTTGTAATTACAGCACTATAAGTCGCATAATCAGAAGCTCCAACTGGTGAAAGTGTAATAGGATCAAAATATTGGTCTGTATCTGTCAATAAAAATTCTTCATTATTATCGGTATCGGAATATCCTTTAATTATTTGAATATTACTTAAAGTATTTTTGTATTGAGAACTAATATTTTTATATTCACATACAAAAGTTAAATATTTCTCACCATTTAAATTATAAAATGAAGTTGTTGAGCTCGATGTAAAACTAGCTATTTTTTGACCAGTATTTAAGAAAGAATTAAAGGTCGTGACATTTGTAGTAATTGGTGGTTCTGTTTCAAACAAATAAACATCAATATAACCTGAAGCTATTGTGTATGTGACATTCATATTAAAAATAGGAGTGTCAATATATCTACAAATAAAATTACTAGCAGTTATTCCTTTATATGGAGTTCCTCTTTTAAAAGCTTGAGCGGTGAGGTTTAAATCACCAGAAACAGAAGAAGCTAATGAAAGTGGTAGTCTATATGTGAGACCCTTACTCTGGTGATTAAATGTAAATGATTCGTCACTTTCATCATATCTCCAACCTTCATAGTATTTATCTCTGGTTCCAAGATTAGAAGATGTTGCAAAAGAGTAACCCTGAATTAACCAGTCTATTTCTATTAATTTTGTTTCTACTATACCAGATGGGTTTGTTAAGTTAGAAGAATCAAATCCTGAAAAAGTTGCACTGTATATAACTTGTTGAATTTTAGATAGGTTAGTAGTAGGTCTATCAATAAAAATTAAACAGTTGTTTGTTTCTGATGCAGATTCTGGTAGAGTGTATGCATTTGGAGCCAATGCTCCTGAACTATCTAGTTTACCTTGATATGAAAATGTCGAACCTGACTTATAAGGAGGAGTTATTGATAAATTCCTTATAGGATAACCCGAACCACTTTGGGAAGCCGAATTGAAATAACTTACATATGTTTTCCAAATATATGTTTTATTTGATTTGAAGTTATAAAGTCTATCTCCCCTATATTCTAATGTTGATTTTGATGCAACACTTTGTGTTCCTCTCACTAATCTATTAGGAGTTACAGATGTATTATAATTCCAATGAAAAATTATACTAGTATTACCACTATATCCAGAAACCCAAGGCATCTTTTAATTTATTTTTTTAAATTCTATTCCTAACATAGAATAATCAACTTTATAATAACCATCTTCTAAAATTACAGCTTCTTTAAATTTAGTATCTAAGAGTTCTTGTGCTATTACACCTCTATAAATTTCTCCTGGTTTATCTATATATTCAAAATCGTATACATTAATACCATTTACACAATCTACTAATTCAATAATGTTCTTAAGCCTTAAATCTGATGGTGATGGTAGTGCTGGGGTGAAAAGAGTGAAAGGTGGTAATACTACCATTTGTATTCCTGATACAGGTTGTGAGCCTGGCATATTACTTATTTCTAAACCAGACTGACTCTCTTCAAAAACATTCCAAAAATGCACCGACGATGTTCCACTATAAGACATTCCTCTAAAAAGAATTTGTCTATTAAAATCCGACGAAATCGATCCATCATAATCAATGTGTGAACCATACCAGTTACCATTTCTCCATAAACCATCTTCCCAGAAGACATTATAAGCATTCATGTAATTACTTGTTCCGTTTCTCCAAACCATTCCATATGCCGTTCCTGATAAAAACTTTCCTGTTTTCCACTGAGAAATATAAAACTCACTTTCTGAAAAGAATCCATCTTGCCATAAACAACTTCCTTCGCCTGTAGATAAATCATCATTTAAATTAAAACTTTGACTCGGAGATCCATTTCTTTTAACATAAGGGTTAAATGAACTTAATTCAAATCTACCTTTCATGAAATTTCCATCCAACCAAGCACTATTGTAAAATTTACCACCTGGATGACTGAATGTTCCACCTAACCACAACATATTTTTGAAGTTAGTAATAGTTAAAGGTTTTTTAAACTCAATTGATCTAGTCTGTTTAGTAAACAATTTCTTAGTTTTAATAAATTCATCTTTGTTATTTGTTACAAGTCCACTATTCCATTTACCATAAAAATCACTAGTAAAAGAGTCAACAAATGAGTCAACGTTTGAAGTTGTCATTCCGTCTGGCTCATTTCCACCCACTGCTGAATATGTAGCACTTCCAATGAAATCACCAGATTGAAAAACTCCATTATTCCATAACCTACCAGTGAATTTACCAGCATTAAACTCACCTGTAAACCAGATTGAATTTGTTCCTACATTAGCATTTCCAAATTCACCACCGTTAAATTCACCATCTTCCCAGCCATAATCAATCTGAGCTGTTGTAGCATAAGTCCAACCAAATCCTGAAATGAATTTACCACCATTAAATATACCGGTTTTCCATTTACCATTTGTTTGAAACTCACCTCCATTAAACTCACCATCATTCCAAGTAGCAGTGTGATAAGAAGCAGGTTGATTTAAAATGTCACATCCAAAAACACCAGCATTGAAAGTTCCTGTTTCCCATAATATAGTAGATGTTGAAGCTCCAAGAAAAGAAGTATCTTCTGCATAAAGTTTAGCATTTTCGACTATTGATGTTTTTATCTGACCATTATAGAACTTAGTATCTGAGAATGATAGTGTGTTATCACCAATTATACCTTTACTAAATGTTCCTGAATACCATTTTGAATTATAAAATTTACCATTTAAGAAATCACCAGATTCCCAATCACTTTTAACAAATTCTCCATTTACAAAAGTTCCTTTTCTCCAAGAATATCTATCATTTGCTAAAATATCAGAAGTATTTCCTTTTTTCCAACTTGAATATATTCTATCTACATCATAATATTGAAAAACACTATCTGGAATAGCATTGAAGCTTTTTGATTGATAAAATTTCCCAGTAACAAATCTTCCATTATGCCAACTCGATTCTTTAACAAGCCCCTTTGAGAAGGTTCCACTATTCCATATTGAGTTATTCCATAAACCATCATACCACAAATCGTCACCTAAAGCTATATTTGAGTTGACATAAGATGCTTTAGATAAGATATTTTTATTGTTTATAAATAGATTTTCAATATTTATCAATTTCTTAAAGTTTAAGATATTATTAAAATCTATATCTGTTAAGTCAATTGTATTATCTTCAATTAAAGAATTATATAAATAAGTTCTTCTTAGAAGTCCTCTCTTAATGTATGTTTTATTAAATTTAAGAGTGTGTAAATAACCCCATCTATTACTTGAGTTTTTGGTGTAACTAACACCACCAGTTAATAAACTAGAAATCACAGTAGATGATGTAGCAATTACTTTTAAACTAATCTCATCATTTACTATTGAGGTAATTTTGTATGAATCAGGTAATTTTGTAACAGAACCTGTTGTTGAAATTACTTCAACAATTGCATCTCCGTTGCCACTAACTATTGTTAATAATTCATTTTCAACAAACTGAATACCTCCATTTGAAATAGAGACTGATGTAATTTCTCCATTTGTAATCGATGTAATTGAGAATGTGGCTGGACTTGGACTAGTATATCCTGGCAAAGCAACCACATCCCCTACTAAATACCCAATTCCAGGGTTTACTACTGCAACTGATGCTATATTTGAACCACTAAGAACAGCATTTAGTGTTAGTCCTGTTCCAGATGTTGATACTGGTTGAGCAGTTAATGGATTAGAAATAGAAGGATATGTGTGTGAGTTATTTGCCGGTCCCGTAACTCCAGTTACACCACCTATAGCAGTAGCTGTTATTAAAACAGTTGCTTGTGTTCCTGAACCACCAGATAATTGAATTCCTGAACCACTTACATATCCAGTTCCTGGAGTGTTCAATTGAATTGTCAATAATTTACCAGTAGTATCATAATCAACTGAATTTAAAAACATAACATTTCCAACTTTAATAGTATCATCTGTTGTTTCTTGATGTTGATTATATAAACCTGTTTTAGCAATAATAGTAGAACTTTGAGTAAGAAATGTTAAATCGTAAAAACCACCACCATTTGAAAACTTTGTAATATTTAAATCATTGTTATAGTTTATGTTACTTCCTGAATTCCAATTAGACCTTTCAATAATTCCACTTTCAAAGTCTGAATCAATAACATATCCAATTGCTCCTGGTCTTGGTGAGATAGCAACTTTTGGTGTTAGTGTAGGTGGTGATATAACTGGATTGTAAGCAATCGAACTTGTAATTGTAATTAATGTGTTAGAAGGTGATAATTCCCAAGAGTAACTAGCACTACTAACTGGTAAAGAACCTGTAGTTCCTAATAACATCCAAAATGTTCCCGAAGCTGATCCATAAGCTGGATCAAAATATTGATAATGTTCCCATCTTGAATTTGAAGCTGTATAAAAAATATAACTTTGAGTAATTCCTGTTCCACTTGTTAAAATATAATAAGGATTACTATCATAATAACCGGAAGGTTGTCTTATTTCTATAAATTCTGTTCCACTATCTGTATATGTAAATCTAATAGTTTCATCTGTGTAGATTGTAAATGTGTCACCAGGTCTATCAAAATCAAGTCCAGTAATATAGTTATCATCTCTGTCATAAGTAGAAACAAAAACATCGATTGAGTAGTTTTTGTTTGAGTTAGTTCCTGCTAATTCTGTCCAATAGTTAGTTCCATCAGATACGGTTGTAAATAGATAACTATTTTCAAGAGGTGTTGATAAGTAAGATGTAGCTGACATACTTCTTTTAAAGAAAGAGTATGTTCCTACAATAGAAGTAAATCCAGTTGTTGGAGTTGATGTAAAGTTAGGATCATTTGGGTTATAGAAATCATCAAAGTATTCTGTCCAAGTTCCTAATTTAAATTTCTTATCAAAGAAATTTACTAACTTTTTCTGACCATCGTTTATTACTATATTTTTAAGATAAAAATAGTCATCTTTTCTAAATCTTTCAAAATCTCTTTTTGAGATATAGAACTTATATAATTTATGAGATGGTCCATTTCTTTGAGAAAAAGTAGCCGATGTTGCTAATGGACTTGACCATCTCCATTCAGAAATGTTCAACTCTTCATAATTAAGTATTTTTATAATTTCATCACTGATATAATCTGAATTCTTAACAACTGATTGTTTAAAATAAGAATTGATTGATTTTACATTATTAAAAATTGTGTTTTTTGCTCTTGTATTTTTAATTTCCGAGTTTTCAATTTTTGCATTATTGAATTCACAGTTGTCAAAATATCCTTTTTTAATAGTGTTAGGATAAGAAATGTTATTATTTATAATATGTTGTTCAACAATAGAGTAAGTTGATGTTCCCAATCCAATAACTGCGTTTATTAAAGTTGCATTTTCAACAGTAGACCTGTTTAAATCCGAGTCAATTATAAAATTAAATCCTCTACCATTGTTGTTAGGTCCATTTTGTTTTTGATTAGGTATACCATATTGGTCATACTCACAAAAATAACTTTCATCTAGTGTGAATTTTGAATTAAAAGTTCCTTTTGTCCAATTTGTGTTGAGTAGCGTTCCTGTATTCCAAGTAGATCTTGCTCCAGTCCAAGTTATTTTCTTATCCTGTCTTCCAAAAAGGCCAACATTCCATACACCATCAAAATTACCATCTCTAAAGTTTCCCTTTGTTAGAATTGGTCTTGAGTATTTTACATCTACTACCCATAGAGATTGAGTAGGTCCAACTTCATATTTATAAACAAAGTTTTCTTTAAAACTTCTGGAAAAATTTGAAAAAGTAAATGATCCACCTAATACCTTTAATCTACCATTATTATAGTTTATAGGTGACTCTGCATATGAGAAAGACCCAAGTATAAAAGAAGATGTAATATTGTTCCACGAATAAGTTCCATTTGAAAGAACATTCTGGTCATCTCTTACAAAAAATCCTGATTGAGTGATACCACCATTTACTCCCCATTCTGGTCCAGAATTTGAAGCAAATGTATTTTTTGTAAAAATAAAATTATTATTGTATAAATTGAATTTATAGTCAATAAATCCATTTCTAGTTGTTAGTTGTCTATTAACTGATTCAAAATCACTCTTTGTCTCAACATAATGAACTTTAACAAAGTTGTCTAAGTTCTCTTCAATCCATGGCAACATACCTGTATAATCATAATCTAATACTATTCTACAGTTATCTACAAAAAGAACTTTATATCCATCTCTTCCTCTTTTGTATTTATCTTCTTTGATTAATAAATCACTGTCATAATTACCATTAATTATGAAAACTCTATCTCCAATTTTTAGTCCAGAATTAACCTCTGTATAAAAAAGTGTTTTTTTAACACCTGAAATTATATAGGGTTCGACATAATTTAAAAGTCTTGGACTCATTGGCCTGTCTGTCTCATCTAATTGTGAAAGAGTTGTATCAAAACCAACTATATTAGAATCAAATCCTAAACTTGAATAAAAAGAATAATCGATTAGTCTAGGCTTTATTGAAACTAAATTCTTTAACTTATTTTTAAGAAGTTTATTCGTGTTTATTGTGACACTTGTATTTAAAGTGGTAGAAGCTGTTTTTCCGGAAAAAATCTTTTGAAGTCCAATTTTACTAAAACTTAATCCACCAATTGTAGGCATAAAAATTATATAACTTTAAGACTATATATAAAGTTTCAAAGAGTTTCTATCTATGTTAAACTTATTTTCCTTACATTTGTAAAATATTATGGAAAAGAAAAAAATATTAATATTTACTGGAGCTGGAGTGTCTGCTGAAAGTGGTGTTGCTACATTCAGAACTGGTGATGATGGATTGTGGTATAATCACAAAGTAGAAGATGTTGCTACTGCAGATGGATGGCGTAGAAATAAAGAAAAAGTATTAAATTTCTACAATATGCGTCGTGCTCAATTAAAAGAGGTTGAGCCAAATTTATCACATCAAATAATTTCTGATTTAGAAAAAGATTTTGATGTTGTGATTGTGACGCAAAATGTTGATAATTTACACGAAAGAGCTGGTTCTACTAATATAATTCACTTACACGGTGAATTAACAAAAGTTCGTTCTACTTTAGATTCTACTTTAATTTATGATTGGACCGAAGATTGTAATATAGGTGATAAATGTGAGAAAGGTTCTCAGTTAAGACCACATATTGTTTGGTTCGGAGAAAATTTGAATCCAAAAATGATTGAAAAAGCTGAAGAATCTGCTTATGAGTGTGATATCTGTATTATTGTAGGAACTTCAATGCAGGTTGCTCCAGCAAATCAAATTCCATTTTTAACAAAATCAGATACACTTATTTATGTAGTTGATCCAGCTGAAATGGATTTTCATATTGATAAACAAAGAAAACCATTTTTATATCATATTAAGGAAGTTGCTTCAGTTGGAATGAAAAAAGTTAAAAACAATTTAATAAATTTATAATTATGAAAAATAAATACAACACATACAATAATGACCATGGTAATTATGTAGATATAAATGATTGGACTACATATGATCCTGAGACCAAAGAGGAAAGATTGGCTCGTGAAAAAGTTGAAAAAAGAAATGATAAAATAAATTCGATATTAAATGATTAAAGAAATAGAACCACATACTGACTTGATAAAATACTTTGAAATTACTCACAATTTCAAATCAGATTTATCGGTCAATGTTTTTACAGATAACGGCGAACATTATAATGTTTTAAGTGATATTGACCAAAATATATTCTTACTTAAAAAGTTAAATGAATTTGATTTTTTAAAAAAAGAAAATCATATTTGTGATTGTGGAATTGGATTAGGAAATGCTCTCTTTGAGATTTATTTACAGTCTTTAGATATAAATAAAAATTTCTATTTCTATGGTGTTGAAAAACAAGATGTTTATATAAAATTTATTATTGATAATTTATCACATCTTTGGAAAGATAAACTTAGTCTTATTAAAGATGATATTATGAATGTAGATTACTCTAAATTCAATATAGTTTATTCATATTCTCCTTTTAATAATAAAAAAAAATTAGAGAAAATGTATCAAAAAATAGTTAGTGAAATTCAATTAGGTTCTATTATAGTTGAAAATGCTAACTTAGGAAAAGGTCACTTTGGGTTATTAAAAGAATTTACCGAGTTAGAAGAGATAGATTTAGATGGACTTTACATATATAAAAAGATATGAATGACGTAAACAAATATCTTAGTGAATTAATGAAATCCGGTGTCGATCCAAGCAAAACTGATATTGTTTTAGGAAAAGCCAGACAAACTGGTATGTCAAATGTCACATCTTTAATGGCTTGGAAAGAATTACATTCTAAATATGAGAGAGCTCGGTTAAGAAAAGAAAGTATAAATAAAATCTTTAATATATAACAAAAATTAAATTTTTTATGAATTTACAAGAACTACTTAATAAATGGAATATCAAATGTGATGTTAATACATTACTTTCAATGTGGAATGAATCACATCGTTCTTATCACACTTTAAATCACTTAAATGATGTTATTGACCAAATCAATGAGAATAAGTCAAAATATTCTGAAAAAGAATATGAAAAGTTGATGTTGACTGCTTTATTCCACGATTGTGTTTATAATCCAATGAGTAATGATAACGAAGAAAAATCTGCTAAATTCTTTATTGAGTGTTGTTTAGATAAATCTAATTCAGATGTTTTAGAAGTAAAACAAATGATTTTAGATACAAAGACTCACGAAGCTACAACAAACCTCTCAGAATCATTTAATCACTATGATATGAGTATTGTTGAAAGAGATTTTGACCAATTATTGGAATGGGAAAATGGTATCGCGGAAGAGTATAAAGGTTATGATAAAGTAGTTTATAAAAATGGTAGATTAAAGTTTTTAGAATCTTTAATGAATAATTATCCTAATAATACTGAAAACCTTTTACAGTTAATCGACCACGTAAAATCAAACTAAATAAAAAAATCCACTCAAATTAAGTGTTTTTTTTATTTTTGGTTAGCTAAGTATTGTATCACTGAGCTCAAATCATCATCATATTTTTGATTGACTTGTATTTTATTATAATTTTCTTTTGACCAAGTAGTAGGATCTGATTTAATATTACTTTTGAGAGTTGATTGAAAGTCAGGCATTTTTATCAATTGTTCATTTGTTATTACGCCCTTTTTAACAAAGTATTTTTGTAATGTGATTATATCTTGTGGATGTTCAATCATATTTGACCAAGACTCATCATATATTCCAATTTCTAATTTTTTTAATGCTTCAGGTAATTTATCTAATTGAGTTGGTGTTGGTTTTTCAGATTCGATAAAATTACTTAAATCTAATTTTTTACCTTTTGAAAGAACAAGTTTATTATAAGATTCTGAATCAGAAACTGATTTTCCATCTTTATCCAAAACAGGAGATAGATATTTATATAAAGTTTTATGATCTACCTCAGATTTTGGTTCATTTTTTTCAAGTATTAATCTGTATTGTTCAAATAATTTAATATGTTTCATATATCTCTTTTTTTATAATGTATATATTAAACTTTTATAATTAGATTTTATATTACAATTATCAAAAAAGAGGTCTATTGACCTCTTTTTTGTTTTTAATAATTCATAATTAACCACTCAGTTCCCATTATCGTCTTTTTAGACTCAAATCTACAATTAGGATAAAGTTCTTCAATTCCGTCAAAGTAATAATAAGAAAGTAAAAATCTTCCCTCTATACTATTTAGAATAGATGCCAATTCATAATGTGAATTTTCATCAAAGTCGTGATTGATATAATATTTTTCTTTACCCATATATGGTGGATCTAAATAAAAGAAAGTATCTTTAGAATCATACTCATTAATCAATTGTTTATAATCTAAATTTAAAATTTCAGATATTTTATTTAAATGTGGTTCGTATGCTTTCCACTTTAGTTTAAATACTTCAAATTCAGTATCTCCTCTCCAAGAATCTTTACCAATTTCATTAGGAGCTGAACAAGTTAAGACAATCAACCAATTGATAGCAAAAGTCATTCTATCTGTTTCGGTGAATATTTCTTTCAATGCCTTTTGATATCTTTCTTTATCAACTTTAATTCCATTTACAATTTCAATAAATCTTCTATCATTTTTAAGTAGATAAAAAAGATTATGATTTAAATGATTGATATCATTATAGATAAACTTAATGTCTTTGAATTTTGAAAAGTCCAAAGAAAAGAAAACTCCAAACATTCCAGCAAAAGGTTCAACATAAGTAGAAATATCTGTTGGAATATTCGGAGTTATAAAACTTGAAAATTTTTCTTTATTACCTAAATAAGGGATTAACATTTACTTCTTAAATTCCTTCTTGTCATTAGAGATATAAAAGTTATCAAATTGATAATACTTATCATAAACTTCTAATACTTTCTTTAGAGTGATTTTATCTAAAATATCATACACCGACCAACCCTCTGGGTTAATCCATTGATTAACACTTTTATATCTTAAGATTTCATCTTTTTTCATTCTTACTGTATAGTAATCTTTAACAAGATTAAATCTATCTTTAGTTAAAAACTTCTTAGGGTTTTTAATAACACCTTCAACCGCATCAACAACAGCGTTAAAGTTTCTGTTAGATGTTTGAGTTGATATTGAGTTTAGACCTTGATTATTCATTCTACTTTGATAACAATGAACATAATAAACAAGTCCTCTTTTTTCTCTAATTTCTTGGTAAAGAGGTGATTTTAATCCTAATGAAAGCATTGCATTAATAAAATGAACATAAGCAAAGTCTTCATTAATAACCGGAGAAAGAATAGAAATAGATGTTTTATCTTTCCATTCATTATTTAATTCAAGTGGAACATCGTGGTTTCCGTAAGAAAGAGGTTTGATAATTGTTCTTTCTGCAAAATCTAAAGTAGGATTTTTATAATCTTTTTTAGAAACATTAATAATTTTAGTTGGTTTTGAATATTGAAGTTCAAAGAAGTTTAGACAGTCCATAAACTTTAGGTTTTCTAAATCTTCTTTTAAACCAATTGGATCGTAATCTCCAAATAATTTTCTAGAAAGGTTCAACATATGACATTGAGTTTGTTCGTTGAAAGAATCCATATATTCTTCTAATACAATATTTCTTTCATTCTCAAACTCTGCCTTTTTAACATTAAATCCACCAAGTAAGTCCATAAACTCACCTTTCCATTTATTGACTTTATCTTCTAATCCTGTTAAATAAAATACGATTTCATTTGAAGAGGTATAAGCATTCCATTCTATTCCGTCACGGTCAAAATCTTCCTGTAAGTGGTCAAAGTTTTTGCACATAAGGTGCTCCATTAGGTGACTCATCCCATACCATCCTTTCTTTTCTAAATTTGTGGAACCTTCATACACCACATAAAATCCTGAAAGATCTGTTTGACTTTTTAAATTAGTTATCATTTTGTATTTTTAATTTTTAATCTTCTTTGAACGTTCCCCAAATAATTAAATCGTCAGTATCTGTTAGTTCAATATCTAAAGAGAATCCTTCCATTTCTTTTACAAATTCAGCAGAAGCCATTTCAATATCACTATGTTTTACTTCTTCAATTCCATTTAGTTTAAGTATTTCTAAACATAATTTATCTATGTCGATAATGATTCTATCTTCTTCTATAATAGAAAAATCATCTAATTTAAATTGTCTTATTAAACCTCTTATTTCTTCTCTGGTCAACATGTTGTCAATACCAATACTTTGTTTAGGTTCTTTGAATGCTATAGCATATAGTATTTTACCACAGATTGATGGAAATTCTTCTTCAATATACTTTTGTAAATCATTCATAGCTTCTTCTTTGAGCCAATTTTCATCTATTTTACATTGTTTCATCCAAAGTTTCCCATATTCAGTTTGATGATAACCATATCTGTATCTAATAAAAGCTTCTGAATAATCTCCACCAGTTTCCCATACATCAATTTCACCCCAACCTGCACCACCGAGTTGAACAATATTTGTATTAAGTCCTAATTTTTCAAATAATTTATAAAGATAAAAATCAACTGCAGCATTTTGTGAATCTAGTGAGGATCCAACTGAAAACGGTGTTATGATGTCATCATACTGTTGACGGAAATAAGCGAACTGTGTTGAATTGTTTGTGTGTAACTTTGGAAATATCAATTTATTTTTCACACTTAATATGATACTCTTCATTGGTTCTCTATTTATAGCATAACTTCCACCTACATAAAGGTCAACTATGTCATATCCACAGTTTTTATTACTTTCTTCTGAGAAAATATCTTTCAACTTTTCTAAAGTAAATCCTTTTTCATCCAAATATTTTTGAATTTTTTGAAAATCTTCTTCTGGATTTCTATTTATTTTTTTACACATATCTGAGTAATTACCAGTGAATCCGAAATCAGAATAATCTAATTCGATAAGTTCGTTCCAGAATTTACCTCTTTCTACAAGTAAATTGATTACTTCATCAGTTATCTCAACAGATTCGTTAATAAAGTGATTATATCTTCTTAATTTCATAGAGTATATATTTAATTAGAATTTTCTATTCTTGAGGTGCTCTATAAAATTAAAAGAATTGTCTTTGTTTATATTTATCATATCATCAGTAACTTCAATTTCTTTTAATGATGATAAATTCATCTTTTTTAAGAAGTAAAGCTCTGATGCGTCTTTGTAATCTTCACTAATAAATATTTTAGTTTCAATATCATATTGATTAAAGAAATCTGAAAGTATAGCAGATGTTCTAAGTCCCACTTCATCATTATCTGAAAAGAATTTAATCATTTTTGGTTTCTTTTCTAATAACTGATATAACTGAATTCCTGACCACATAGCTGATGAACAAGAAACTGATTTCTCACCTAATTCATAAATAGCCATTGTGTCAAATATACCTTCTGTAATCCAAAATTCATCACCATCTTCAATTTTATCTAATCCCCAAACAGGAATATCTGGACAAGCTAATGTGTATTTAAGAGTTCTTGTAGAACCGTTACTCTCTAATCCAATTTTTCTTACAGCACAATTGATTAGATTTTCATCTTTATCAAAAAGAGGTATAACAATACCACCACTTTCAATAGCATCATTTAAGAACTTTGACATTGTTGGATGAACAGTAGCTCCAATTATTTCCAATTCTCTTTTATCTTTAATTTGAGAGAGTCCGAAAAGTTTCCATTTCCACATAACTTCTTGACCAACACCTCTATCAAAAAGAAAGTGAGTTTCATCATAAGAGAATTTACCAACATTTAAATAAAAGTTCTCTGATAGTTCTTTTAAATCATTTGAGTTAACTAATATATCATTTGAATTTTCATTAATTTCATTTATATTTACCTCGACCATTCTATCATCTGATTGAAATTTAGATTTAGATTTTTTTAAAATCTTTTCTAATTTTGTCAATGTGAATGGATTTATACCTTTTGGTATGAAGTTTTTGACGACACCATTAACAGAACGGTTATTGTAAAGTATAAATCCAAGTTCTTCTGAGTTCCAGTTCATTAAAATATTAGTCAAATATTTTGATTAGTTTATAAAAAGTTATATATTTGTAATATAATTTTTCATTATGATAAAAGTAGGACTATCAGGTAATCGTTATTCAGGAAAGAATAGAGTTGTAAACATTTTCAAACAAATCGGAGTTCCGGTTTTTGAAGCCGATGTTATTCTAAAGTTTATTCTTCAACACAACTATGAACTACAAGCCGAAATCTCTGACAAATTAGGCAGAGTTTATTTTAAAAATGGTCTTCTTAATGAAGAAAAAGTAAAATGTGATGGTAAATTTTCCGAAATATTGGAAATTGTAAAACCTGATTTGATGTCAGCTTGGAATCGTTTTTTAAAGAAAAATAAAGGAGCTATTTATTGTATTTTCCATTCATCAATTTTATTCGAGTCAAATTTGTATAAAGAAATGAACCAAAACATTTCAGTATTTGCTCCATTTTCTGATAGAGTTGATAGATGTAAGTATTTAACCAATAAGTTGGTTTCATCAATTTACTCACTGGTTAAAACGGAAATGGATGAATTGGAAAAAAATAAACTTTCTAAATATGTCATTCATAACTACAACATAGATAATGATTTTTATGGCGATGCAATGACTCAAGTTAATCAAATTGACCAACAAATCATAGACAACTTCCTTAAAGAAAATAAGAATGAAAAAGTATTTGCACTATGAAAAGAAGAATAAGAATGAAACTACTTTCTGAGTGTAAAAATAAAATTCAAGTTGTTAAGTTAATTAAAGACTGCACTGGATTAGGTTTAAGAGAGTCTAAAGATATCACTGATGAAATGTTCAACCATATTGGTTTAGTAAAAGAAATTGAGTTAAGAGATCCTTATATAAAAGAAGGTAAAACTTTTAATCCGTATGAGGAATTCACAAAAAATATTAAAGATTTCGGTCATTTTCATGTCACTGGTGGTTTATCTTGGGAAAGAGACTCAAAAATGCTAGGCATTGGTGTTGGTGATGTTGAAGATTATGCTAACTTTGTATCTGAATATATGAGTTATAATGACTCTGATGAAAATAAAATGATTTTAGAAGTTCTTTTTTCTAAATTAAAGAAAGAAGATTTAGTTGAATTGGTAAATAAGATTAAAATATAAAATATGGCAAACGCATGGATACATTCAAAATCATCAGCCCGTCGTTATGGTGGAGAACCAGACGACTACCTAGCAATTCATATCAAAATGGATTGCTCAAAGGCTTACGTCGCTGATAACAGACATCGTGCGCTCACTCACACTAATTTTTGGATTCACGAAGTAATGCTTCCGATTTTTGGTTATACAATTACAAACTCAGTAGGAAAAATAGTATCTGTAAAAGATGTTTGTGAACAACACATACTTGAAGATTTCGGTATGAAATTCATACCCACGGCACAGGACTACATTGAGAATATGGAATTCAAAGACTGGATGCAAAATGGAATTAAAGGACACCCATCTTCGTTTAGGAAATTAGCAGATAAAGGAAATATAAAAGTAAATTTAGACTAATATGGAAAAAATAATTTATTCACCAATAGTTTCACTAATACTACACATCATAATGTTTTATATGTTGTGGTTTTATTGGTCACTTTCAATGGTTATACTTTGGGCCTTATTTATTGTTTTATATACTGAGAAAAGATATAATTGGAAAAAATTTAAAAATTCACAAAAATGGTAATAGTAGCATTAAAAAACACAACAAAACTAGTAAAAGGAGCTCGTTATGAAGTTTATCAACTTAACAATTCAACAACTACAACAGGATCATACCGTAGAAACAGAGTTTGGATTAAAGGACTTGGTGGTTATGATGTAAAAGGTTTTTCTGATACAAATGGAAATCCCTTACCTCAAATTGATATTAAGCCGACATTTGTTGAAATTCCAAAATTAGAGTTTGAGTCTCTTAAAAAAGGAGACCTAATTGTTTGTAATAGCAATGGCTATAAAACTCTTGTTCCTAACGCAAAGTATAAAATTACAGACTTAAAAGTTGATAAAGTAGAATATACCGCTTGGAATGGAACCAAAGGTGTTAGAAATTATCCTAAAGTAAAATTTGAAGGTGTTAACCGTTGGTTTGATTTTAGCTATTGGAAATTTAGAGGATTATCTACTGAGGAAAACAGAGAGATTTCTTTAAGTCAAGTTTTAGAAGGAAAAGATCCAGAAATCATCAAAACTGATAAGTTAAGAAAGATTGACCACGTTAAGAATAAAGACAAAGAACTTATTCTTTATTTATCTAAAGCAATTTTTGATTCTAATAGAAATAACATGGACATTATTGGATGGGCCTCTAAGATGGGTTCAAAAATGGGAATTGAAAGAAAAGATTATGATTATCTTTTAAATCTACCACTTAAAGAAATTATTGAAAAATTTGAAAACTAAATAAATATGAATTACCAAGAAAAATTAAAAACACTAAGAGAAAAAAATTCTGAAGTTTATAAACTTAAGTCAGAGATTATTGACATTTCTTCTGATATCTTTGAAGACTTTTACAAATATATTTTTGAGAAATATCCAACTTTAGAATCATTCGGTTGGTCGCAATACACACCTTACTTTAATGACGGAGAAACTTGTGTATTTTATGCAAACACTAGCTATTTAACTGTTAATGAAGAGTGTGTTGATGAGGCTGATTGGTCTCAAAAAACAAAAGTTCTTAATTGGGGAACTTGGAATAAAGATACAAAAAAATACGAAGGTCGTGTTGAAGAAGATAATGTAGATTATGATTCAATTTTGACTGAAGCATCAAATGAGATTGTAAATTTCTTAGAACACTTTGACAATGATTTTTATTTGATTAAGTTTGGAGACCATGCTGAAATTACAGTAAATAAAAACGGTGTTGATATTTCAGATTATGACCACGATTAAGATACTTTTATTTTCTGTTCTTTTAAGTTTTAATTTGTTCTCACAAGATACAACAAAATTAATGAGACAACATTTGATAGGTGGTTGTGTTATGGTAACCGCATCAATTATGCCTTACTCGGTTGCTTACCAGACTTATATTTATAATAAACAAAATCCATACTCATATCTTTATACTGGAGTTTGGTTTTCATTTGGATTGGTTTTAGACATATCAGCGACTAATCATTTCATCCAATATCATAAATTAAAAAAGAAATATAAATGAGATATAAAAAAGGAGATATTGTAATTTGTGTAACTAATAAGATGTATGGAATGACATACCTATTAGAGGAAGGCGAACAATATCGAATTGATGATTGTATTGAAATGTCTGAAAGGAATTTAGTAAGTGTAAGTAAAGCAGGAGAACACGTTAGTATATTTGATGATAAACATTTTATGCCATTAGATATTTGGCGAGAATTTCAATTAAGAAAATTATTGGAATAAATCTCTTTTAAACCATTTCCCATATTTCAGTCTCTACGTCTTTTTCTAGAACAGAATTATCAGAGTTGACTAAATTAATAAGATTTTTCATTTTAGACTCTAAAATAGGATAATCAGAATCGTTGATAAATTGAAACCAATCATCATCGTGTTGAAGATTTTCATATGGAAAACAAAACTCACCTTTTGAATTAACAAAAATTAGTTTACACATTTCTATAAATTTATCTTTGATTTCCATAATTCAAATATACAAAAAAATCATAATATATCAATGAATTTTACAACATTATTTCCTTTTTTTCCTGGAAGGATAGTGATAATATCTACTTCATAAATACCATCAGCATATTCATCTATGTTAAAATTAATTATCATTGAAAAGTTATACTCTTTTGAGTAAAGTGAGTATCTACCTGATACATAAATTTCTTTTCCAACCATATCTGGAAATATTCTATTGAACTCGCCTTTAAAATATTGATTAAAATCCTCAACACTTCCAAATGATGTTCTTTCTTTAATCCTTTTTACCAGATTATGTGTTGCTGAATCATTCCAATTTATTTCAAATTGAATCTTTTTATTATTTACTCTTTTCTTTAGAGTGATAAGTTTAACTAACTTTTTATTTAAATCAAATTCAGCATCTTTTATATCTGTCATTTGTTTTACTAAATCACCACTGCCTTTTATATTAAGAACATCGGCTAATCTAGCCTCACAAAATAAATCAAATTTTGTAATAATCATTTAGTATATATAAAAAAAACCTCAGATAAAAATCTGAGGTTTTCTTTAAATCTTATCCTATAGTCAGGAAGATTTTTCGTGAGGCTCTATCAACAGATAAAACCTTTACTTTCACTTCTTGGTCTGCTTGAAATCTCATTTTCAATTTTTCCATTTCGGAAGTGTGAATCAAACCGACTGTTTCATCGTCAAGACTTACTAAAGTTCCAAATTGTTTAACATCTTTGACGACACCTTTAAGTGTTTGTCCGTTTTTGATGTTATCCCAAAGAGTTTCTCGTAAAATTTGAGTAAGAATAATCTTTTCTCTTACGATCTCTTTGATATAGAACTCGATTTCGAAACCTGGTTTGATATCTTTCAATCTTTCTTGCCAATCAGGGTGAACATTTGCTTTGTGAATCATACCAGTCAAACACTCGTTAAACTCAACAAAGACACCAAAAGGAGTAGTTCCAGTAACGTGACCAGTGTAAGAAAGTTCGTAATTTAATTCCTTAATTGCTTTTGGAATCAATGTTTGAAGATATTTTCTTCTACTTACAATGTAAGTTCCTTCTTGTTCAGCATAAGATTCAATCATAACTTCAAATGTGTTTCCCACAATTGAGTTAACATCATATAGTTTATTGATACCAGCCAATGTGTTTGGCATAAATCCTGGAAGTGTTACTCCTCCGTGAGTTAACTCAACATCATATCCAGCTGGATTCAATGATTTAATGTGTGCTAAAACAGATTCACCTTCTTTCAATGATTTAAGAGTCTGGTGAGCTCTATTTTCATAAAGTGTAGAAATACTTCCTTTGATGTAGAAGTTATCATGATTGATATCAATAATTAAAACATCAACAGATTCTCCAAATTGTGAGTTCTTTAGGTATTTACCCTCTGATAATTTGTTATCTACTCTTATATCATCTTTATATCCTGTCTTAGAAAAGACAAGACAGTCTTTTGTTTCACTCGTGAAAGTCGCGTTTATAATTTGTCCAACTTGTGGCATTTCAACGAATGTTGATTCGTAAAGTTTAGAAAGTTCTATTTCTTGTTTAGTTCTTTTCTTTGTTTTGAAAGAGTCCTGTTCAAATAAGAACTCTAAATCTGGGTTTCCAATTGTTTGTGTCATATTTTTTTTTTAAAAGTTAAAAATTCTATTCTTATTTAGTATTAAAGTTTACTTATTAATCAATTTTTCTTTTGATATTCATTGATAGCATATAATCTCTAAGAGCGGCTGCTTCTTCATACTTCTCTTCTTTGATTAAATCATCTAATTTTTCATTGAGAATGATGGTTAAGTTAACCGATTTATCATGTAGAACGATTTCATTCATTTCTTCAAGTAGACTGTTATAAAAATCATCCATTTGATTAAGATTGTTAAAACTATCTAAGTCTGCATTTGAGCATTTGTTAGACAGTTCATTCAATTTAAAACTTTTGTCTATCTTTCTCAAAAAATCTTTATTAAAGGCCGAATTGTCTAAAAGATATTTAGACAAATGATATGGTCTGTTTTTAAACAGTTTTAATAATGTAATTAGATTTCTTTGTGTTCTATCACTCATAAATTTTATATTATCAGATAATTTAAAGTTTAACTAAATTGACATTAAAAAAATAATCATATGAAAAGTCTTTACTTGATTGTTCTTGATTGAATGTTAATTTAACTATTGAGTTATTTGTAGAGTATTCACTTTGAACTTTTGTAAGTTTATTTTCAGCGTCTGAAACATTTTTATTCCAATTATTTTTAAGTCTTAAAATATTTTGATTTCTAAGTGAGTTATATGATACATATAAATCTATGGTTTCTACTTTGTATCTATCATATACGTTAAAATCTATATAATTTCTTATAGCCACATTTACATCATCATAAATTGTCATATCTTTTTTAATTCCTTCAAATGTTCTATACTTTTTTAAATTAGCGAATAAGAAATTCTTTATTATTTTTTCTAAATCTATAGTTAGAATCCACCTTGTATTTTCGGTTTTCTGATAAAGTGGTTGAGAGTTGTCAATAACTAATGTGTGATTTTGCTCTTTATCAGTTATTGATGAGTAATTATAAGATTGAAGTGATGATTCAATTGAAAAGTCAATTTGTTCTCCGTTTGCATTTTGATAATAAATTACTTCTTGATTGGAAATTATAATTGAATCCTCTATTTCGAGCATCTTAGATCCAAAAAAATTACTTTCTTCAACCATATTAAAGGTTCCATAAACTCTAACACTTTTATACTCAGGTGAAATATAGTCTCTTCTCATTTTATAAATTATAATTTTCGTTACCTTTTTTGACATCTACTGGTTGTCCAAAAGTTTCTTTTATAGAACTTTGAATTGCTGGAAAGTCGATGTTAAATCTTGGTTTAGTATTTTGAGTTATAGTCTCCCAGTGATATTGGAAATCCCAAGTAGAAGAAAATATAAAGAAATCTCTTGTGGAATATCCAAATTCATCTAACATAGGATAAACTGATGTTAAATATTCTTCATTTCTTAACTTTAATACAGAGCCCTTTCTGTTAATTTTCGAAACTTTTCTTTCTTTCATAATAGCAAATTCTGTAAGTGATGTATCAAACTTTGTGTTCTCTGATATTCCATTTAATTGTTTATCAAAAAGTTGAATATCATAGAAGGTTGGCATATAATTTCCATTATGTCTATAAAGAATATTAGTAGAATAATTTTTAACACCATGTAAGTTAGCAATTATTTTTCTTGTAATTGAACTTTTTTGTATATCTGCCGCATATGGTAAATCATTATACCAATTCAATTGACTTAGTGTTCTTATATTTCCATTTACTAATTTTTTAGTAGACTGTAATTTTTTAGGGTTTTCAATTGGAACTACCTTAATAGAGTTTATTTTTACCCTCAGTTCCTCAGGTTCTTCTACTTTTAATAGACAACTTAGATTAGTTAAATTATTTTTAAAATTGTGTTTGGTAATCGTATTATCTTCATTGATTATAACATAAGATATATAATCTGTAAATCCATATTTATTTGAAATATCATTTATACAGTTAGAAAAATTAACAGCTGTTAATTTCTTAAACAACTCTTGATAAAGTGAATCTCTATCTGAGTTTCTGAGATTTGGCATAGTATTATCAGATATGTTTATATTAACTAATATATTTTTCCATTTTTTATTAACATATACTATTATACCATTATCCAACGTAGAGTTTGATAAATTAGCTTTACACATATAATAAACATCGTTCATTTGAATAATTGGATTGCTAACTTTATCATATACAAAATCTGTATCTGGAATCAAACTATATTTTTTTGTCCACAGGTTTGAGAATCCTGGTTCATCTCCAACTGAAGGTGATGTCACAGACGAACTTACATAAACCATTTCATTATGAACTACCAGACTATTTAAACCGTAAGATACAATTGGATTCCATAAATCAACTGTTTTCCATTTAGGAGTTGTTGATGCAGTAGCTGCTTTCCATTTCATAGTTGCAGTAAAACCAAGTCCAATTCCATTAAAAGAAAAAGATGGAATTTTAAAATCAGGTGGCCACTCATTGTTATTTACATTTGAAATATAGTATTTACCACGGAATAATACTAAATCACTCTGTGTGTATCCTATTGTTGATGCAAAACTAGGATTCCAAAAGTCATCAGTTCCGGTAGAATCATAATAATAGTAATCTTCATTATTAAAAACTACATCATTATTAGAATAAGTTGTTAGTGGTGACCAAAATATTGAGTTCGTTCCTAATGGATTAATTAGTGAATTTTCCAATATTTCCCAATCTGTTGAATTATAAGGTGCTGATTTTACACCCAATCCAACATTAGCTTTAGTTGGTTCGGTTGTTATTGATTGAACTTGTGCTTGATAAAGTATATCATTAAAGATAATTATAGAACCAGTTGCGTATGTTCTATCCATTTCCCACTCTTTAATTATCTCCCATTCCATCAAGTTTTCTGAATTATCAAGTTCTCCTGAATAGTTTACCGAAGTGTCATTATCTGATAGTAAAATTGAGAATTTATAATTATCATATTTATTTGAATTTGATAAATTAACGTTGTTTATTTCACCAGTAGAGTTTGTATCTATACTATTCACATCATACATATAAAATTTCAAACCTCTAAAAACAGTTTCATTTGGCAAAGAAACATCACCTCTATTAAGCTCAGAGTATTTTTTTGCATTTTTGATTATGTTATTATCATTAAATCTTTGTTTTTGATAAAAGAAATCGGTGAAGTAATCATATGAATATGTTGCGTAAGAATTTGTTCCAACGGAATATGTTGCTAATCCTAAATATTTATCAAGTTCAAAATTAAAATTAGTATCTAATGAGTAATCTTCTTTGTAACCTTCAATATGAAGACTATGATGAACATAAGAACTAGTTGAAGAATTGATTGTATAGAAATAATCTAAATTTCTCTCTATTCTAGAAGGATTTGGATCAAAAACATTTACCGATCGATTAAAGTCTTCAAAAATTGAAGAATTATTTAAACAATATGGATAATCATTAGCTGATAATGAATTTTGATATGACCATCTACAATATACAGGATTCTTTCTCCAAATTGTGGATAATTCATAAATTTCTGATTTGTTAATTTTTTTTGACACTTTAAAGGTTTCATATCCAGCTGTGTATTCAGATGAAACAGGTATATTAATCACTTCTCCTTTGTAGATAAAATCATCATAATCTTTTGGATCACCACTTGTTAAGTAATTTTCTAAATAGATTTTAGTTTCGTCTGTTTGAGTTAACTCATCTTCTTTTTGATATTCAAATTTTGAATACTCAGTATCTAATATTTTTGTATCAAAGTCTTTTATATCCGTAAAGTTGACTCTATAAATAGATAATTTTTTTGGTGTATTATTTGAATCAGGAACAAAACTAACTGACGTGATTTCACCAGCAACTTTATAGTCATAAATGTTCTCATAAAAAACAAAAGAGTAATCAGTGTTGACTTTCAACTTTCCATCAGTTAGTATTAAATTATGATAAATTCCATCTATTTCAATTAACCAAACTGACCAATCTTCAAATCCATCTATTGTTAAGTAATTATTATTATAATCAATTAAGAAATTTTGTGTATCAATTCTACCGTAGTTTAAATTCAATTCTAATTGTTTACCCATCAAATCTACATCAGAAATTATTCTATATTTTTCCTGACTAACGTTCGCATATTGTTCAACTACTAATCCACTACTTTCAGGAACAAGTATTAATTGATTTGTTAAAGTTTCTAAAAACTTCTCAACTTTATAATACTCACCATTGAACTCTACATAAAATGGTCTTTTATCTGAAAATCCTTCAACAAAAGGATCAGTATTTGAAGGAGAATAAAGAATGTTACCTTCTAATATCTCAATATCATTTCTAAGAAACGGAGTTATGTAAGGAGAAATTGTTTTAACTTTTTCAAGACTATCTACATAAAATCCATAATATCTATTTAAAGACCATTTTCTTTTAATATCTGGATTTGATGGTTCATCATCAAAAAGAAATGAGAAATTTATAATATTTGAAAATATAACCTTATTACTTTTATAAGATTCTAAAATAAATTTTTCAAATTCAAATATTTCCTTTTCTTCTTCCAAGAAATCATCTATAAAAAATGACTTTGATGTATACCCTCCAGATTCATAATCTATACCATTCCATTTACAAAATTCTAAATCTCTAAAATCCATTTCAAGTGGTGTATCTGGATAGTATTCATTTTTAATAAAGTTTCTATCTATCCATTGACCAGCAGAACTTTCTAAGCCCAAATCAAATATTTTTACAACTTTTAAACTGTTACTTATTTGATTAATAAAGTTTTCTTTTGTTAGTAAGTCTATTCCAGGACCATCTACTCTAAAAATTATAAAATTTGATGGAATGTGATTTTTATCTAAATAAAGTGGTGCGAAATATTCAAATTCTTCGGTATAACTTTTATTAGAAATAATATTTCTAGCGCCATATTGATAAATCTCATCGTATTGGTCTTTGAAGTCTGTTGACATTGTATCAACATCTCTATTATATTTAACAGAGTATGCTATATCAGATGGTGTGTTTTTGAAAAAAAAAGGAACCAATTCATCATAATAATTCGATTTATTAAAAGATAGTTTTTGGTATCTATCTAATGAAAGTTCAGAGTTTGACTCAATACTTGATAAGCTCAAGCTGTAAGATGAGTCTACCATAACCTTTACATTAGTGGTTAATCCAACATTGGTTCTTAATATAGCAAAACTTCTCATTATTTAATTTGTGTATTTAATGCTGGTGTAATCTTTTTAAGTATAACTTTATTTCTATTTATATTAAATTTCAAACTAAATGTAAATGGTCTGTTTTCAGCTTCATTTTCTAAGAAGAATTTAATTTTCTTAATATGTTTTATAGTTTTATTTGAATTATTCAAATTAACATATTGATAGTTAAGACCTTGTTGATTAGTATCTAATGCATTCATTTTAAAGTAAATATTAATTGGAATAATTATATCATTTTGGTCACCAGAATTAACAGTTTTGACTTTATCACTATTTGTTTCGGTTATCTTTTCTAAGTCTTGAACTACTGGATGAATACTCGTTAACAGTTTTGTTGTAGAAGCTACCGATGTAGAATTATCAATCCATTTAATTGGTTCAAGTAAAGATAAATTGTTACCAATAAAGTTCAAAACCGTTGTTTCGATATAACCAGCATTGAATTCCTTTGAACTCAATATTCCCGTAATTGAGTTATTTGTTGTAAAGTTGTTACCAATGTTTTCAGATAATTTTGCCACACTACTATCTGATACTGAATCGTAGTTAACAGACCAAATAAATTGATTGTTAATTTGTGTCTTAGTAGAACCAGAAATATCAGAAGTCATTAATTCATCTTTTTCATTAACCCAGAAAGATTGAGGAACAGATGTATTATAAACCGATGAATTTTGAAGATAAGTTCTATTAGACAATAATCCAAGAGGTGAAGTTGACTTGTTTTTAATTCTAACAACAAAGTCTTTAATTACATAGATATTATTTTCATAAACTCTACCAGTAGGAATACCCTGTGCGGTAAATGATTCTAAATAGTCTTCACATTCAATATTAAACACGGTTTCTGAACCATTTGTAATTGTAAATTCTTGATTATTTCTAAACACAATAATTTCAAGTTCACCTTTAACTCTATTGATTCTATCTTCTAAACTTTTAATTCTATTTTGTAAAGTCTGAAGATATTCATAAAGGTCTAAAGATGCACCATTTTCATCTTTGAATCCTGATAAAATCGAATCCGAATCATGTGAATAAAATTTCCCATCGATAGTTAATTGTTCAGAAAGGTGGTCATCTAATCCTTTAGCCGAAAGTTCATTACTCATACTTACTTTTAGCTCTTCTTTAGTTGCTGATTGTAATATAGCATTTATATCATTTTCTTGATATACATTATTTAAATCATCAGGAAATTCAATTGTTAATATTTCAGAATATTCTGAAATTACTGGTGAATCTGGCCACCCAACTTCAGAAATAGCAGCAACTCTAAATTGAACTGATTCATTTTGTTGAATTGATATGTCAATTTGGTTTATGTTTGGTGTATCAGCATCTGCGACATTTTCTATTTGCCAACTGTATTCTCCAGTTTTTGCATCAAAAACTCTTTTTCTCGCATCTGTTGTGTAGGTTTCCCAATTTGAAAAAGCGGCTTTATTATTTGCGTTATCAACCTGAAAAGTTTCGACTGGTGTTTCTTTTCCATCTTTTGATACATATTTATATTGAACTTTAAATTGAACTATTTCTTGTGGTTTGGTTCCTCTAGTCGCGACCGCCTCTGGTATTGACCAGAATCCTCTCAATCTGAATTTTGGTTCTACTTTTGAGTTTGGATTATTTGAAATATTAATAATTTCCTGAGCTATTGTTGATAATTGTTTAGCCTTACTTTCTCTTTTTAATTGAAGATCATCAAGGTCAATATCAAATTTCTTCTTTTCTGAAATTGATTTGAATTTGCTAATTTTTAATTTCTTGCCTCTATCTGAAATTGCATTTTGAATTTGTTCAATTTCTGATTTTATGTTGAGTTGTATATTGTGTTTTTGTTTAATTAGATTAGCATCCGGTGTATCAGTTAAATGTTGATTAATTTGAACTACTTTAAAGTTATCTGAATTTAATGTAACCAAATTAGGTTGTCCTGCTAAAGCATTAGGTATCTTTTTAGCGACTAAATCTTTAAGAACAGTTCCGTAATCATAAACATAATCAATATAAAATTGTTGAAGAGAAGTTCCATTTGCAGCTGATGCATCTTCAAGTAATAAATCGTTTGTAAAGAAAGCGGTTCCGCTACTCCAATTTTTAGCAACTATATTTGTTTCTGCACTTACTGGTTTTAAGAAAATTACATTTCTTTCATCATATCCAATACTGATTCTTACTCTTTTAGCAAAGGCAACTGGAGAATATAGTTTTAAAGTTCCTATTCCAACTGTTATTGGATCAAATCCCTCAATTCTTTCAAGTCTTAATTGGGGACTAGATGCGCTTGTGTTAATTTCTATAATTTTGTATCTAGAAGCTGCTTTTATATTTTGACCGAGTGTGTTAACAATTAATTCATCTCCTATTGCTAAAGTTCTTTGTGAATTATTTTGAATATCTCTATATTCAAGTTTATCCAAAACTACAAATAACTTTCTGTTAATTTTATCTTCATTAAATTTGAAAACATTAAATAACCCATCATATAATAAAGTATTAGGCTCACAATCAAACATTTGTTCGTCATATCTTGGGTTATTCGGATCTACAACTCCTGGTGTAGTTGTATGCCAATTCAAAAAGTTATTTAAACTACCGGCTCCGGTTGCTTTACCTACAAAATTATCATTGAATGAGTTAAGTGCTGATTGACCTAAAGGAGTAATTGTTCCATCTGTATTTTTTGCAAAATCCACTATATATCGTCTACTCAAGATTTTTCTGACATTGTCTTCTATACCTGATAAATCAAATTCAACTGAAAGTAATGGATTTAACAATGAGTCAAAAAACCAGTTTGGAGATTGTTTAAACTTAACAACCGATGAAATTATTCCTAAATCCTGAGGCTCTCTATTTAAATCTATAGTAATTATCTTTTTAAAGTTATTCGAACCTTCAGTTCTAATCAAAGATCCTACACCATCAATTGAATATAAAGACTTGATATTTGATTCCAGTCTTTGAAGTTCTTTATTAATACCTAATAAAGAAGGCATCGTATAAGTCTTAGCAGCTCCATTTTCATCAGCAACTGTAAAGTCTATTGTTGTATTTTGGGTTTCAGTAATTTTTGATAAATTTGTTAAAATATCAATAATATTTTTATTATAATTAATTATTTGTTCTGCTACCTTAGGAAATGAACTTTGAACTGTAGAATATGTAGCCATTTTTAAATTTTGATTTTTTGTTATATATTAATTTTTACTTATTTCTTTGACGTTTGTTCTTTATTTTTTATATTTGTGATTATGAAGATATTTACAGTTACATTTAATGATGGTGTTTGTAATAGTTTCCGAGTAGAAAAGAATTTAGAAAATCTTGATATTTAATAAAAATTTAACTATATTTGTAATATGATTGAACAACTAAAAGAACAAATTATCAAAGCGAATGACGCTTACCGATTGGGAAATCCAATTATGTCTGATAAAGAATATGATTTACTTGTTGATGAATTATCTTTGTTATCAACAGATGATGAATTATTGTCAAAAGTAGGACATTCAGTTTCAGACGAGTCTAGAAAAGTAAAACTACCTATAGAAATGGCTTCGATGAATAAAATTAAGTCGATAGATGATATCAATGATTGGTGTCGTCTAAAAAACATTTCTAAATCTGAATTAATTATAATAACACCTAAATTTGATGGTTTATCATTATGTGTTAATGAAACCACTTCAGAAGCTTTTACTCGTGGTGATGGCACTTTTGGTCAAAAATCTGATTTACATTATTCATTGATTCAAAATCATTTGTATGATATGAATAATAATCCACTTGATATTCCTTTCTCATATACTTATGGTGAAGTTATGATGTCTAAAAAGACATTCACTGAAAAGTATTCATCTGAGTTCGCAAATCCTCGTAATCTTGTCGCTGGACTTCTTAACTCAAAAGAAGCTACCAAAGCACTCAAAGATTGTGAGTATATTAAATATGGTGCAATTCAAGTAAGAAATTTACTTCAAACTAAAAAACAAATTTTAGATGAAATTAACTCTGGTCAACAAATTAAAGTTTCATATCATATTTGTAGAATCTCTGATTTAACAGAAGATTTACTTATTAAACTTTTCCATGATTATTCTGTTGATTATGAGATTGATGGTCTTATCATTGAAATTAACGACCTTAATAAACAATTAACTTTAGGTCGCGAAACTTCTTCAAACAATCCTGTATGGGCTCGTGCTTTTAAACATTCGAGTTTTGAGCAATCTGCTGAAACTGAAATTACAGGTATTTCTTGGAATATTTCTAAACAAGGTTTACTAAAACCTACTCTTCATGTTTCTCCAATTAAACTTGATGGTGTAACAGTGTCTAATGTGACTGGTAACAACGCTCGTTTTGTAAAAGATATGGGATTAGGAATTGGTGCTAAAGTTGTTGTAAAACGTTCTGGAATGGTTATTCCTATCATCGCTGATGTTTTAGAAACTGTTGAATTTATTCAACCAACTATTGAAGGTGTTGAAGTAGATTGGAATGAAAATGGAATTGAGTTAATTACTTTAACTGAAACAGACGACCAAAAATTAAAAAAGAACATTTCTTTCTTTGAAATATTAGAGGCTGATAATGTTTCCGAAGGAGTTATCACTCAACTATGGGACGCTGGATATAAAACAATTTCAGATATTCTAAAATTGACAACTTCTGACTTAGAAAAAATTGACCGTTTTGGAAAACGTAAAGCAAAGATTGTTTACGACTCAATTCAAAAATCTGTTAGTAATGTTCAGTTGTCTAAACTACAACATGCTACCGGTATCTTTAAAGGATTGGGTTCTAAAAAATTAATTTTGTTAGAAGATTTTGTAACCAAACCAACTATTGACCAAGTTATGTCAATTGAAGGATTTGCAGAGATTTCTGCTAAGACTTATATTGACTCTTATGATGAATTCTTTGACTTTATTAAAGATTTACCTGTCACGATTTCTGAAAAAATAGAAGTTATTAAAAATGGAACAGACCTTGAAGGTAAATCATTTGTCTTTACTGGAGTTCGTAGAGTTGACTTAGAAGCGGATATTGAGTCTCGTGGTGGTAAAATCGGTGGTTCTGTATCTAAAAATACAACACACTTGGTCATGAAAGCTATTGGTTCTGGTTCTTCCAAAGAAAAGAAAGCTATTGACTTGGGTGTTGAAGTGATTACAGTTGAACAATTAGAAGATTTGTTGAAATAATATGAAAACATTAGATGAACTGTTTTTTATGAAAGACGAGGTGAATTTTATTAAAATATAAAATATAAATATGGGATGTGACATACATTTTTATGTAGAAAGATGGACTTCCTCAAATGATTATGAGGGACCAAAAGACTTATCAGAAGATAGGGAACAAAAATTAAATGAAGTATTAGAAGATGTTCCGTCTAAATTTAGATGGGTGTCTGCTGATAAGTGGGAAAAAGATGATGGTAGATGGTCAGTTCCTTATCATTTAGAGTATTATAGTGATAGAAACTATTATCTTTTTGCTATCTTAGCTGATGTAAGAAATGATGATGGCGTAGAACCTATTAACTACCCAAAAGGTATTCCGGATGATGCTTCTTCTGGATACCTTTATAAGTGTGACCAATGGGATGGAGATGCTCACTCACACTCTTTCTTTACTTTAGAAGAATTATTGAATGTGGATTGGTCAGAATATGAATCAGAGGATATTGATGATTTTATGGAAACATTAAGGAAAATGAAGGATATTGATGATGATTATCTCAATGTAAGATGTTGTTTCTTTTTTGATAATTAATTAAAAAGAAACTAAACTTTTAGGATATATACAATATAATTATAATATAAACGGCAAATTAACGGCGATGGCGGCTTACAGTCAATTTAAAAATTAATGGCAATTATGGAATCAAAAATGAAATCATTTTCTGAGCAAGAACAACTTTTCAGAGAAAAAACAGGGAAAGAATTTACACAACTTTACTCAAAGTATTATCCCAAATTAATCTACTTCACAAATCGTATTTGTAACGATACTCAAAAGGCAGAAGATTTATCGACAGACTCTTTTATGATAGCACTCGATAAAATTGAAAAATACGATAAAGACAAATCACAATTTTCAACTTGGTTATTTACAATAGCTAAAAATCTCACTCTTCAAGACTTGAAGATTGAAAAAAGATCTGTCTCATTAGATATTGAATTTGATGATGAAGGAACAACAATGAAAGATTTTATCACAGAAGGAGAATCTGACTTACATCTTCAAGTTGTCTCAACAATGAAGGCAGAAATTATGAAGAAACATATGGACACTTTAAAAGAACCATATAAAACAGTTATCGAAATGAGAGAAATTAAAAAGATGGCTTACAAAGATATTGCCGACCAATTAGGTAAAAATCTCTCAACAATCAAATCACAAATTAGAAACGGAAGACACATTTTAATATCTCAAAGTAAGAAAGAGTTTGATGATATTGATGAAATGTATATGTAATTTTAACTTTTAACTTATTTAACATGGCGGAAAATTTACCCCTACCAAAAAAACGTGACCTGTTTTTTACTAAACAAGTCGAGCAATCATCTATTGGCGAACTAACTCAGAAATTAATTGAGATTAACCATCTTCCCT
>Ga0181356_1000088_pt1 | contig 34434 bp, 38 predicted proteins | sample Fa13VDMM110SN_FD_130104 | JGI IMG/M metagenome (GOLD analysis project Ga0181356, IMG submission 130104) | Freshwater viral communities from Lake Michigan, USA - Fa13.VD.MM110.S.N | ecosystem: Environmental > Aquatic > Freshwater > Lake | place: USA: Michigan | collected 2013-09-24 | reverse complement strand
TGGTGCCGACTGTGCCGGAGATGCCACCAGCGGGGGTGGCCCAGGTGCCGTCTCCGCGCCAGAAGGTGGTGGCGCTGGCGGCGGTGCCGCTGTTGAGGTTCGTGACGGGGAGGTTGCCAGTGATGCCGGTGGTGAGGGGGAGGCCGGTGGCGTTAGTGAGGGTGGCGCTGGCGGGGGTGCCGAGGGCGCCGCCGACGAAGTAGGCGGCGCCGGTGCCGACTTCGTCGGTGAGGGTGGCGCGGAGGTTGGCGCTGCTGGGGGTGCCCCACCAGGTGGCCATGCCGGTGCCGAGGGCGGTGAGGCCGGTGCCGCCGTTGGCGACGGGGAGGGTGCCACTGCTGGCGTTGGCCATGTTGAGGTTGGTTAGCCCTGCGCCGCTGCCTGTAAAGAGACCGGCGGAAATTCCATCTCCGCTAAAGATCCAGGTGCCATTTGAAATATCTAGATGTTGAAACACTTCTGGGGCGTCGTCATAGAGTGACAAGCGTCCATAGCCTCCGTTCATTGCCAACCTGATTGCAGGAAGATCGTTTTCGTCGTTGATTTGTAAGAAGTCGCTGGTTGCGTTAAACGTGACGGTTGGAGGAAGGAAAATGACTTGATTTTGAAGGTCAAGGTTTGTGGCGAGTTTCTCGGCGGTGACGGCATTGTTGGCGAGTTTGGCGGTGGTGATGGCGCTGTTGGCGATGTAGGCGGTGGCGAGGGGGGTGGCGGTCCAGGTGCCGCTTGTAATCGTGCCGAGGGTGGTGAGGTTGGTGGAGCCGGTCCACGTCGAGAGGGCGGTGTTTTCGACGTTGTTGAGGGTGAGGTGGGTTTTGAGGGTGGTGGCGTTGATGCCGAGGGCGATGGTGCCGGTGGTGGTGATGGGGCTGCCGCTGTCGATGTCAATGCCGTCGGTGCCGGTGAGGGCGACGCTTGTGACGGTGCCGGCTTGTCCGGCGATGGTGGCGGTTTTGGTGGCGTCGTTCCAGGTGATGGTGACGTTGCTGCCGGCTAGGAGTTCGGCGACTTCGAAGCCTGCGGTGGACTTCTTGCGGTTGATTTGGTAGTCGCCTGTGGCAAATGTTTGGGCGCGGCCTTCGGGGACGAGGACGAGGAGGAGGGCGAGGATCTGGAGGGCGGTTTTCATGCGACGTCGTCACGGGGGACGCGGACTTTGTTGGTGCCGAAGGTGAAGATGACGAAGTTGGTGTCGGCGGAGATGGCGGCGGAGCAGTTGCCGCCGCGACGGAGGGTGAGCTGGAGGCGGGGGGCGGGGCGGAGGTTGAAGCGGAGCTGGCCGGTGGCGGGGGCGATGGTGAGGCGGACGCGGGAGGGGGTGCTCATGGGGTGTAGCCTTTCGCGTTGACGATGATGTTGCCTTCTCCGACGGTGATGGGGTCGCCTGCGGTGTCGAGGTAGGTGAGGGACCAGTAGTAGGTGGCCGCGGCGAGGGGCATGACGACGGGGGTGACGGTGAAGACCCAGGTGGTGGTGTTGAGGGTGATCTGGCTGGGGCTGGCGGAGTATTTGCGGACGAAGAGTTTGTCCTGCGCGGCCTTGGTGGTGTGAATTTGAAAGATGATGTCGGTGCAGGCGGTGGGTGGGGTTTCTGCGTCGAGGGTGAGGTCGCCCGAGAAGCCCTGCCATTTGTCGCCACTGACGACGGGGGGGAGGTCGTATTGGGCGGGGAAGAGGTCTGGGGTGAGGGCGCAGGACATGGCGGTTTAGGGGGCGTGGTAGGCGACGACGCTGCCGGAGGCGAGGGTGATGGCGGTGAAGCGTCCGTTGAGGACGGCGCCGACGGGGAAGCTGGTGGAGCCGACGTTGGTGATGCCGGGGCTGCCGGTGAGGGTGGTGAAGACGGTGGCGGTGATGACGCGGATTTCGGTCCAGTTGCCAGTGACGGGGGTGGTGTTGTTGATGACCTGGCCTCCGTTGAGGTTGTTGTTGATGACGGTTTTGTGGGAGAGCATGGTGAGGGGGTGGGGTTAGGCGGCTTGGGCGGGTTCGGCGATGAGGCCGGCCTGGGCGGCGAGGCGGGCTTCGCGTTCGCGTTTGCCTTCAAAGGCGGCGTGTTCGAGGGCGGGGGTCCAGCCATCACGGATGTGGGGGCTTTTGGCTTTGATGGCGCAGTGTTCGTTGCGGGAGAGGAAGAACTTCATGTAGTCTTCGTCGTTGAGGTATTCGCCGCCGGTGCAGCCTTTCTGGGGGAGGCTGGCGCGGTAGAGTTGGAGGTAGGTGTTGGGGGCGAAGCGGGCGACGGGCTCGCCTTCGAGGACGTCGTTCCAACGGTAGTCCTTCTTGGCGGCATCGCGGGCCATGCACATTTCAAGCGCATCTGCTTGGATGGCGTGGTGCTTCATGCGCTCTTCGTAGAAGGACCATTGAAGCCGGGCGCGCTTGAGGCCGACCTGGCGGGCCAAGTCTGCGAAGGAGTGAGCTGGGGCTTCGTCTGGGTTCCACATAAGAGCGATGAAAGAAAAGGTGAATCCGCCCGCCGGTGGCTAGGCTGTTCCTGGGGAGGAGGGGCAGACCGACGAGTGAACAGGGATGGGCATTCGTGAGTCTTGAGCCCGCCTGCTCCGGAGAGCAGGCGGACGGATTCAAGGGGTTATGGGGTGATATCCGCGATCTTGCCATGCACACCTGGGTAGGTGCAGTGCAGGGCGGCGATGGCTTGGACGAAGCCGTCTTTGCCGCCGCCGTCCTCTGGCAGTTCGGGGCCGGATGGGACGAGGGAGGTCTTCATTTCGAAGAAGTCCATGTCCAGGAACAAGGCGTGGTCGAACTGGCCGAGGGTGAGGCCGGAGCCTGCGGTGGAGGCCGTCGCTGCGGCGGACAGCACGAAGGAGGTGCTGTTCGTGACGCTGGCGATGTAAGCGCCCGCAGGGACGCCGGTGCCGAACACGCGCATGAACGGACGGAGGCCCGCTGTGCTGGTGACGGTGACGGCGGTGGAGGTGTTCGTGGTGCCAGTGCCTGCGAGGCTGCCGGAGCTGCGGATGCCGTTCAGGTAAGTCGTGGGGACGATGTCCACGTAACCAAAACGGGTTTTGTAGCGGGTGATGCCGATCTCGTAGGTGCCGGTGGAGCCGTTGCTGTTGAAGCGGCGGACGGGGGTGACACTGCCGGAGGTGGAGGCCTCGGTGAAGTAGTCATCGAACCGGGTGGCCATGTCGAGCGTGCAGAAGCCGGTGAGTTTGACCGGGCCTTTCTTGGCCAGGCGGCAGGCTTGGAGCAAGGCGCGGATGTTGGCTTCGGTGACGCTGGAGACTGCGGCGACGTCGAGGTTCTGTCCGGAAACGGGCCGGTAGGAGGAGGCGACGGCGTAGCTGGAGTTGGGCTGGGCGGAGGCGTCGATGGCCATGGAGGCGCCGCGTGTCAGAAACTCCAGGGAGGTGCTGCCCATTTGGCAGTCCTGCTGGGAGAGGAACGTGAGTTCCATGTCTTCCTTCATGCGGGTCATGGCTTTCATGCGGCCATTCAGGAACAGGTCCGAGATGCCGGCTGGGTCCATGACGCTCTGGGCGACGATGGATTCCCCGTGGGTCTCGCGGAAGTGCTGGATGGTGCCGCGCAAGCGCTCGCGGTTGATGTGCTGGTTGGTGATGTTGGTGCGGTCCACGGTTTCGTGGTCTCTCACGCCACCGAGACTGCCGGAGAGGCGGATGTCTGCGGGGGTCGAGAATTCGACGTTTTCGGGGGCGCTGCCTTTCTTCACCATGGAGGTGAAGGCCATTTCGTCTGGGTTGAGAAGGACCAACTCGTCAGAGAGATCCTCGTGGTTGACTGGTAGTGTTGAAACAAGGGTTTGAGCCATGATGGTGAATGAGTAAAGCGGATGGAACGGGCACTTCGGTTCGGGCATAGGCCCGTCTGAAGCCGCTGCTGCCATCCCTGGCAGGCGTTTGGTTTTGGTTTCGTTCCGTGCGTTCTGCTTCAGCTCAGGAGCGGGCGCGCTGGGCGTTCCGGATCTCCATCTTCGCTTTCATGAGCGCCTTCACGTCGTCCGCATTTCCGGTTTTCATCGCCTGCTGCTCGAGCTGGCTCAACCGGGCTGTGGACACGCCTTCTCCATTGGCAGGTGCGGTGCCCGGCATGGAGCCGCGCATTTCACGCTGGGGGGTGGAGGGGCTGGAAGTCGGTGCTTTCTTTGGGGTCGGTGCCGTGACCGCCGACGGGCTCGTCGCCCCGTCCGCTTTGCCTGTCTGAGAAATTTTGATAAGTCGATACTGGCCGCCGGTGACAAGGCGGCCGATGGCGGCTTCGACGCGGACTTGGGGCCACTCGGTGGCGAGCTTGCCGCCAGTGATGGCTTTGAGGTGGTCGGTGAAGCCGGGGGTGTCCTTCAAGCGGGCTTCGAGTTTGCTGGCGCGCTCGGTGACTTGGGTGAGGGTGCCGAGTTGTTTGCGGCGGGTGTCGGCATCCAGGATGGTGCCGGCTGCCCAGGAGGCGTAGGTGTGGTCGATCTCGTAGTCTTTGCCGTCGACCTGGGAGCGGTAGGTGGTGTCGACTTCGTCGCCGTTGGCGAGGTGCTTGAGGATGGTGAGGACGTTGCGGGCGTCGACTTCGAAAGCGTCGAGGACCTTCTCATTGGTGACGTGGGAGAGGGAGTTCGATTCGGCGAATTCGGCGGGGAGGCTGTTGCTGCGCTGGGCTTCGCTTTCTTCGAGAGCTTTGAGTTTGGCGGTAAGTTCGGCGGCTTGCTGCTCGGCGGCCTGGGCGCGCTTGCGGACTTTGGCGGCTTCTTTGTGGGCTTCGGTGACTTTCTTGCGGGCTTTCTCGTCGAGGGATTTGAGTTCGTCGTCGGTGAGCGGTGCGGGTGGTTCGTCGGTGGTGTCGGTGGTGGTGGTGGTGTCTTCGGTGTCTTGGCTGAGGTCGAGGATGATTTCGTCTTCGGTGGAGCTTGCGGCGGCGCTGGGCTTTTGAACCCCTTCGCTCTCCAGCGCCGCCGGTTTGGACTCCTCAGTCGCGGTCTTGGCGCTGTTGAGCGCGGCAAGTTGGTCGGGTGTAAAATGGTTGGCGAGGGCGCGCTGTTTGGCCTCGGTCATGGGGGCGGCTTCGGGTGCGCCCATCGTGGCGATGGTGGCATCTGCGGCGGGGCCTTCGGAGGTGACTGCGTGCTCTGGCATGTGAGGGGTTTTGCCTCACTTTTGGGGAGATGCCAAAGGCAAAATCTAACTTCACTCGCTATCACTCAAGATCACTCAAGATCACTCTAAGTTCCGTTAGGTTTTAGGCGATTTCTGAGGTGGCGGGGATCTGGGTGAGGGTGCTGAGGAAGTCGGTGAGGGCGTAGGCTTGGCCCTGATCATGCGGACTGGCGTCCGGGGAGATGGCGCGGCGGGTGGTGAGGGCGGCGCGCATTTCGAGGAGTTCGATGATGGCTTTCACTGAGGGTTGATTCCAGTGCTCACGGATGGACTGGCGGCGCTGGCGCATTTGGGCGGTGAGCTCGGCCTCGGTGAGGGTGCCGAGGGGGGGGCAGCCGTGGGCGGGGTAGAGGAGCGCGGGGGCGGGTGCTGGTTTGGCGGTGGGCATTTTAGACAGGATTTACAGGATTGCAGGATTAACGGGATTTTCCTGAAGGCGTCATTGGGTGGCGGGGAGGGATTTGAGGTAGGCGAGGAGTTCTTCGGCGGGGGTCTGGACTTTGAGGGGGTCGGCGGCGCCGAGGCGTCCGGTCTGGGCGTTCTCTCCGTATTGGGTGAGCTGGAAGACGTGGTGTTCGAGGCGGGCGATGAAGACTTCCCGGATCTGCTGATTGGTGGCGATGACTTGCTGGCGGAGGGGGGATTTCTGGTATTCTTCGACCATGACGTTGGCGCGGGCGGTGGCGTCTTGGCCTTCTGACAAGGGGGGGCTGCCTCCGGCAAAGATTTCGGTGATGGCGGCGCGTTCTTCGGTGACTTCGCGCTGGGAGACTTGGTCCATGGGTTGGACGGCGACGGCGGCGAGGCTGGGGTGGAGGATGTTGAAGCCGAATTCAATGATGGGGCCGGTGTTGATCTGGCTGCGGCGGTCGAGCGGCATGAGCTGCTGGTTGATGAATTCGAGCATGCCTTTGGCCCAGTCGAGGTCGAGGGAGCGGACGTCGAAGGCGACGTTGTAGTCGAAGGAGCCGCGCACTTCTTCGCGGTCTGCGATGACGGGTTCGCCGGTGCCCATGATGCGGGCGCCGGTGAGGGGGGGCATGAATTGCTGGATGAGGCGGGCGGTGAGGCGGACGCCCCGGGTGATGGAGAGGAGAAACCAGTCGAGGTCGGCCTGGCCGCGTAGCATGGAGGTCTGGGAGGGGACGTTGTCGCTGACGCGGCCGAAGAGGCGATCGGTGGAGGCGCGGAGGGTTTTCTCAATTTCGATGGAGCGTCCGTCGGGGCCGGGGAGTGGGAAGGCGGCGACGGTTCCGGCGCGCCATTGTTCGATGAACATGCCGGGGGAGATGCGGGTGCCTTTGAGTTCGGCGGGGCCGGTCCAGGGGGGGACGGTGGTGAGGCTGGCCATGTCCGTTCTTGAATCCCACTGGGCTTTGATGGCGTCTTGCGGGGTCTTCGTCAATTCGGCGATGGCGCGGGAGCCGAGGAGGAGTTTCTCGGTCATTGCGGACGTCACTGCGAAGAAGGGGTACATGCCGTCCCAGTGCTCTAGGAGTTCGCGTTTGGCGACTTTGTCTGGGACGTCGGGGTGGAGGACGGTTTCGTAGACGGCGGTGAGGCCGTCTGGGGTGGTGGCGCGGTCCCAGAGGCGGACGATTTGGTAGAGGTTCCTTTGGGTTTCGCCTTTGCCGTATTCGCCGCCGATGAGGGTGCCGCTGGTGCCGGCCCAGCGGACGCCCATGCCGGAGAGTGCCCACTCGGGCATGTTGCTGGCGTAGGTGCTGAAGGATTGCGGGCGGCCTTTGTGCTTCTCCAGGACTTCGGTGAGCCAGGCTTTGTCCCAGCCGTGGATGGCGGCTTCTTCGCGGAGCTGCTGGGCGGAGAGCCACTGGACGCGGGCGATCCAGCGGGCGGAATCCAGTCCGTCTTCCATGACGGTTTCCGGCGGATAAAAGACGTCGACGAAGGGCATGAGGGTCTCCCAGTTGGGGCGGGAGGTGCGGACGTAGCTGGAGATGTATTCGGCGCCTTCGGCGGTGCCTGCGCGGAGTTGTTTGACGGCGCGGCGGGCTTCTTTGAGGCCGGTGGGGCCACGGGCGGCGAGGCCGGGGTCGAGGAGGAGAATCAAATTGGCGAGTTCGTCGGTGCGGGTGTCATCCATGAGCATGGTTTCGAGGATGACGGGGACGTCTTCGGCAATCATGGCCATGTCGGACTCGGCGGCCATGGGGTCGGTGGGGTCTGTCTGGGGGGTGAGCTGCTGGGCGAGGGCGGCTTCGAGCATTTCACGGGTGACGATGCGGCGTTCGGCACCGCGCTCTAGCTTCCAGTGGACGTAGACGAGGCTGTGGCCGGTGCGGTCTGCCCAGTTGCCGGCACGGAGGCCCATGGTGGCGAAGTTGCTGCCCATGGCGGTGGTGAGGTAGTAGCGCAGGACTTGTTTCATGCGCTGGCTGCGCGGGGCGTCGTCGGCGTTCTGCGGCATGACGGAGAGGGCGCCTTTGGCGAGGGCGGCGAGGAACATGGCCTGCCTGTCGCGGAGGATTTCCTCGGTGAGGTGGACTTCGTGGTCGGCGGCGTTGTTCCAGGGCATGGCTGGCTGGCCGGGTTTGTCTGTTTTGCGGCCCGTGCCGTTTTTGCCTGCCCACCAGCACTGGCGGGTGCGTTCGTTGCGCTCCATGAGGGCGGTGAACCAGGTGGCGTCTCCGACGGCGGCTTGCAATTCGCGCAGGGCGTCGTCAACGCGCCAGCCGTCGAGGGGCCGGGCGGGGTCGATCACGTCTGGCAGGGTGCCGGGGTCGGATGTGGATGTCATGAGCGGGGCGTGGTGACACGCGCCGGTCTGCTTTCCTCCCCAGGAACGACTTTGGCAGGTTGCGGGGCGTGGAGGTGGTTGTCAATCCATTTTTTGACTGACGATTTGAGCCAGAGCTGGCGCTGGTGGAGGTTGTGGGGGTGGGGGGGGATTTGGGCGAGGACTGAGCGGGTGGCCCAGTGAGAGATGCCTGCTGTGATGAGCATTTGACGGGCTTCGGCACGGAGGAGGAGTTTGTCACACATGGGTGGGGGTGGGGTTTGGATTCATTTGGCGACGGGGTAGAGGACTTGTCCGGCGTGGCGGACGAAGATGCGTTTGTCGATGAGGATGCGGCCGCCGAGGTCGCGCCACGTTTTGCAGAAGGCGAAGTCTTCGGAGGTGCCGTCTGGGTTGGTGGGCCAGTAGTTGGGGAGGTCGCCGAATTCGGTGCCTTTGAGGGTGCCGACGTGGGGGCGCATTTTCTCGAAGACGCTGCGGTGGACGCGCATGAAGCCGCGTGCGGTTTCTTTGACTTCCCAGAGGAGTCCGGGGGTTTGGCTGGGGTCTTCCTGGCCGGGGAGCGGGGTGAGCGGGGGATCAAACCGGATCTTGCGTTTGCCGTAGAGGCCGAAGACGAGGGGTTCGGTGTGCTCCATGAGGGCGGCGAGGTGGTCGGGGGTGAAGACGAGGTCTGTGTCGATGACAACCATTTCCTGGCAGGGGCTGTCGAGGAAGTGCCTTGTGGCGATGTTCATGGCGTAGCCGGGATACGGGGTGGAGATGTGGCAGAAGACGGATTCGCCACGGATGGCGGCGAGCATGGAGAAGGCCCAGGAGGTGACGGAGAGGCCCATGCCGTTGTCGATGATGGGGTAGAAGGTGGGGGTGGGTGTCATGATGTTTGTTTGGGGGGGGTTTGAGGTGGCGTTAGATGCGGAGGGTGCGGGGTGTTTGTGCTTTGCCGCATCCCTGATAGACAATCCCGTGGTGCTGCCATTCTGCTGCTGACTTTGCCTGAAAGCCGCAAACGCAAGGTGTTTGCCAATACAAAACGGAAAACGGCGATGATGCCGATGCCTTGGGGATCGTGGAGCTTTTGGAGATTTTAGGGGGGCGCGGCATAGCGTAGTCGTTAGATGCGGAGGGTGCGGGGTTTGGGGCCGTGGTATTCGAAGATGTCGGGGGTGTCTGTGGGGGTGGCGTCGATGGTGGTGCCGGGCTTGAAGTGGCGGGTGGCGACGCGGGGGGTGATGAGGCGGACGGCGACGCGGGGGCCGAGGCCTTCGATGGGGTCGATGAGGAGGCAGCGGAGGAGGCGGGGGTTGAGGCCTTGGTTGCGGGCGACTTTGAGGGGGATGGTGGCGGTGGTTTGGGTGGGGGTGTCTTCGGGGTCGCCTTCGAGAGCGCTGTCGGGATCGAGCTGGACCTGGGCGAGGATGGCGGTGTAGCCTGCGGGGGTGATGGCGATGGCTTTGCTGGGCTGGCGCTGCCAGTGGGTGCCTTCGATGAGGGTGTTGTCTTTGCGCCAGTCGCGGAGGCGGCCGAGGGGGATGCCGTGGCGGGTGGCGATTTCGGTTTCGAGGGTGAGGTCGTTCATGGGTGGGGTGGGGTTATAGGTGCGAGTTTGGGGTGTGGATTAAGATGCGGCGGAGGGTGTTGGCGAAGTCCTCAATGCGTTTGAATTTGTCTTGAATGAATCCGGCGCTGATCATGTTGGAATTGTAGAGGATTTGGGCGATTTGCTGAGGCTCTAGGTGGTGGATTTGTTCTGGGGTGAGTCCGTGTTTGGTGGTTTGCGGAGAGGCGTTTAAGGCGGTGGCGATTTGGTGGCCGTGCTTTTCTCCCATTCCTTGGCGGAAGTCGCAGATTTGAGTTTGGCCGTCTTCGGTGGCGATGAAGCCGCCTTGGCTGTCTGGGTAATATTTGAAATTCATGGGGTGAGTTAGTAGCCGCTCCAGGCGGGGGCGGCGGGGGTGGTGCGGTCGCGGTAGCGGGGGTTGGAGAGGAGGTGGTAGGCGATGGGGTCGCGGTAGTCTTTGCAGGCTTCGTCTTTGTAGCTGGTGTGATCTCTAAACGGGGGGAGGGTGTAGGTGCGGAGGGTGAAGAGTGTGTTCTGGCACTCGGTGTTGATGAGGAGGCCGGGGAGGCCGAGGAGGTCGGTGTTAAGGGCGGTGTTGATCATGGTGTCGCCTTCATCCAAGGAGACGCCTGCGGCGGGGTCGAAGGGGATGGCGTGCTCTTCGTCATACATGGCTTCGAGGACGGTGGTGTGCTGGCCTTTGCTTTCGGTGGGGGCTCCGGCGAAGCGGGAGTCCATGAGGGAGGTTTCGGGGAGGGCGAAGGTGCCGTCGAGGGTCCAGCCGTTTGTCCAGGTGAGGGGGCCGGTCTGGGTGCGGCCTTGGTAGGGGGTGCCGGTTTCGGCGAGTTTGTCGATGAGGCGTTTGCGGCCTTCCCAGATTTGTTTGATGTAGTGGGCGCGGGACCAGGCGAGGCGGGTCTTTTGGGCGGGGCCGGGGTCGCCATTGAGTTTGTCGCCTTTGCTGGGGACGGCCCAGGGGCCGAGGTCGTAGCCGTCGACGCGCCAGCCGGGGGTGGGCCATTCCTGGGCTAGGTAGGAGCGGCCTGCTGGGTCCACTAGCCACCAGGTGATCACCCACGGTTTGGAGCCGCCGGGGTCGACGACTTCGTAGAGGGAGGCGATGCGGGGGAGGTGTTCCCAGGTGGTGAGGTGGCGGTCTGAGAAGGAGTGGTAGAGGCGTTCGTCGGCCTGGGCGGCGTCTCCGTAGAGTTTGATGCGGATGGTGCGTTCGTCCCAGTCGGCGGCTTTGCGACTCAGTTCGGTGTAGCTGTCGACGATTTTGTTGGCGGAGGTGTGGAGGAAGCCGACGAGGCGGGTGGGGTCTGGGGGGTAGGCGATCTTGGGGACGCGGGGGTCGGTGACGCCGGGTTTGCCGTCGAGCTCGGGGGCGATGTGGAGGTGCTTTTCGGGGCGGTGGGCGCCGTCGAGGTAACGGCGGACGGTGGCGGTGTAGCCTTCTTCGGGGGTGTAGGAGATGAGGTGGACGCCGTGCATGAGGGCGCCGAGCTGGGCGGGGTGCGGGCGCGGGGTGGTGGGATCTCCGGCGGCGAGGCGGGCGAGCTGGCGCTCCAGGATGAGGATGCGCTGGCGGTGAGCGGCCTGGGTGGTGTCCACGGCGCGGGAGACGAGGCGGTCATAGAGGGCTTCGACGTGGTTGACGGGGATGGCTTCGTCTGACCAGACGGTGGTGAGGGCGTAGCCTCGGTAGCTTTCGACTTCCTGGGAGAAGAAGCGGAATTCGAGTTCGCCGCCGCCTTTGAAGGGGGTGGCGGTTTCGTCAAGGACGGTGAGGTAGCGTTCGAGTTTGTTATCCGTGAATTTGCCGCCGGAGAATTTGAGTTTTTGATTGCGTTGCTGGGCGATTTTGCCGCTTGATCCGCCCATGAATTCTTCGAGCATGAAGTGTTCGATGGGTTTTTGCTGGAGTTTTTGGGAGGTGTTGTCGGTGCGGGAGAGGCAGAAGATGCCGGCCTTTCTGGTGTAGATGAGGTGGGAGACGATGAGCATGGCGCAGACGAACGATTTGCCGGAGCGGATGCCGCCGGAGATGTAGAGCTCCAGGACGGCGCCGGGGTAGGCGATGCGCTTGAGGCTGAGTTCGTGAAGGAAGAGCCACCAGTCCTGCGGGACCCAGGCACATTCCAGGGGGTAGTCGATCATGTTTTGGATGACTTCCTCCCGGGCGTTGTAAAGGGTGAGGGCGGTGGTTTCGGTGTGGGTGAGGAGGGTTTCGAGGGGGATGGGGTCGACGACGGGGCTGGGGGTCTGCCGCTGGTGGAGGGCGGTGGCGAGCTGGGGGTCGAGGAGGGGCATGAGGGAGGTCAGGGTTTGCGTTTGAGGACGAGGCGGTGGGGGGCGAGGAGGCGGTTGATGGCGCGGGTGCTGTGGTAGTCCCGGATGATGAGTTCGTGGGCGACTTGGTCGGCTTCGATGATGATGATGCGGCGGACGATCTGGCCGGGGGCGCGGAGGGGGTCGGTGGTGTCGAGCGCGGCGAGGGCGGCGCGGCGTTCGCGGTCGAGCTTCCAGCGTTGGTTGGCCATGAGGCGTCCGCGCTCGGAGGCGCGCTGGATGGCTTTGCGGGTGTGGGATTGGCGGGAGGTGTGCATGTGTCGCTAGTGTGATATCTGCTTGTTCGGGCTTGGCTCGTTCATCCGCTCCAGCGACAGCAGCAGTATCTCATGCAATGCCGATGTTCTGGCGGCGTGTGCCTCGTAAAGTCTATCCGCGAGGATGGCGATTGCCCGGCGGTGCATGGCTCGCGATTGGCCGCAGTCGATGTCCTCTGCGATGTCGTTTACCATCTTGTCTGCGGCTTCGATTTGAGCATCAGACCAGCGAGCCGCCAAGCCCGAACAAAACGATGGACGACGACACCCACCAGCCTGCTGTCGTGCTGTGCGTTTTGGCTTCGATGTGGCTTTCTTCTTGGGCATGGTGTGGGGTGGTTAGTGGTGGGTGCTCGTCATCTCATCGTTCTCCGACTCTTGGTGTGCGTAGATTTTTGCGCGGGCGCTTTCCAGTTGCGAGATGGCGTTGCTGATCCACATGGTGCAGTCATTCCATTCACCGTCGATCCACTTGGACTTAGCCCATTCGCAGTCATTGACTGCGGTTCCGATATTCAGTATCGCCGACTCTATCGCGGGGATCGGAGAACCAGCGGCAGCAGGCAACGGCTCGAAGTTGATCGGTGGTGTATTCATAGCTGAGTGCTCGCCGTCGCCTGAGCCTTATCGTTCGCCGAAGAATGAGACGACCAGATCAGCACCGCCACGGGAGCGATACCGAAATGCCACTCGCTGACATTCCCGCAGAGGCGGCATTTGTAGGTTCCGAGTCCATCGCCATTGCTCGCCAGCCAGTAGGCTTGATCGTTGAGCATGTCGTGGCACTTTGGGCAGTAGGTCACGCATCCACAGTTGCGGATGATGTCGCGTTCTCTCCGAGTCCACCGCCAACGGCGAACAAGGCGCGTCACCCAACCACATGGGCTTTCCTGTTCTTCTCTCAGTTTCTGGTGATTCGGCATATTATTCCTTCGGTGATGTTTTCCCCCGCTCATGTGGCGGGTGCGCTGTGACGTTCAGTAAGCCCATTTGGCGTGGCCGAGGATTTCTTCGGAGTCGGTCCACCATTCGTCCCATTGGGCGTTGGTGGCGACTTGCCAGTCTGGGATGGTGGTGGCGGCTTTGGGGGGGGTGAGGGAGACGGGGAGCCATTTCAATCGGTTGTTGGGGTAGATGGCGAGCTGGCCGTTTGCGAGTTTGATGACGTTGGCTTCTTTGTGCTCTTCGAGGAGTTCGGTGTCGCCGATGTCGAGGTGGCCGCTGGGCTGGCCTTCGGGGAGGTAGTCGAGGGTGAACCAGTAGTGGCCGGTCATGGGGGGGTGGCCTTTGCCCATGTTGACGAGGACGGGGACGTCACTGAGCTGTTCCTTCCGCCAGAGTTCGATGGAGCCGGAGAGGCATTCCCACATTTGGACTTTGTGCAGGGGGAGGGGTGTGTGGTCGTCTTCCGGTTCATACCAGTAGAGGCACTGGGGGGGGACTTTGTCAAAGCAGGCGGCGAAGCGTTCGACCCAGACTTGGAAGCAGAGGGGGCGGTTGCGCATGGCGCGGACGGAGACGAGCCAGGCGACTTCGAAGCGGTCGGCGGGGCCGCCGAAGGCGTCTGCGCGGACGTGGATTTGGGTTTTGGGGAGGTTGATGTTTCTCATGGGGTGGTGGGGGTGGGGTCGAGGTCGATGATGGGGGTGATGTCGCGGGGGGGTGGGGGTTGGCGGAGGGCTTCGAGGTCGGCTAGGGTCAATTTCGTGGTGAGTTTGATTTCGGTGGGGAGGCCGCCGAGGTTGCGTTCGACTTGGTTGGCCTGGGTGAGGGTCATGGCGATGGGGCCGAGGTCGCGGACTTTGGCCTGGGGGAGGAGGTTGGCGGCGGCTTCGAGGGCTTCGTCGCGGACGATGGCGGCTTTCAATCTGGCGATGGCGGTGAGGTCGATTTGGGCTTCGATGATCCAGCCGCGGATGATTTTGCGGAGGCCGTCCTGGGAGCCGGGGTCGGTCTTGCCGAGTTCGGGGCCGATGAGGCGGGCGACTTCGGTGATGCTTTCGCCATGGCGGATGAGGTCGAGGGCTTGGGCGTGGGCTTCGGGGTGGTGTTTGGCGAGGGTGGTGCCGGTGTGTGCGCGCCAGGCTTCGGTGGGGCGCGGGGGGAGCGGGGCGCCGTCTGGGAGGGTGAGGGGGAGTGGGGGGGTGTCAGGTGTCATCGTCGTCGAAGGGGGATTCGAGTTGGGCGCCGCGCATGGAGCGGGGGGCTTTGTCGTTGGTGGCTTTCTTTTTGGGGACGGTGTAGCTGCCCATTTGGTGGTCGAGGGGGTTGTTGCTGGTGAGGGTGGGCATGCGGCTGCTGAAGCGGGTGAGGGTCTTTTGGTAACGGACTTGGAGTTCGGGGGTGGGGCCTCGGCGGTTTTTGCGGACGTAGAACATGGCTTTTTCTTCGTAGTCCTCCCGCGCCCAGCCGCCTTCGTCGTCGCGGTATTTCTCGCCGCTGCTCCAGCACTGGGGGGAGCGATCCCGCCGGGGGGCGATCTGGTTTGACCAGGCGTTTTGGGCGTCTTCGCTGAGGCGGTGCCATTTGACGTATTCGTCATCCCGATGGATGAAGACGACGTGGTCGGCATACTGCTCGATGGCGGCGGAGCCGGAGAGGTCGGCGAGGACGGGGGGTTTGCCTGCGTTGCGGTCGCTTTCGCGGGACATTTGGACGAGGAGGAAGACGATGACTTTGTGCTCTTTTTTGATGAACTGGAGGGTTTCCATGACTTCGACGAGTTTCATGCGCTCGTCTTTCTGGGCTTGGGCGGAGACGGGTTTGATGAGGTGGAGGTGGTCAACCATGATCCATCTGATTCCGTGCTGGCGTTTGGCCATTTGGACTTGGGCGCGGAGGTCGGCGGTGGTGATCTGGGAGGAGGCGTTGATGAGGAGGGTGGCTTTCTGGACGAGGGGGACGTGGCGGCGCATGGCTTCCTGGTCGTGGTGACTGAACATGCCGGTGGTGGCTTTGGCGGTGTCGATGCCTGCGCCGCCGAGGACGAGGCGGGTGTAGACTTGGTTGGCGGACATTTCGGCGGAGAACATGAGACCGGGGACGGCGTCGCCAATGCAGATGTTGTGGATGAGGGTGACGCCGAGGGCGGTCTTGCCCATGGCGGGGCGTCCGGCGAGGACGAGGATCTCGCCTTCGCTGTCGTCGAGGCCGTGCATGGTCATGTCGAGCTCATGGATGCCGGTGCGGAGGCCCATGATTTTGCCGCGGTTGTCGATGACGCGCTGCATGTGCTCCACCCAGTCGATGACGCCGGTGTGGGAGGGGATGGCGGCGGTGCCGCCGGTGGCCTGGACGGTTTGCTGCAATAGGGCGAAGACTTCGCTTTCGGCGGCGGCGACGAGGTCTGCGGCGTTTGCTTCGACGGTGTCCTGGCCGTAGCGCATGGCTTTGGAGATGATGCCTTTGGAGGCTTCGATGAGGCGGCGGAGGGTGACGCGCTCGAGGATGATGGTGAGGTAGTGGTCGAAGTGGTCGGTGACGGGGAGGTAGATGTAGATGTCGCTGAGTTCGCCGGGGCCGCCGATGTTTTCGAGGGTGCTGTTGCCGGCTTCGCGGATGGCGTTGGTGAGGGTGGCGAGGTCGATGGGTTTGTTGGCGTCGAGGAGGCGGAGGAGCCAGTCCCAGATGGTGGCGTGGGCGGGGTGGTGGAAGGCGTCTGGGGCGAGGCGGGTGCGGGCGCGGGGGATCAATTCCTGGGGGTTCTGCATGCAGCAGGAGAGGAGGCCGCGCTCGGCTTCGTGGGAGTGGGGGACGGTGTCGGGGGGGAGGTCGGTCATGGGGTGGGGGATTGGCTGAGGGCTTGGGCGATGGCGGTGCGGGCCTGGGCGATGGCTTGGGAGTTTGTTTCGAAGGAGGTGGCGATGTCCATGTCAGGGGCGATTTCGTAGTCTGCTTCGAAGGCGCGAAGGAGGCGCTGGAGGGCGGCGAGGAGGTCGGGGGTGTTCATGATCAGCGGAGTTGTTGGAGCATGGTGAGAAGGTCTGCTTTGGTGAGGGCGCAGGGGCGGTTGACGAGGACTTCGTGGCCTTTGACGGTCCAGGCGGCGACGTCCCGGACGATGGGGGCGGGGGTGCTGGTGGCCTGGTCTTCAAGCCAGGCGCGCTGGGCGGCGAGGCTGCGAATGGCGTTGCGTTCGAAGACCTGGCGGCACTGCTTTTTGGTGAGGTGGCGGGCGGCGACGCTGAGGGTGTCTGTCTTGCCGTTGTGAATGACAAGGAGTTCGACGCCGATCTGGGTGGCCTGGACCTGCAAGGACATGGGGAGCCGTTCAAGGTAGGGGGCGGCGGGGTATTGGGCGGCGAGGAGGGCGGGAAGAACTTGGCCGCGTCCGATGCGCTCAAACTGGGCGAGGACTTCGGGGGTGATGAAGTCGGATTCGGATTGGGTGGCGATTTCTTCGAGGGTCATGTGGTCCTGGTCGAGGAGGGTGACGAGGATCTTGCCGGCTTCGGCCCAGGCGTCGATGCCGCGTTGGATGGCGGCGGCAAGGGCGAGGGGTTTGGTGTTGGCGAGGGTGGTTTCGATGCGGGTGGTGAGGGTGCTCATGATGTTTGTTTGTTAGTTTGCGAGGGCTTTGCGGGGTTTGGGTTGGAAGCCGGTTCCGGCTGCCAAAAGGGTGAGGACATTCCGCACGCGATCTGCGGTCATCCGTCCGCGTCGAACTGCGCGGGTGAGCGATTTTTCCAATGCCGGAAAGTTGATTGGATTGCGCTGGGCATCGCCAAGGCTTGCGATAATTTTATCAATCGCCGCAAGTGTATCGTCGCGGTCGTAGTCTTTTCCATGGTAGCAATCACGATGATATGCCCATAGGTCGGCAAGGCGAGGAGGGTGGAACTCGTCCTTGTAATCCATGACCAGCTTGACCTGACTGAGTGCCATGTGCTTCCAACATTGTTCAGCAGCGGCGAGCAATTCCTCCCAGTCGGGTGGATTGACTATTTGCCCAGTAAAGCCAAAATATTGATACCCATGGTCGACTTTTTGCTGAAGATGCCAGTCAGTCGCGGCATGCCAGGCATCACAAAGTTCCCAATCTTCTGAGACATCTGACCCCATCCAATCGCTGTCAACCTTACCTGACACGAAGCCCATGAGCACGGGCTTAAAACGAACAGGAATGCTTGTCTGAGGAGGAGGCGTTTCGTCTACCCAATCCCCTTCCTCGATTGAATGCACCTGACCGCATTTCCAATGCGAACTAATGTGCCATTCGACACCTCGAATAAGGCCGTCACTAATGACCATTCGGCCTTCTTCTCTTGCTTCTACATCTTCATACCTTGAGGAAATGCGGCTAGGTGGACAAATCTTGCTTTGCATAAATCTAGACGTCCGCCACGGGGTTAGGCGAAAGCTCAAATTTCCATGATCGCATTCGTTGGTTTTTGAGCGGGTGATGAGCATGGTCCTTTCGATCTGATTCACCCATAGGGCTTGAGCGTGGCACATGGTGCGCGACGGGATCATCACGGCGAGGCAGAAGATGGGGGGCAGATTTGTGTTCATGCGTTTTGCAGGAGGCGGGCTTTGATTTTTTCGCGGTCGCCGGGTTCGGTGGCTTGCCAGGTGGGGTAGGCGGCGCGCCAGTCGAGGCCGGTGTAGAGTTCGTCCATGATGTCGCGCCAGCCTTCGGGGCCGTCGTAGGTGCTGGGGAGGTAGGTGGGGGGTTCGGGGTTGAGGTCGCTGGGGCCGCGCAGCCATTCGCGGGGGTCGTCGTCGTAGCGGCCGGAGTTGAACCAGGTGGCGGGGTGGGGGATGAAGACTTCGTCGCCGGGGGGCCAGGTGGCGGTGGCGCGGGCGTAGTTGCGGACGGTGACGATGAGGTCCTCCGGTGGGACTTTGCCGGCCTTGAGGATGCGGTCGATGGCGCGGAGGGCGGAGGTCTTGCCGACCTTGCGGGGGTAGAGGTCGTAAATCTGTTCGGCGATCTCTGCGCGGGTGCCGCGCCCCCCTTCTTTTTTTTGCGGGGAGGCGGTCGCTTCGCTCTCGTCGTGTTGAAGTTCGAGGGTGTCGGTTTGCTGCGGAGCGGGCGAAGCTGAGGGGTCGATGTCTCCCCCTTGGGGGATTAAGGGGGTTTTAATCTCTTTGGCGGTTGGCAGTTGGCGGTTGGCGGTTGGCGGTTGGTAGCTATTGCGTTTGCCGCCTTTCGTATTGCGGTCGTATACGGTCGTATTACTGCCGTTTGTTTCCGTAGATGCGGCTGCGGGTTGGCGTATGTGTCCGGTGTGGGGATCGTGATACGCTGCGGGGTTGGCGATGTAGGTGTCGAGGGTGGGTTCGTGCGGCCATTTGTTGTGCCGCCACCAGCGCATGACTTGGGAATACTTGGATTTGAGGGCGCGGAGGCGGGCTTCGCTGAGTTCCTGGATGACGCGCTTGTGGGTGTAGCCTTCGGGGGTCTGGTGGAAGAATTCGTCGAGGACGGTGGCGACGGCGTTTTGCTCGCTGGTGGTTTTGGCGCCGAGTTTGCGGGTGAGTTTGGTGACGTCGAGGGGGAGCGGGGCTTCGTCTGAATAGAGGCGGTCGAGGAGGAGGCGGTAGACGCCGTGCTCGAGGAGGCTGAGGTGGGCGGTGTCGCGGGCGTAGTCGCCGATGTGGAAGTCATAGGTGTGCATGGGGGCAATCAGGCGGGGACGGGGGCCGTGGTTGATTTAGACGCTAGGGCGGCGAGCTGGAAGGCGGCTTTGAGTTCGTCGCGTGCGTGGCGAGTCAGGCGGATGTGAGCGACGAGGCGGGTGGGACCGGTGGCATTTGCTGGTCGTTGTTTTTCCGTTTCGATGAATTTGAGTGCTTCGAGGGCTTGAGTGAGGTCCGAGACGTTTGAGGGGTTTTTTGTGATGGATAGGCGGTCAAGGACGGTGCGGCGTTCGATCCAGTCCATGGGGCTGAGTTCGTAGGCGGTAAGAAGAAACAGCCAGTGAGATAGGGGATGCCGCTGATGGAGGTGGTCGATGAGGGGATGAATCATTTGGCGGAGGTGTTCAGGTGCTGGAGCTGGAGGTGGGCTTCGAGGGTGCCGAGGAGGGCGTTGAGGCTGATGAAGGCGGTGGGGAGGTCGGTGGGGGCGATCTGGAGGGCGGTGACTTTGCGGGTGGTGGTGTCGATGGTGGCGAAGAGGATGGCGTCGGCTTCCTCGGGGGCGATGGAGAGCTGGAGGGTCATGGTTTGGCGGGTTTTGGGGTGCATTTGGCGCGGTAGTCGTCGACCTCGTCGATGCGCATGAGGTAGGGGCCGCCGTGGGCGTCTACCCGGTAAGCCTGGACGGTGCCCCACTGGTGGGTGAGGGGGATGAGGACGGCGTCTTCTTTGACGCGGATCCAGAGGTCGCTGGCGGAGATGCTGCGGGTGGGGAATTGATCCAGTGGGTCGAGGGACATGGTGGTCAGGCTTTGATGGTGGCGATAATGAGGAGGACGAGGGTGGAGACGATCCAGACGGCGGCGAGGCGGGCGAGGGTGTGGCAGGCTTCGGCTTCGGGGGTGCCGGGTGTGGGGAATGGTGGGCGTGGGTGTTTCATGGTGGTGGTGGTTTAGGCTGCGGTGTCGCCGTGAAAGGCGTGGGCGCGTTCGGTGGCTTCGGTGGGGGTGGGTTGCTTGGCGACGGCTTTGAGGAAGGCTTTGGCGTCGATGAGATCAAAGCGGGCTGGGTAGGGGTTGAGGTCGGGGTGCTGCTGGGCGAGGGTGGTGAGCTGGCGGCTGAGGAGGTCGGCGAGGCGTTCGAGGCGGGTGGTGCTCATGGTGCGGGGGTCCTTTCTTTTTTGCTGAGGTTGAGGAGATGGGCGTAGCCGTGGAGGCTGACTTTGGCGTCGGCGAGGGCGTCGTGGATTTTGGGGCGTTCCTGGGCGGTGATGCGGGCGAGGTGGTCGAGGGAGGCGGGGCCTGGGCGGACGATGCCGGCACGCTGGGCGAATGTGAGCGCGGCCATGGAGCACTCCCAGCGGTGGTTGAGGGGGAAGTGGGTGTTGGTTTGGGTGCTGAAGGTGTCGAGGAAGGCGCGGTCGAAGCCTGCGTTGTGGGCGAGTGGGCGGCGGGCGCCTTCTTTCGCGATCTGCCCGAGCCAGAGGGCGAAGCTGCGGGCGGCTTCGCGGGCTTCGACGGCCCCCCTTTTTTTCCAGTCGGCGAGGTTGTAGCCGTTGACGGCGATGGCACCGGCCCCCACTTTTTTTCTTGTGCCCCACCAGGTGCGGGGCGGGAGGATCAGGCGGTAGAAGGTGGCTCCGGTCCAGGTGACAGCGCCGAGGGCGAGGATGAAGTCGGTGGCGGGGTTGAGGCCCGAGGTTTCGGTATCGATGGCGATGAGGTCGGTCATGGGCGATGGCAATGTGGAAATTTTCTGCTTGGCGAAATGTATTGTGATGATTGGGACCGAGCCGATGCTTCGACCCCCTCCCCCCCTCCTTGAATGGCGCGCTCCGGGCTGGCGATGGGTGCCGGTTCGGGGGTGGTATTGTGTAGCGTTTCGAGTGGCGAGGAGTCTAGGCCTTGTATAATAAGGGTTCCGGCGTCAAATGCAGGGGCTTGTGAATCCCCGTGTCGGGCAATTCGGGCGGATTCGGTGGGGATCGAGGCGGCGGCCAGGTGCGCCGGGGCGATGGTCGAAAATATCCCGAGCCTGAAACGATTCAGCCGGAGGGCGGTGTCTATTGTCTGCGCTGGCTGGGTCACTTCCCTGCTGTGCTTGCCTGAGTCTGGGCGCGCATCGACGACTTGGCCACCGTGGCTGAGATTAGAGATGTTTGGACTCATGAAACCACCTCCTCAGAAAAAAGAAAAGAGCGGCGGGGGGCCCAGGCTGGCCAGGTGGCCGGCAGTGCTAGGACGTCACGGGCGTCGATCAGCTTCCGGCCCAGTATCTCACGGCATGGGAGCAGGGCGCGCCCATCGGGGCCTCGAAGGGATGTCCATGCGTAGATCGTGCTGCGGTCCAGCCGGAGGGCTTGGGCGACCTCGGCGACGGTTGCAAACGATGGGAGCGGGCCAGTCTTGGCGTCCAACAGCTCGCGCAGGGCACGCTCCGGGACCTCCCAGCCATTCGACCCTTGCACGGCGTCAGGGAGCGCGCCAGGCGCGGCTGTGAGCAGGCGCTCAAGGGCTTCCTCGGACCATGACAGCGCCTGCGCGACCTCAGCCAGTGACAACCAACGCCGTGCAGGCCGGCCCCGTTTGGCGGGGGCATGGGCTGAGGAGGCGGCGGTGGCAGGCATGGGAGAAAAAAGAAAAGGGGCGGCGGGGCGCGGTTACAGGGCTGCCTGGAGCTCTGCGAATTCGGACACGTAGAGATCCCACTGAGCCGACGGGATCAGGCACACATCACCGCCGACAGCCACCGGCAGCCGGCCGCAAGACAGCGGGAACCCAGCGCGCGCCGAGGTGCCCTCGACCAAAAAAACATCGAGCGCCGAGACCTCCCGCAGGCCAGCGCGCAGCAGCTCCCGCGTGCGGGCGACAGCGGCCTCGATCATCGCCGAGGCTACGTGCTCACCAAAAACCTCCCATTGCTTCATGCCGGGGTGAATCACGCTTTTGCCCTCCTCTTTGAAGCTCCAGGAGCCAGATAAGCCCCAAACACACCCACCAGCGCCTCGATCACGTTCGCCGCTGCTCTGGCACCGTCAGCCGCCTCTTGTAACCTTGCCGCCAGCTTGCCCGCGCCGCTTGTCTTCTTCCATCCCCATTGCTGGTAAAGCGACATCCGAGACGCGACGGACGCCCTCCAACGAAGAGCCAACAAAGGCCGGTCCAAATAAATCCCCTTCACGCTGGCACCTCCGCGCGCTCTGGGGTTTCGATTTGGGGGTTGGGCTGCCGCGCGAGAAAAGACCGAAGGGCCATCACAATGACATCTTCAGGGGTTCGCTTTTCGATCTTGGCGACGTCTAGCAACCGCCCAAGCTCGTCGGGCTGCAAGATTTCCGTGAGTGAGAGAGGGATGGTTACGATCATAGAACCGTGAACTCTGTATTGTTAAAGGACAGATACACCATTATTTGTCTTGCAATAAGACAAATCAAGACAAAAGTTTCTTTTGACGTTAGAAAATCGTAAAGGTAGCACCATGAATGGTCCTCAACTTAAAACCTGGAGAGAATCCGCCGGCCTCACCATGCGCGGAATGGCAGACACTGTGCTCACCGGCCAGGTGACACATTCTACCATTGGCCGCTGGGAGCAGAGCCTGGAGGAGATTCCTGATTGGGTTACTGAGCGGCTACTCGGAACCAGCCAAGTGCAGCTCAGTTTAGACGAGCTGCACCAGCTTTTAGATCATGCCCGCGAACGAAAACTCGATTTTCGCGCTTTGCTCAGCACTGCGGTCCGCTCTTATTTGCAATCTGTCAGCACCAAGAACATCCGCACCCCGCTCGCAGGTGGTAGCGTGGTGGCGACGGCCCAGTTGATGGATAGCGCGCTTGTAGCTGAACCTGAAACCGCTTACCCAAGCCCAGAGCCCAGAGCCCAGAGCCCAGAGCCCAGAGCCCAGAGCCCAGAGCCCAGAGCCCAAAAAAGAGATAATTCAAGTGAATTAATTGCCCAATTTTAGGGGGAACAAGCAGATATGACGCTGGCAACACATGCGTAGCGGCATTAAAAAGGTCCGCCATCACCGGCGGGCCTTTCTTGTGTGGACAAGGGATGTCCCATTTGTGACACTGCTTGTCAGGCGCGGACCTCGCTGGTTTGCCAGTCGACCATCGGCACCTCGGGGGCGCGCTGGGCGTAGTATTCGGCAGTGGTCGCGGGTTTCTTGTGGCCAGCCTTGTCGCTCGCCTGTTGCAGACCCAGCGCATCGCGGGTGGCTTGAAGCTGGTGGGCGCGGAAGCGGTAGAGTGCCTGGCTGCCTTCCAGTCCCATCTCCCTTAGCCACGGGTTAAGCTCCCGACGGTTCAGGCGTTCCATGGCACCGGCGGAGCGACCAAAGAGACCTTTGTCATCGGCCAGCTCATGCAATGCCACCGCCACCTCCTTCGGCACGCGTGCGACTGTCAGGCGTCCGCCCTTCGTCTCAGGGATCGCTAGCTTGGCCGTGCCATCTTCGAGCCAGGTGATGCTGTTGCGATTCATGCGCGTCAATGATTTCGGGCGCGCTGCCGTCCATGCCACCACTTGAAACAACGTCCACGCATCTAACCGCTTCGCCTTCAATGCTGGCAGGCCTTCGATCACCTTTTGCAGCACCTCCGGCGGCAGTTCGCCGAGGCCCTTGGTGATGGGGATGCCAGCCTCGAACGCATGAAAAGCGGACAGATCCGGCAGCACTAGACCGGGCAAATACTCCCCCGAGGCTGCAAACACTGACTTGGCGCTGCGGAGGTAGCCGACGATGGTGGTGTTGCACGGCATCTCTGTCACTTTGTCCTTGGCGGGTAGCTTGCCGGCCTTGTAGTCGGCCCGCAACGTCGCCCAGGTCAACTCCTCCTCATCCGCACGGCGGCCCATCTCCTGCCGCATCCGCACCCAGGCGTTTAGATTGTCCTTGGACCACACCTTCGGGCAAACCTGCACCTCCTCCGGCTCCAGGCCGAGCACCTCGCGCCAGATCGCGGCCAGGCGCTGGCGACTCTTGCGGGAGTGCTCCGACTTGGGCGCGTGTTGTTCATGCAGCGCGATCACCTCGGAGAGCCAGACCACCCGAGACGGCGCCACCACCTCCCTTAATCGGTCCAGCTTCCCTTCCCTCGCCGCTTGAAGCCGCACCTCCATCACGGTCTCCACGTAGGTCTTGAGAGCTTTGATGCCATCGGCGACGGGATACGCGGGGCCGGCCATCTCATCCCACGTCTCGCCGCCACAGTGGAACCTCAAAAACCAGTTCCTTTCAAACTCAGGAACGCCCGGATTCTTCCACCTGGACCGGGCTTTCATCTTCTCATAGGCTCGAACGCGTCCGAATTTCGTCTCGATGTGGTGCTTCTGCGGTGTTGTCGTTTTCATGCGGTTTAATTGGCTACATGAACCACTACACAAAAACTTTCCCGAAAGCAATAGAAAACGCAAGACACTTAAATCGACTAAATCACGCTTTGGGAGACTGATTGAAACCCCGTGCCAACGCTGGAACCAAGCAAAGACAAGGGCAAAGCCTTATAAACAAAGGGCCTTTCTCCGTTTGAGAAAGGTGGCTCGGGACGGAATCGAACCGCCGACACGGGGATTTTCAAGCCTCGGGTGTGGGGGTTTTGGGGTCAATGAATATGGGCGATTGCGGACGAAAAGGGGCGGTGCTGCATGGTTTGCGGCATATTAGTAGCCTCTGTCGCGGATGTAGTCGTGCAGGAGTTGGGGGTCTTCGGCGATGTCGGAGAGGTGGTCGAAGATTTGCTCGCGGGCGTCTTCCTTGCCTGCGTTGTAAATGGGGAGGGCAACGGCGAGGGCGATGGCGGCGTAGACGATCAGGTGGATGAGCTGGCCGATGAGGTGTTGCGCTTTGGCTTTGAATCCGACAAGCTGTTCGGGGCGGGTGCCGAACATGCGGTTGGCGTGGTATTGCATGGGGTCCATGCGGGGAGAATACCGGATTGGCGGGTGGGTGTCTATCTCAATTCGCTCACGATCTGGCGCATGGCGGTGATGCGGGCGGCTTGGATGGTGCGGTCGAGCTGCTTTTGGAGGAGGGCGGTGGTTTGGGGGGAGCTGGGGCGGTCGGCGGTGGATTTGCGGAGGCGTTCGAGGCCGCTTTTGATGGCTTCGCCTTGGGCTTTGGTGAAGGCGTATTGCTGGTCGGCGGTCATGACGCCGTTCTCGATGGCGGTGAGGCCGAGGGCGCGGCGGCGGTCGCTGTCCTCCAGGCCTTGGGCGATGCGTTCGCGTTTGGGGAGGTAGTCGCCGATTTCGATGGTGCGCGGGAGGGCGGAGATTCGGAGTTGGTGCTGCTGGATGAAGGCGATGTTGGCGTCGGGGCGCTGGCCGGTGGCGAAGCGGCGGACGACGGGGATGCCTTCGATCTTGACGGGCTCGCCGAGGACGTTGAGGGCGGGGCGGCCGTAGGACTTCAAGACGGGGATGTCTTTGACGAGGGCGCCAAAGACGTCGGCGTCGGAGATTTTGGTGTTGTCGAAGAGGGGGGCCATGTCGCGGAGGAGGCCTTGGGCGGGGACGAATCCGGCGACGGGTGAAAGGGCGGCTTGTTTGAGGGATCGGGCGCCGCCTTGGCCACTCCAGAGTTCGACAATGTCCTTCATGCTGCTGAGGACGCCCATGGACATGAAGCTGTTGAGGCCGTTGTGGAAGGCGATGAGGCCGCGATCGACGAGCGTTTTGTTCTCGGTCTTGCCGTAGCGGGTGGAGTCCATCCAGGCTCCGACGGCGCCGAGGAGCGGGCCCATGGGGCTTTCTGCAAAGCTGACGTATTGGCCGTTGATTTTGATGGAGTAGGGGCGCCAGCCTTTGGGCATGGTGCCGCGTCGGGTGGGGTCGGGTGGGCCCATGGCGTAGACCATAAAGGGGACTTCGTCGTCGTCCATGTCTTTGAGGGCCATGGCGGCGGCGAGCAGGGTTCCGGCGATGCCCATGCCGAGCATGCCGGCCATGAATCGCTCGCGGCGTTCGACGGTGTCAAACAGGCGGCGGTCTTTGTTGTTGAAGTCGGTGAGGTGGGAGCCGAGCAGGCCGCGCAAGATGCCGACGCCTGCCCAGTCGAGGGAGGATTCAAAGAGGTTGGAGAGGATGCGGTTGAAGGGGACGAGGGGGACGAAGATGGGGACGCCTGCGGGGCGGACTTTCTGGAGGAGGGTGATGATGCCGGTGATGGTGCGGCCGATGCCTTCTGGCTGCTGCTGCATGACGTTGCGGTCGGCCCAGCGGACGGAGGCGTCGCGGATGTCGAGGCTGCGGCGCTGCTGGCGGATCTCCCAGGCGCGGCGGTTGACGGCGGCGGGGGTGACGGCGACGCCTGCGGCTTTGAGTTCGGTGCGGGCCTGGTCGAGGTCGGCGAGGTATTGGGTTTCGTCGCCGCCGAGCTGGCGGATGAATTCGGCGTTGAATTGCTGGGTGCCGGGTTTGAGGCCTCCGGCTTTGCGTAGGGTGCGGGAGGCGGCGAGGTGGGCCATGCCTTCCTGGGCGGAATACCAAAACACGGCGTCCATGGCGCCCATGGCGCGGAAGACGTAGCGGGTGAGGCCGCCGAGGCTCATGACGTAGGCGAGCCATTGGCCGAAGCCTTTGGGGCCGCCTTGCGTGGCCATGAGTTCGAGGGTGCCGGAGACCTGCATGTCATCCATTTTGTTGACCTTGAGGAGCTGGCCGGTTTTGAGGACTTGTTTGGCTTCGCGCAGGCCGGGGCGGACGCCTGCGGCGAGGCCGGAGAAGAGTTTGGTGACGTCGGCGGGGCTGGCGAGGCCGACGGCGGCGGTGCGGAAGAAAAGGTTTAATCCGTTGCCCCAAATGTTGACGCCTTGGGTGCTGATTCCGGCGAGCAGGTTGGCATACCAGGCGGCGGTGAGGGCGTCGACGGCGGCGATGCCTTCGATGAGGGCGACTTCGTTCTGGAATTTGATGGCTTCGGCCTGGCGGAGGATGCCTTCGGGGAGGAGGTTGATGGCGGCGGCCATCTGGCGGAGGCGTTGGCGGTCGGCGGGGGTGAGTTTGGGGAGGGGGTATTTCTTGTCCCAGGCGTCGAGGAAGGTGCGCTCGTTGATGAATCCGGCTCCGGCGGCGAGGACGAGGGTGTCGATGATGGCGGGGAGTTTCTGCTTGCGGGATTTGCTGCGGGGTTTGTCGCTGAGGCGGCGCATGACGCGCTGGCGGACGATGTCCTGGGCGGTCTTGGCGATCTTGGGGCGTTTGGCGATGACGGCGTCGGCGAGGCGGCCGGCTTCCATGACGCCGATGCCGATGGCGAGCATGTCCTTGGTGGCTTCGCGTTTGTTGTAGTTGGGGTCGAAGGCGAGTTTGCGGAGGATGGGGCGAATGACTTCTTTGACGATGGCTGAGGTGACGGCTTGGGTGAGTGGGGCGACGTCTTGCGGGGGGATGGGGATTTTGGTGCGGACGACGGCGATGGCGTCGGCGATGGCTTGGGAAATTTTGGTGCCTTGGAGGAGGAGGGTGCGGGTGGTTTTGAGGACGGCTTGGCCGATGGGGGTGAGGAGGAGGGGGTCGGCGAAGAGTTTGCCGGAGAGGGCCTTTAATACGTTGTCGATGGCCTCCACTGCGCGCTGGATGGTGGTGGATTCGGAGATGGCGCGGGCGGTGGTTTCGAGGCCGCCGAGGAGGCGGTCGATGATGGTGCCGTTGCGGGCGATGGGGGCGCCTGTTTGAAGGTTGACGGGGGTGGGGGTGTTGCCTTCGGTGAGGACTTCTTCGAGGATGGCGTCGAGGTCGAGGTTGGCGGTTTCTTCGTTGACCAGGTCGGTGACTTCGGCTGGGGTGACGCCGGTGTCGCCGTAGATCTGTTCGCGGGCGGTTTTGGCGAGGTTGCGGTCGAGGCGGCGGAGTTGGCCGTCGGGGCTCATGCGTGCCCAGGTGTTGAACATGGCGAGGTTGCGGCCGGTTTCGTTGCCGATGAATTCGAGGGAGGCTTTGGCTTCGATGGCGGCGGTGGTGGCGGCGTCTGCGGCGGCGCTGCCGGCTTCGTTGCCTTGGCGGAGGGCGAGGGTGGCGCGGGCGTCGTATTGGAGGGCGGCTTGCATGAGTCCCGCGATGCGGACGGGCATGGGGAGCGTGGCGTCGTTCTGGAAGGTGGCGGTGGCGCCTTCGAGGCCGAGCTGGCGGATGATGGCGTTGGCCTGGTCGAGGGCTTGCTGCTGGCCCTGGATGGCGAAGGTGGAGACGGGGGCGGCGCGGAGGGGATCGGTGAGGCGGGTGTCGTCCTGGACGCGCTCGCCGAATTGGCTTTGGCGGGTTTGGCCTTCGAGGGCTTCGGCGAAGGTGGGTTCGCGGGCGGTGAGGCGGGCGTTGGGGTTGAGGTTGGCGCGGGCTCCGACTTGCGAGTTCTTCTTGGCGGACTGCCAGGCTTCGGAGAGGAAGCGGCGGACGGCGGCGCCGAAGCGTTGGACCATGGCGGCGGTCCATTGGGCGAGGGTGAGGCCGGCACGAATCCCCTGCCCTGCCAGGTCGACCAGTTCGGCGAAGATGACGGTGGAGCCGTCGAGGCGGGTGGCGACGACTTGGGTGTTGGTGAATCCTGCGCCAGTTTCGGCGCGGGAGGATTCAGGGCTTAATAATGATTTTTCCGAAAACACGACGACAGCAGGGTTTTGGAAGTCTCCAAGCTCTGCAAACATGTATCCATCAAAACCCGCCCGTTTAATTAAATGACCAATACCGTCCAACGCTTCTTGATGAATTTCTCCAGCCTCAATCACGCGATCTCCGGACAATAAATCGTCAACCGTTTTCCCACTGAACCATTGTTGACTTTTTGCCTCTGTGTCGATCCCATTCCGCTTCAAAAAACCCAACAGTTGCTTTGACGTAAATTCTTTGCCAAGCGTCCTGAAATCTAGCGCCTTGTTAAGCTCCACCAGCGCTTTCCGAATGCTTCCATATTGCCGCGCGTAGCTTTCGTCTGACGTAAAGTGAATGCCTCCAATCTCTTTGTCTGCATTTGTTCCATTTCCTTCATTTTCTCCTCGAAACAAGATGCTGGAAAAAGGCTTAACTTCCGACTCTGTAAGACCGCCCGTCGAAGGTGCTGTGTTTTGGGCGGCCCCTGAATCGGATGCCATGCGGGTGACATTACCACCGATGTCAAGGGTGCCGCGTTGGGAGGTTTTGCGGGCGGCTTGCCAGGCTTCGGCGAGGTATTGTTTGATGGATTGGCCGAAGCGGCGGACGAGGTTGGCGGCCCAGGTGGCGTAGCGGGTGCCGGTTTGGAGGGCGCGGGTGGCGAGGGTGACCAGTTCGGAAAAGAGGATGGTGGAGCCGTCTTGGCGGGTGGCGACGATGGTGGTGTTGGTGAAGCCTTGGCTGGACTCGGCGGCGAGGGCGAGCTGGGCGTTGAGGTCTTCGAGGTCTGGGGGAACTGTTGAGGATTCCTGAAGGGTTCGATCTGCGCGGAGGTTGGTTTCGGGGGGGACGAGGACGGTGCCGGTGGGGGTGCGGAGGAGGGCGCGGGTGGTGTAGCCGTCTTCGTCGTAGTCGATGTCGGCGACGGTGACGGGTTGGCCGTCGATGCGGAGGGTGTCGCCGGGGGCGAGTTGGTCGAGGTCGATGGGTTGGCCGGTGGTGGCGAGGCGTTCTTGGGTTTGCTCGAATTGGACTTGGGCTTGTTCTTGCTCGCTGAGGAGGCGGGCTTGGCCGGGGCCTTGTTGGCGCTGTTGGTTGCGTTTGGCGATGGCGCTGCGGACTTCGTCGGCGAGGGCCTGGGCGGTGGGCTCGGAGATGAAGCCGAGGTCGAAGGCTTCCTGGGCGCGCTGGTCAATGTTGGGGGCGCCTTCCTGCATGATGCGGGACCGGAATGCGGGGTCGAAGTCGCCTGCTTCCCGCCAGTCGTATTCGGCTGCGGCGGCGCCTTCAGTGCCTTTGCGGGGGGCGCGGATGGGGTTTTCGTTGAGGTGGTTGAGGAGGTCGTAGTTGCCTTCGGGGTCGCGTGGCAGTGGGGCGGGTCCGGCGCGGCCTACGGTGGAGGCTCCGGCGAACTGGCTGCCGACGTTGCCGGTGTCGCCGAGGGTGGCTTGGGCTTCGGCGACGGTGGGGCCAGTGGGGCGGAAGACGAGCGGGCGATCTGGGGCGGCGGCGTCTGGCGCTGTGGCTTCTTGGGTAGTGGGGAGCGGCGGCGGGGCGAAGACGTTGCGGACCATGCCCTGGTCGATGTATTCTTGGAGGCTGCCGGTGGCGGCGAGGGTCTGGATTTGGTCGGCGGTGAGCTGGGTGGTGTCGTAGCCGTAGGTGGTGCCGTTGACGAGGACTTGGGCTTCGGTGGGTGGGGTGGCGGTGGGGGTGCCGGGGAGGTCGCCTTCGATGGTGGGGGCGGTGGGTGTGGCTTCGGATTTGCGGAAGGGTTTGGTGGCGAGGCGGACGCCTCCTGCGGCGCCCATCATGAGGCCGCTGAGGGCGAGGGTCTGGGGGGCGACGTCTTTGAAGGCTTGGGTGACGCCTTCGACGCTGACGGGGTAGGCGCTTTGGGCGGTGGCGGGATCTTGTCCGGCGGCGATGGCTTCGGCTTGGGCTTGGGGGAGGCCCTGGCCGACTTGGGTGACGGTTTCGGTGGCGAGTTCGGTGCCGATGGCTCCGGCGGCAGCTCCGGCTTTGATGCCGATTTTGGCGAGGCTGCCTTTGGCGAGGTTGGTGAGTTTGTTTTTGCCGAGGCCGAGGATGACTTTGCCTGCGCCGAGGGTGGCCATGTTGCCGATGGCTTCGGAGCCGGCTTCCCAGAGTCCGGCGTTTTGGGCGAGGGGGAGGAGTTCTTGATAAGCGGCTTCTTTCTCGGTTTCGGTGACGGGGCGGTTGAGGCGTTTCTCCTCTTGGGTCTGCCAGTCTTTGAAGCTGTCGTTGAGGAAGCGGGCGCCTGCCATGCGATAGGCGGCGGTGCCTCCTGCGAGGCCTCCGGCAAGGTTGGCGCCGAGTTTGCTGCGGGTGAGGTAGGCGCCTGCGACGGTGGCGGGCAGTGCGGCGGCCATGCTGCCAAAACTGAATCCTGCGCTGCTGCCGGCTTCGCGGATGGATTCGCCGACGCTGGAGCTGGTGCCTGCGGCGCGGTTCTGCTCGGTCTTGGCGGCCATTTCCCGCTGGAAGGCTTCGTCCTGCTCAAGGTTTTTGAGGGTGTCCTCACTCCATTTGTCGGGTCGGGTGAGGCCTTCGCTGAGGGTGCTGAGGGCGGCGGGGGTGGTGTTGACGATGCCACGGCCAAAGTCGACGATGGCGCTGGCGGTGTCGGCGAGGTTGAAGAAGGGTTTGTCTTCGGGGAATTGATCTTCCCAGTTGGTGGCGGGGGTTTCGGTGTCGGTGGGGAATTGATTTTCCCAGGATGCGGCGGCGGTGGGGGCGGGGGTGTCCTCGGGGAATTGGTCTTCCCAGTTGGTGGCGGCGGGTTCCGTGTCGGCTGGGAATTGATCTTCCCAGTTTGACGGGGGGGCTTGGAGGAGGGGTTGCGCCATGGCTTAGGGTGCTGGGACTTTGGAGCGTTTGCCGCTGGGGAGGATGATGGGGGTGCCGGGTTTAAGGCCGAGGCGTTTGATGTCGTCCGGGCTGGTGATGGCTACGGGGGCGGTGGGGTCGGCGGTGGCTGTGCCGGGGGTGGCGGGGGTGGGTTTGCGGGAGACGGGTTTGAATTGGTTTGGATCCAGGCTGGAGGTGTCAATGTCGGCGTCGAATTCGACGATGCGGCCGGTGGTTGAGTCGATGAATTGTTGTTTGGGGGCGGCGGTGGGGAGGCCGGAAATGGGGGCGGCGCTGCCGTCTTCGTAGACATTATACATCGTGCCGTCGACTTCGACGGTGCGCTGCACTTGGCGCTGGCGATTGTTGTTGAGGTTGGGGAGGCTGGCTCCGGTGCCGGTGGTGTAGCCGAGGATGTTGCCTGCGGCGTCTTTGACGGGGATGGCGGTGGAGGCGAGTTTGCTGCGCTGGGCGAGCATGTCCATTTGCTGCTGCTGCTCGGCGAGGAACATGGCGCCCTGGGGGGTGCGGCTGAGGCGTTCTTTCTCTCGGGCGAGGTTGGCGGCGATGCGGGCTTCGCTGCCCTGCCCTGGGAGCATGGTGGGGGTGCCGAGGGGGGCGCGGGCGTTGCGGGCGGCGAGGTCGAGCTGGGTGCGGTCGCGGGCTTGGCGGTCGAGGAAGTCGGCGCCGAACATTTGGCCGCGCTCGGTGACGCGGTTGAACATTTCGTCGAAGGGAATGGTTTCCTTGGTAACCTGGTCGACGACTTGGTTGGCGGCGCGGACGCCGGGCATGCGGTTGAGGCTTTCGAGGCTTTGGCCGATCTGGCCGCGCATTTGCTCGCGTGGAGGGGCGGGCATGCCGGGTTCTGCGAAGGGGCCGGTGACGACGTCGGGCATCATGGGCATGCCGATTTGATTGGGGTCGAGTTGGTAGCGGCCTCCCATGGGGTCGACGAAGACGCGGTCGCCCTGGGCGCGGGCGAGGGCGTCGGGGGTCATCATGGCTGTTGGGATGTTGGAGGCGAAGCCCATGGCGGGCTGGCCTGAACTGGAAACGCCTTCGAAGCCGCGAAAGGTGCCGCCTCGGGATTCCATGACGCCGCCTGCGGCGCGGGGGGTGACGTCGCGCATGGTGGGGAGGACTTGGCGGGTGACGTCGGCGGGAAGGACGAACATGTCGCCGTTGTCTTTGGGCATGATCAGTTCGGGGCCTTGTTCGCCGACGAGGTAGGGTTTCTTGCCCATTTTCATGGTGCCGCCTTTGGCCATCATTTGGGGTTTGGTCCAGCCGGTTTCGTCATTCCAGACCATGCCGGGTTCGGGGGGGATGGCTGCGCCTGCGCCGCTGCCCGTGGGGGCGGGGGGGGTTTGGCTGGGGGCGTTGGGGTTGGTGAGGTTGCGGGTGGCGTAGGCGGTGTCGAGGGTGCTGGGGCGTTGGGGGCTGAGGCCGCCTTGTTCGGCGGTGTATTCGGAGGTGGTGCGGGGGCCGACGCGCATGATTTTGTTGCGGGGGCGCGGGGGGCCCATGCGGCCTCCGCCGCCGCCTCCGCCGCCGCCGGTGGGGAGCATGGTGGGCTGCATGGAGCGGGCGTATTGCGAGGGGAGGCTGTTGGGGTTGGCATACTGGGCGAGGGCGGACTGGGCGCTGGCTTGGTCGCGGTAGGAGGCGCCGGTGATGGGGTCGGTGCCGTAGCTGCCGAAGGCGTCGGGACGGGGGGCGCTTTGGTTGGCGATGGAGGCGTTGAAGCCGGCCACGCTGCTGGGGTAGACGCCGGAGGAGTTGGGCATGAGTGACATAAATTAGGTGGGGCTAAAATGTTGAGGGGAGATTAACTTTGTTTGGTGAGATTGGAAAGTGTTTTGTGCTTGGGCGAGGAGTTTGGGGAGGATGTTTTGGAGGTTGAGGGTGCGGAAGTGTTCGAGGATGGGGTCGAGGGGGAGGCCGAGTTCGAGGTGGCCGAGGAGGTAGTTGAAGATGCGGTCTTCCCAGTTGATCGGGTATGGGATGCCGTTGGGGCGTTCGAAGCGGTGGAGCCAGCGGAGCCAGGGGAGGCAGAGGGTTCTTTGGCCAGCCTGGTGGTATTTGGTGTGGATGTAGCCTTCTTCGCCGCCAAAGCCTCTGAAGGCGGGGTTGAAGCCTAGCCAGTCGGCTTTGCGGCAGGCGAAGAGGCCGAGACCTTGGGAGGGAATGTCGAAGGGGGGGCGGTTCAAATCTGCGCCGCGTTCGTCTTCGGCCCAGATGCCCCACATGCCGGCCTGCCATTTGGGTTCGAAGTGGGTGTAGTGGCGGGTGAGGTTGTCGAGGATGAGGGGGCCTTGTAACAGGGCGCCGGGGGTGGCGTCTGCGTCGAAGTGGGCGATGAGTTTGGCGAGGGCGTGGGGGGCGAGGAGGACGTGGCTGTCGATGCAGAGGACGGCGGGGGTGCGGGCGAGGTCGAAGATGAGGTTGCGCTGGGCGGTGCCGGTTTGTTTGTCGACGGGGATGAGGCGGTCCTGGGGGCGAAGCCAGGCGGAGAAGCGGGTGAGGGCGTGGCCGTGGTTGGAGCTGGGGTGGTTGTCGAGGATGAGGAGTTCGACTTCATCCATGGCTTCGGGGTGATACAGGCGGAGGGCCTGAACGGTGAAGTAGGCGCCGTCGAAGTCGTCGTAGGTGAGGAGGCCGATGGTGAGTTTGTTCATGTGAGGAGGGTGATGCGGCCTTGGTTCTGGAGGTGGGAGATGAGTTTGTATTCCTCTGCGGGATCATGCAGGGGGCCGCGTTCGACGTGGTCGCTGTAATGGTGTGGGAGGTGGGGCGTCCACCAGTCGAAGCCTGCGAGGTGGATGGTTTCAAAGTCGCTGTAATGGGCGAGGGCCCAGACGGCGAGGGCGCCGGTGCTCCAGGCGCGATAGCGGGTGTCGGCTGCTTGACTCATTTCGTCCAGGTGGGTGTGGGGGAGTTTGTGGACGGGGCATTTCATGACGTCCCGGACGGTGGCGAAGGTTTTGCAACGGGAGGGCATGCGCTCCCAGGAGTGGGTCCAGACTTCCTTCCAGGGGAGGCGGGTGCGGGGATCGCTGGGGTTGCCGTGCATGACGGTGAACCAGTGGGTGGAGCGGGTGCCGACGTCGGCTTCGTAGCCTTTGGTTTCGAAGGCGTTGAAGCGGATGATGAGGCGATGCGTGTCGATGACGGGGCCGAGGCCGGTGCCGAGGAGGCTGGGGCCGTTGCCGACGATGACGCATTCGGGGTTCATGGGGGGGAGGTGGTGGTGGGGGGTGGCGTTGTGGTAGGCGGTGGCGTTGTGGTAGGCGGTGGCGTTGTGGTAGGCGGTGGGGTGGTGCTGGAC